>Ga0209828_1000143_pt1 | contig 62649 bp, 52 predicted proteins | sample MaitaG_FD_187429 | JGI IMG/M metagenome (GOLD analysis project Ga0209828, IMG submission 187429) | Marine algal microbial communities from Maine, USA - Maine_Asex2 metaG (SPAdes) (version 2) | ecosystem: Host-associated > Algae > Red algae > Unclassified | place: Maine, USA | collected 2015-01-05
CGTCTTGCGGATCCATTGGTGTAGCGACAATGGCACCCGGTAAATCCTCACCCAGATATGACAGAATATGAAATTCGTTATCAACATGAACTTTAAGCGCTTGCGCTATCAGCTCGCGCAATGAGCCCTCTGGCAGCAAGTTTGAGAGTACGGGATGCAGCCGTTGCCTTTTTACCCAGGGCTCAGACATAAGCTTGTGAGCATTTATGACATTGGGATGTGTGCTTAGGGTAAAAGTCGGACGCTCAGGGTTATCCCGAAAACCATCGGTAAAGCTCAATACATTGCGCCCATTACGAAACCCTGCAACGTAAGCAACCAACACACCGTGAAGAGTCAATTGCAAGACAACCGCATCTGTGTTGGTGTTGGTGTTTGCATTCATTCTTCATTTCCCAGTATTCCTTGCCACGGATCGTCGGCAAGGGATTTCTGGTTTGAGGAGTGCTTTGGCTCGGTTGACCGTGTTGTGTCTTCAGCAAGGATGGACAACACCGCACGAAGCTTTTCGTTTGGAACAAGCAGTAATTCACTTTTGAGACCGCTGGCGATAAGTTCAAGAGTATCAAGCCGAGGGTTACCTTTTGATTCAAGGCGTTGATACTGCTGACGCGACATGCCAACTCGAAGCATCATGTCGTGCTGCTTTAAGCCCAATGTGAGGCGACGCTCTTTGATCTGGCGGAGTAACTTCTGCATCGGAAAGCCTGTGTGTTGCTATACGATTTTAGGCAACATATTAGTTTCTATTTTCATTAAAGGCAATACATGTGTTTCTATTTGGAGAAGAATAGCCCATTTAATGGCAATAGCAACTTATACATTGCTTATGGCACCACTCTCATCAGACAAGCTAACACCTACAGAGGAGCGATTGTCGCCTGATCAATGAATGCTATGGGAAGGCAGAAGTAACCGATCATTCAAAATAGGTGGAACTGACATGGTCACAATTCGTGGATTTTAGATGTTCCTTGTCTTACCTTTGGTACGTCCATGTACATCTGAAGTCCGTTTCGGGCCCGGGATGATCACAATTGGACCATCTCAGCCCCTGCAACTGTAAAGAACCGAAAACCAGGATATCAGCAAGAATGCGGGATTAACTCGGCCAGAACGTTGACCATCACCTGAGGATGATTAGCCAACTCAAACCGAAACGGATGAGGGAAACGCAATACCCACTTACGGACAGCTCTGTGCTGCCGGAGATTATCTACCAAAAGTGCGTCCGTATTCACCATGCGTCTAACGCCACGACTGGTGCAAGTGCCGCGACGCTTGTAACTGATCGCCACAAGATGTTCATGGCTGCAGCTCTCGCAGCACAGGCCAGAGAGGTGCATTCCAGAGATCCTCAAACGTCAACGGCGGACCTTCAATCGACAATCCTGCACCTCGTTGAATGGCTTCGTGTATCCATTCAATGAGAGCGGAAATTGGCTTACCATCCAACATTTCTTGAGAGCTACCGCGACACAAACCGAGATCATTTTTTACTATGCCATCTCGGATATCTTTTTTCAGCTTGAATAGAACGTTTACCCTAGTGTTGCATAAAATTTCGAGTCCAGAAGCTTATAGAGCTGTATATAAGGGGCTGCACGGAGTTTTTACTGGATTGAGCCTAGTCACTCTAGGTGAGATCCAGGAAAAATGAGTACAGCCCCTTAGATGCTGCTATAGAAGCAGCGAAGCGGTTCTGGGCCGGAATTTTATGCAACGCTAGGGTTTAGTATCCACCAGACTACAAGTACAAGTGCGATAGAAGTAATCAATACATAGAGCAGGGCTTTCATACCAGATGGCTTTAACAAAGGCACGAGCTCTTCCAGTGTTCCACTACGGCCATATCGAAGTTGCGCTATGCGAAGCAGCAAACCAGAAGTCAATAGGGCCCCCACAAACAGCCAGGAAGGAGAATAAATTTGAAAAACATATTTGAACACTACCCGATGTTTTCCAAACCATTTCCTGCGTGGACACCTGTTGTAGTGCTCATTCAAAGCGTCAGTAAAAAGTTCAAATAGTCTCCGACCTGATTCCGCAGCTTGAAATAGCGACAGCATGACGGTTTTTTCCGGGTGGCCTTTGGCTTGCTGCCCCAATTCAGATGGCAGCCGTCGAAGTACCTCAAACGATTCAGGATGACCTTGTCTACGGCCATATTCGCAGGCAGCTGCTATCGCTGCCGCCATCGCACCGACCGAAGTACCTCCAAGTGCGCAAACGATACCTGCGTGCAATTTCAAGGATTGCCCAAGGATAGACTACACCACTGGCAACACCGCCTTTCATAACGATATCGCACCAACGATCATTGGGTGGCTCTTCGATCAAAGGATCGGGCAAGACAGACGATTTGTGTGAATCTGTTAACGGGTCAACCATTGCTCATCCTTCTTGTCTACCCACTCTGCATCACCTAAGTCTTTCAAGGCTGAATATGAGTGTTGCATAAAATTCCGGCCGAAAGCGGTCCCGCCCAGAACGGCTTCGCTGCTTCTATGGCAGCATCTGAGTACCGGAGGCGGCCCCGCTGTACTCATTTTTTCTGTACCCCTTTGATTTTTCCTGCATCCCATTGAATGACTAAACTCGACCCAGGAAAATTCCGGGCAGTAGAGGACCGCCTCCGATACTTATATACAGCTCTAGAAGCTTCTGGGACTCGAAATTTTATGCAACACTAGCGTAAAGCTTCTCGAATCGATTGACGTTTACATTGGTTTGATACACTGGCCAATTATGCTACCGAGAGATTTCATCCATGCAAACTCGCTATGATGTCGATTCACTCATTAACTGTGTCAAGAAGTTGTGTGTAAAGTCCGGCATGAATGATTCAAGCGCCGTTGATGTAGCAACGGTGCTAACAGAAGGCGATTTGCTTGGGCACGATACGCACGGGTTGATGCTGCTGAAGCCCTACCTTGACGCAGTCAAAAGCGGTGACATGCTAGGACACGGAGATATCAAAGAGCTAAGTTCAAGGCCAGCCGTTGCCAACTGGGACGGCAAATTCTTAGCCGGACCGCATTTAACTTTACGCGCTATTGATTCCGCAACAGCAATGGCTAAAAAATACGGAACCGGCCACGTTGTCATCCGACGAAGCTCGCACATTGGAGCGCTTGCTGCTTATCTGGAGAAACCCGCAAGAGAGGGATTGCTTGTTCAAGTAGTTTGTAGCGATCCATCGGTTACAGGTGTTGCACCCTATGGTGGATGCGAACCTTTGTTTACGCCCAACCCAATGGCATGGGGGATACCCACATCCAACGATCCCATAATGATCGATATATCAGCATCCACCACTACAGTGGGTATGAGTGCCCGACTTCATCAAGAAGGACAAACCCTTGAGCACAATTGGTGGCTAGACTCTAATGGCAAGCCGTGCAACAATCCATCTGTCATGTTTCAAAAACCACCGGGTAGTCTTCTACCATTAGGCGGAATGGATGCTGGCCACAAAGGTTTTGGGCTTGCATTGTTCGTTGAAGCACTCACATCCGGGCTTGCTGGTTTTGGCCGAGCGGACGGAATTGATATTTGGGGTGCTAACGTCTCAGTTCAAGTAACCGACATTGAAGCCTTCGGCGAAACGCAATCCTTTCTTAAGCAGATAGATTATCTAGTAGAACAATGCGTCAATAGTAAGCCTGCTAAGCCTTCGATACCTGTCCGCGTACCAGGTCAAAGAGGACTTGCCTTAAAAAGAGAGCAACTGAAAAAGGGCGTGTTACTACATGAGGCTATTATGCCTGTGTTGAAAGAGTTGCTGGCAAACAGCGAGATTGAAGGTCCGCTAGTAATTCCATAGCAACTATTCATAGCAACTATCCATAGCAACTCAAGGCACCCTTATTTTTTCACACCAATTTTGCTAAATTGTTGTAATTTTACTTGATATCAATATGCCGCTCATGAACGGTTTTGAGTTCCTGAAACGGGTGACGATTGACCTCGGCCCGAAATTTTCCGCATTGATAGTGATCATGCTGACATCATCGCTTAGTCAAGCCGACGCAGCACGTGCCAAAGAGTTCGGGTTTATAAAAACCTACTTTGATAAGCCACTGAACATAAAACAGTTGGAGCGTGTGGCTAGCTGGCATAAGCATTGAAAAGAAATTTATGCATAGCAGTGGTGCGAAAATCTATCGGACTGCTAACTTGAAAATATCCGAGACTAGTAGTTTTTTCGTACACGGAAATCTTCTCAATTCCTGCATAAATGGACAATCTATTGCGGTTGAACTACCGCTTCACATGACTGTCAGAAGACTTGATTACCGCCACCGAAGCGTAATCCCTAGCGTAAACGTTTGGTGTATGTGGCGGTATGACCCCTGCCCCAATGATCAACGCTGTACAACACAGGTATGCATAATCTATAATTAAAGTGACAAAATTACTACAAGTCCCGAGACGGGTTCGCTAGACATCTGGAGCCCTTGCCATTTAAATTAACCGACCTCCTTACCGAAAGGTAGGTCCCTATGCCGTTTACCTGTCGCTGCAAAAATCGCATTCGCTAACGCGGGTGCAAACGGTGGAACTCCAGGTTCACCGATGCCTGTGGCGTGTACAGAAAACGGGTGCTCAACGATATGAGTATGAACTCTTTTCGGGTATGAACTGATTCTGGCTACCGGATAATCATGAAAGTTTGAATTGCTGACAGCACCATTAACGTAGTTGATTCCAGAATACATGGCTATGGTCATGCCCATTACAGCAGCACCCTCCATTTGCGACGCTACACGTTCAGGGTTGACGCAAAAGCCACAATCAACAGCGGTGTGTACCTCAGGAATGCTTAAGATGCCGTCGTCCGTTGTTCTAATCTTCACGACAGTGGCAACGTACGTAACAAAGCTGCGATGTGCAGCGATGCCTAGCACTTCGCCCTTGGACATATTCTGACCCCAACCTGCTTTTTCTGCCGCAAGCTCTACCACCCCACGCAGTCGGCCTGTATCGTTTGGAAATTCTTCATAGGGTTCACCATAGTTCCACAGATCCTGCATATCTGCGGCAACAGGATCAATTATACGAGCCGGACCTATTAGCTCTAGCAACATATCTTTGGGATCACGACCCAGCTCGTGAGCAAGCTCTGCAATGAAGGATTGAACACCCCAGGCGCGCGGTATGTTTGACACTGCACGGAACCAGCCAATACGCGTATGCGACTTTGCCTCGCCAGCTTCAATTGACATATTTTTTACATCTATTGGCGTATCTAACAACCCCATCCCCGCTTCAAAACCGCTGGTGATACCGGGATCGGGTGCAAAGGTAGAAACGATAGTTGGAGAAACAGAGCGATGACGCCAACCGACGACCTTGTCGTGGTCATCAATGGCGGCATCCAGTCTTTCCACAGATGTCGTGTGATAGAAGCTGTGCTTGATATCATCTTCACGCGTCCACTGTAGTTTAACTGGCGTGCCCATCTCCTTTGAGACCATCGCAGCCTCAATTACAAAATCACACTTTGATTTGCGACCAAAACCACCACCTAACAAGCTGACGTTAACAGTAACTTGCTCAGGCGTGAGCCCAACAGCTTCCGCGACATCTGTGCGCACACCATAAGGACTTTGCACCGGTGCCCAGATATCAAGCTTGCCATCTTTGTAATCAGCAACGGCCACTAGTGGTTCCATTTGCGCATGTTGCATATGCGGTTGGTAATACTCGTGAGAAACCACTTTTTTTGCGTTGGCGAATGCACCATCAGGATCACCAACCGTGCGCAGTACCTTTCCCGGTTGGTTGGCGGTGGCGCGCATATGCTGTGCGAATTCGGGAGTGTTGTAGTTATCGTGCGGGCTTTCACTCCACTCAACTTTCAAGGCTTTTCTGCCTTTTATGGCGGCCCAGGTGTTAGTCGCCACAACAGCAATTCCACCCAATGGAGCAAATTTAGCTGGCGGCATTGCTCCTGCAATTTCAACAATTTTTTTTACACCGGGTACTTTCAAGGTTTCACTTGAATCTACAGATTTGACTGTTGCTCCAACAACGGGAGGCCTGGCGACCACGGCAAACATCATACCCTCGACAGCGTAATCCGCACCGTAACGTGCTTTACCGGTCGTGATGTCATGCAAATCGATAATAGGAACGTCACCTTTACCCATGTAGCGAAATTCATCGTCTGTTTTGAAGGTAAGTTCTTCAAACGCTGGGACTTCCATGGCCATAGCATGACTGGCAAGTTCCCCATAGCCTATTGATTCTCCGGTCGGCTTGCCCTCGTCGTCGAGTTGTAGTACTTGATGATTAGAAGCTTTGACTCTGGTAGCGTCTGTATCCCAATTCTTCGCCGCTGCCTGCTCAAGCATGTGTCGAACAGATGCACCCATCTGGCGCATCGGCTGTATATAATGACGCAGACTGCGGGAACCATCAGTATCCTGATTGCCATACTTCGGCTCATCACCTTCCGCCTGAACGATCTCGACACGCGACCAGTCTGCCTCCATTTCATCGGCTAGTACCATCGGTACACTCGTCCTCGATCCAGTACCCATCTCAGCTCTGTGAGCGGTAAGTATGACGGTCCCATCCGATTCGATATTGACAAAAACGTGTGGGTTGATAACCGTCTTGTTAGGCATTCCCTCGGCACCTGTAGGATAGGACTTAAAGGCTAGTGCACTCCCGGGCATAAATTGCATGCCGATCATAAGCCCGGCACCACCACCCGTCATTTGAAGAAACTGACGCCTGCTCACCTTATTGATAGCTACACTTGTATCCGTACTGATTGCGATTGGACTTTTTCCTTCGATCTGTTGCTCTATTAGCTGTTCAATTTGATGTCTCATGATCAACCCTCCGAGCTTTCAACAGCAGCCATTGCAACCGCATCGTGAATTCTTTCATAACATCCGCAGCGGCAGATATTGCCAGCCATCGATTGATCTATCTGATCATCAGAGGGTTTCGGTGTCGTCGACAGGAATGCAGCGGCACTCATGATCTGGCCAGCCTGACAATAGCCGCATTGAGGGACATTCACCGCACGCCAGGCTTTCTGAACAGGGTGATTACCATCACTGTCAAGTCCCTCGATAGTGGTTATTGCCTTGTCAGCAACAGCTTCCATTGTCAAAAGACAACCACGTGTCGCAATGCCATCCAGATGTAACGTACAGGCACCACACTGACCGGTCCCGCAACCATATTTTGTACCGTATAAATTGAGCATATCTCTGACGTACCAGAGCACCGGCATTGATGGGTCACCATCGAAGCTGCGCTCCACACCATTCACCTTTAACGTTATAGCCATAAATATTTCTCCTTATAATTCCAGGATGAAACGAAAGCCACTCTATCTATTGATGAATGCCTGGATCAATGGGGGCGAAACGAGTGTGCTTGAAGGTTACTCTTGTAACGAATGGCCGCGCAATCAGTCATTGTTTTGGCAAATTGACGATCCACCTTGCTGAAATATGTACACAAACAAAATCCTACACGCTTCCAGTAAATTTCACAATATCCATTCAGATTACACTGCTGGTCAAAACATCCCTCCTACCATGCCGACTATTGAACCGACGAACAACGCCGCAGGGCAGGATACAGGGACAATCGAAATGCAGGGTTTATTGTTTCACGAGCCCTTAGCAGATTGTACTGATATCACTGACAGTTTCCGCTTTAATACTCTGTGTGTATTGCAACTACGTACATCGTGTAAAAGCGAAAGCGGCAGGCGCTAATGAGCAGGAAATCCGGCAGACTGTAGCAATGGCTGGTTTTGTGTATTGGTGAAAGCATATTTTATCAGTGCACAATATGATTTCAGTAATATAAAAAGCAGTTAGATGCTCATATTGCAAAATAAACAAATCGCGCCGTGTATCTATGGGCGGTGCTTAAACTGCAACGTTACAACTGATAGGCCTTTTTCAAATGCGATTAATTTCAGATGATGAATTGGCAGTATTCAGTGATGACTTACAAGGGTGAGTACGCTCATACATAGAACTATTTACATACGGTAAAAAATACCACGGGGCAGGCAGACCGGTGATGCCCGTGAGCGTTCCTACGGTATAGTAAGCTATCCGATACGTGATCGAGTGGGCCGCATGGCAAAGTCTGTTAGCGAAAAAGCACTATGGAGTGTTGTCAGCATCATCTCTTCAGATTTACCTGTTGACGGCATTATGTTGTCGTTGGTGGGCTTCCCACATATGACGAAGCTCGGATTCACCAATCAGATTACCAATTTCATCACGATAACTTAACGTACTTTTTATGACATTACCTTGCCACGTTTTTTCTATATCTGCCCTCGCTTTGCTGGCCGTAAAATCATTTATGAACACGTTAATTTCTTTTAATAATTTATACGATGCTGGCACAGCCGCTACCGCAATACAGTAGTAGTATGGCGCGCTGGGAATGTTACCGGTGCATATTTCAATTTTTCCATACCATGGACTTTTTTTGTTGCTGCTTGCCCAGTGATATATCGGCAGATCAACACCAAATGCGTCGACCAAGCCCTCAGCGAGACAATCGTGAATTCGTGATTGATCAGAATAAGCAATGAGATCCTTGAGGAAAATCTTACCGCCAGCGACATCTTTATTGGATTGCCATCGTACGCCGATGTTCTCCAGAAGTTCGAAAGCGCCTGGATCATTAATGATCCCTAACGTTTTTCCCTGCAAGTCGCCCAGTTCATTAATATCAGTGTTTCCAGTACGGCGGGCCAAAACCCAGTTCAAATAGGTATAGGTGTTGGAATAAGCGATGCCGTCATAAGTGCTGCTAGGCGGTAAAGCACTCAAGACGATATCAGCAGGAGCCTCGTTTGGCCTGCACCCTATATAAAGCAGCTCTGTCAACGTATCCCACGGCGCCTCGAGGAACTCGCAACGGACTCCAAGGTGTTTCGCTAAAGCCGATGCATACTCCACATCAAGTCCGCTGAGTTGTGAGGAACCGCTTTGTCGAAAAGACAGACCGACAAAGTCGGGTTCTATCGCTACGCGAATAACACCCCGTGATTTTATATCTGAGTACTTATCACTGGATTTTTCGTACTTTATACCATCCAGCGTCAGTAGCCCCTTGAGCTGCCTTGAATGTTCCAAAGAGGCCGACTTCGCATATCCTTCCGAGGCGATTTTCGCACGCTCGCGGGTCCATTCAATCTTTCCGTAGGCAGCCTCCACGGCCACCATATTGGCCTGAGTTACTTCAGAGATAATACCGTGATGCTCTGATACCTCAGTGAGCGAGGTGTTGACGTGCGAGATCGCTCCCCGTATCTCGCCAAATGCGTTACCAATCTCTTTTTCCGTCACGGAGTGTGATTGTTGAAAGCTGTCAACTGCTTTGACCATTAGTTCATTCACACTAGTAAGGTCAAACATATTGGCTGCTTGAGAATGATGCTGAACAGCGGCCTTGGCAAGACGTTTTACTTCATCAGCAACGACAGAAAACCCTGCTTCAGATTTTCCTGCTCTACTGGCTTCGATTTTTGCATTCATGGCCAGCATCGAAAGTTGCTGGCCAATCCTGCTCAGCTCTGCCATTACATTTTTCACCTCTTCCTGACGCTCTGTGAGAGTGTCCCGCGCATTTTGTAAATCTTTGGATATAAGCTGCAGATTGGCCTCGGTTGCCTCGTTTAATCGAGACTGAATTTGCCCTACTGCCGTAACACAGGTCTCACAATCACTGACCATTTTAGCGATGTTGGATACTAACGCAGTTTCGCGAGATTCAACCTCACGCCTTGTTCTTTTATGGTTCTCCAGAGCATTTGTTGCTGAGCTTTGCAATCGGTACAGATGCGCAAAAAACGCATGTGACAACGCAGCGCTATCATCTACTTCAAGGGTGTTATTTTCCCTACTGATAGACAAAGGGATACCATCTGTGATCAGCATTGACTCTTCTGAGCTTACAGTCATATATCTGCGGTAATGTGGTCATGGAACGCTGTGTATAAAAAATATATACCTACTATTTATACAATAAACAGGGCGATTTAAATCTTGCATTTAAAATTTTAAGATTCGTCGCACAATTATCGGCTTAAATTAAAACTCACTTAAGTAGTACGCTGTTTTTTACAGTTACGTAGAGAGGCTGTCAGACCAGATGCAATTTGGGCTTTTCAAATGTATCGATGACGAGCGGTCCGTCAACGTCATAATTTAGTATTCCAAAACATAACCCTGACGGACTACTGTGCGACAGCTTGTAAACAATGGTTTGTGTGCAACACATGCTTTGTCGAACTCTACAGATCGAATGGCTTAGGGCACTCATAGATGATCCTAATAGGATTGCATTTGATCAGGCTTGGCGCATGCCGAGAACAAACTTGCCGCCGATCAGATTTACCTTCGCCTACCAATGCCGAAATACGGTGTCACGGGTGGCCCTCACAGTAACCACTACAGAAAATGGCTTCTGTCGGGACCGGCCTTTTTGAAAAGGATTAGGTGGTGGCGGTCGGCCCCACGGCGTTGCCAATCTCATCAGTTGGAGTCGTTATTTCAAAATTACCGCATTTAGGGATCGTGAAATAATTACCCGGCTTTTACGTTTTCTCTTCTACGGCAGAATAAGCATAAAAGAGAGAACGGAAAGCTAAGTAATTGTTTCACAAGCCCTTGTTTCCTGGCTGCCTGTGATCCTGGAAAGCAACCGAGTCGAGTTAACGGATAGCGGCTCTATCACCCAGCAAGCTTGGAATCGTCCTAAGCATAATCTGCAAATCGAATATGGCTGATTGGCGCTCTATGTATGCGATATCGAAGGCCACTCGCCTGCTGATCTCTTCGGGAGCGTGCAGTGGGCCACGAGACCCGTTGATGGCAGCCCAGCCGGTCATGCCAGGCTTGATTCGGTGACGATGCGCATACTCTGCAACCAATTCGGACGACTCGACGCCACCGGTCTTCATGCCGATTGCATGAGGTCGTGGACCGACAAGTGACATCTCACCGACAATCACATTGAATAGTTGTGGCAGCTCGTCGAGGCTGGTAGAGCGAAGGATACGACCAACCCGAGTGACTCGATCGTCATTGGCCGTCACCTGCCGCTCAGCTTTCTGATCGGCAGCCTCATGTAGCATCGTTCGGAACTTCCACACCAGGAACTCCTCGTTATTGAAACCCTCGCGATTTTGTCGGAAGAACACCGGGCCGCTACTTTCAATGCGGATTGCCAACGCAATCAGTACCATCGGTATACTGAAGACAAGCAGCGCAATCAATCCGATAAAAATATCTTGAACCCGCTTTGAGAATGCCTTGCGAACAGCATCAGTCTCGGGATATAAAAGTGCCAGAGGGGCGTCGGCGATCCGCTCGATGGCGGCGGCACGCTGGCTTACGTCCGCGTCGTCCACATACATCGTGACAGCATTTGGAAGCTTTGAAAGGCGCTCCATGATCTGACGGACACGAGCCGTGGCCGACTGGTCTATAGTGACCACAATAAGATCAACGCAGGGCATGATCCGGTGTCGAAGCATCGTATCAGTGGTACCGAGTACAGGCACACCGAGCATCTCAAGCGGCGATCGATCAGAGCGATCATCGAAAACACCGAGGATACTCATGTCCCCTCGGTCGATTGTGGTAGAAATAAATTCCTCTGTATGGCTGTTAGCCCCAACGACGACGATATTTGGTATGAGCAGCCCTAGGGATCGCCACCTGACCACAAACGCCCACCACACAGCGTGTAAAAACACGACACCAATACCAATCATCGAAATAAGCCGCAATATGTCAGCTCGTTCAACCTGAGTTGCAGGCACTAGAGCGTGGAAAACAATAGCAACACTAGCACCGACGAGTAATGCAAGAGCCACGCGGATGTAGTGATTGTAAAGTCGCTCATTGCGACCAAATCGGTACAAGCCCAGTGTGAGCAGCATGAACCCCGTGAAGCACACACTGGCAATAGCAGGGAGTAGATCGAACACTGTGGTCTCAAGTGTTGATCTGTCGGCTATCTGCTTTAGAAAGAGGATCGTCACAGCGATCAGGAAGATCGTGTCAACAGCACGAAAACAAAGCCCGGCTAGCCGACAATCCTGATGCTTTCTGACGCTGACGAGCAATTCGGGCCGAAGCGGGCCGCGTCGCGCTAACGAATCTTCATTCTTCTCGCAGAGCCGACGATTTTCAGCTTCTAAAGTCATTGCCTTTTTCTCGACGCTACTATTCTGGCCATACACACATATCGGACAGTACCGTGCGTGACTGGAGTGAAGTTTCGTGCAGATGCCGGACCGTAACGGCCTGTTACATCTGCAGCGAGCTGCTTTCACGCAGTTCGTTTTATAATTTGTGACATATTTCTAATAAACATCAAATTGAATATCGATATCCTTACCAGCCCATCATCTGATCATGGGAAGGGATGACTTGGCAGAGAGCGGCCAATCTTATTTAACTTATTACCGAATCTCGACGCGGTACCAGCAATCCAGTAAATGGCGTAAAACACAGCACTGCATATGAGCGGTTTAATCGACGCTTACAATGCGATTGTCATAAACGTTTCAGATGAAGCGCTTTTAAAGTGGCTGGCGAAAGCAAATAGCGTGATTCCGGGAACAACCGTGCGAGATACCAATTCCAGACACTCTACATAGCTGCGCTCTGGCGGCGAAGTTCAGATCGATGAAAATCAATGATGTTGATCGTCATGTCGAATTCTGAGCGTGCAGCAGCACGTGCAAGGCGATAAAACATGTAGCAAACCACGACAACTGCCAACATGCTCAAGACAGAAGCGGCCATTGGATTCGACGAATTTGCGGCTCGAAATCAAGGGCACTTGCAGGCGGAATCGCAGGATATGTCTGTAAAGCCAACACTGGTTCGAAATGGGGGATAGATGTTTTGGGATTACTGCCAGCCACCTTTTAAATATGCAAAGAGTTTACTTCAATCGATGAACCCACTGCGGTAAACTGACGACGCTCCCACCATAAACCTCGAATATGTCAACCCAGCAGATTGTTCCCGGTAAAACCGGCAAAAAGGATAGCTATAAGTCGCAGTCGCGTTTTCAGCGCCTCTGGTCCGAGGCTGAAGCGGTGGCAAGTGACAACGTAAAACTTGAAAAAGAGCTTGATGATCTGGTTAGGCGCATAGGTAGCGAGATACTGGCGGCTGAGCTCAAGATGGGTGAGACTATTCGTGATGTGGTCTATCGCCAGATAGATTTTGCGAGCAAGAAATCTCTGCTTAAGTGGCAGCGCTCTGAGCTGAGCGACTGGATGGAGCAGAACCTGTCAGAGTTGATGATGATGGGTTTGCTTGACGAGCCACTGCAAAACAAGATGGCAATACTGCGAGCATCGCAGATGGGCTTTGAAATTGATCCCGACAGTGAACTGTCACCGGCAGAGCAATTGGACCAGTACTTTAGCGCTGAGGATGATCAATACGGGCCGGATGATCTCATTAGCTCAGATGGAATGCCCAACGGTGAACTCTTTGACGATGAAGATTTTGACGACGCCATGCAGGTGGAGTGTGATGATGATTCAGCCGAAGAAGAAGCGCTTGAAGAATTGCTGCGCAAGCTACGAGCTGAATTTGAAGAAGATGAGGAGGGTGACGAGAACATAAACTCCTCCGAGCAAGCCCTTACCCCCATCACGAATGAGCTGTTGAAGCGCCTGTTTCGCCAGACTGCGGCAGTGCTACACCCCGACAAAGAGCCCGAGGCGCATCGGCGGAAAGAAAAGCATGAGTTGATGTCGCAATTGCTCAAGGCGCGCAAAGAGCGTGATCTGATTACGATTGTAAAACTGCATGAAGAACATTCTACCGCTGATTCTGCTTTCTCCCTGGAAGACGAGCAGGCTCTCGAGGAGGTGCTGGTTGACTATCTTAATCAACAGCGGTCGCGAATGGAGGAAATCGTTGAGCAATCCCCCATGCACATGATGGCTTACAATGAATTTTATTCTCAAAAGCCTGCAACGGTAACGCGTAAGATCAATGCGCATTTGAAGAATATCAATGTGCGACATGAGGCAATGAGGCATTTCATGACAGAAGTCAAAACCCTCAAGCGTTTAAAGGAAGTACTCTCTGAGCGTTACGCAGCTCACAGCTTTGGCGATGGCTGGCAATAAACACGACTGGCAAAAGAGAAAATACACATAGGCTTTATGGGTCTGGGCATAAGTGCTACCAGTTCGGCCATGAAATTCAGTGACGAACAACGCAGCTGCGCATGATGGATGGGCGACTGTAAATGTGATTTGATTTTGGCGGAAGCCCTTAAAGAGCAGGAAACCTTACAAGCCCATCAACCGCCCTGCGATTAGAACCAGCCCTCGATATCTGACCAGCGACCCAGATGGAATCCTCAGAGACTGCAATACCCCAAACTCCAAAAGCTCCATTGATTTGCCATGATTGCTCTGGAAGGAAACTGGGGTCGTCAATGCGGAAGGTGTGGAGTTTAAAGGGTAAGATGATCTCTGGATCGATGCTCACCACCGCCTCTGGCGGATTCGAATTATTCAATGTGCCAAAAAACTCACCGTGATGCCCAACAAACACGTGGTCACCGACAACCTGCAGAACCTGCACGTCACCCTTAGCTCGATATTGAACTAGTCGTGCTCCATCCAGTGAGTGGAAAGATACATAGTTAGGACCACCCCAGGCGATGATGACGTAATAATCAGTAACAACAATATCGTGAACAGTTAGACCCTTTTTATTACTACCGACAAAGGCGCTGAACCTCTCCGGTAGAACTGAACCGTCAAGAGCACTTAGTGAAAGCAAGGAGATGGGCTTATTTTGCGGTGTTGTTGATACACGAATGCCATTAATTAATTTAAAATTACCACCTACATAGACGGTATCGCCAGAGGAAGAGATGGCAATGGACTGCACAGGAGCAGCTCTGCCGTTATTGTACCCCTCAGTTGCGCTTGGATTCCATGAGGTATCAATATCACCATCCAGGGAAAGTCGGGCAATATTGGCTCGAAAAGTGTTGTCTACATGAGTAAATTGACCACCGATGTAAAACTGCGTGTCACTTACCGCAATATCAAATACCCGCCCAGTATTATTGCCTCTAGTCACGCTTACTGTAAAGTCCAGTGCGCCAGTCTCGGCATCCAATACCAATAGTCCAAAATCACCACCTACGTATATCTGCTCTTCATTAGATGAAAGGGCGAGAGCTCTGACTACGTTGTCTACTGCATCAGGCACTTGAAATGTCGATACTGGTCGGCCTGTAACGGCATCCAAAGCAGCAAGAAATGGTCGTGCTGTTGGCTTTGCATTGCGGGCTGGCTTAATACCTTTGAAGTCCCCGCCTACCAACAATACATCACCAATCCTTAGAAGAGTTTTGCCCCAGGCATCAGTGTTTGTATCGGCTTTGAAGTCGAGTGTGGGAGCTGGGCCTTGTAGTATCCATGTTGAGGTGTCAGCCGCCTGTGAAAATGGTCCTGTAGCTAGTGGCTCATTAACTGTCAGCGTTGCAAATTCAGAGGCGACTGTTTCGGAGCCGTTATTCACTTCAACGTTGTACAAGGTTCCATTGTCGCTAAGTGAGGTTGCGAAAACAGTTAGTGAATCAGCCGTCTCACCAGGGAGCGAGTTACCGTCAGCAAACCATTGATAGCTAAGAATACCACTGCCAGCGGCTTTAACATTGAACGTGACGTCATCGCTCTGCGTGACTGTTCGATCAAACGGCTGAATTTCAATCGAAAGCGGAACGGTTGCTTTAATCGTCGCATCGTAATTGGCGATACCATTTTCAGACCAAATGGCGATGTAGTACTGAGCATTATCCTCAAGTTCGCCAGACCAATCACTGGGGCTTGAGCCCTGAATGAACGGACTGACTTGGGTACCGTCTGCTTCAAACACTCTGAACCTGACATCGGCATCTGAATCCCAGGATACTGAGACGGTGTGGGGTGCAGCAGCCAGTGGTTCGAAGTTGAAACGAACCCATTTCGGCCCAGCTATTTTATCGGAGTCTATGGTGCCTAGACCGATACTGGCAACAGTAAGCGGTACATTTTGTTTAATTACCTTCAAACTTGCGCTATCCGAACTGAGCGTACCGTTGTCGTCTATAACGTCGACTCGATAGAGGTTCCCGTCATCGTTGCTTGAAGTTGAAACAAGGCTATAGGATTCTGCCGTTGCACCAGAGATAGCCGAGTCGTTTACATACCACTGATAAGTGAGCGCGCCGTTACCGCCAGTTGCCTCCACGGTAAATACTGCGTCTTCACCTTCGGTGACTGATTGATCAGTCGGTTGAGAAAGTATCTCTAGCACGATTAAAGTTTCGACGGTAAGCGTGGCGCTATCCGAACTGAACGTACCGTTGTTGTCTGTAACGTCGACGCGATACACGTTTTTATCATCGCTGCTTGATGTTGCGAAAATGCTATAAGTATTTTGTGTCGCACCAGAGATTGCCTGGTCGTTTAGATACCACTGATAAGTGAGTGTGCCGCTGCCTATTGCTGCAACGGTAAAGGTGGAATCGTAGCCCTCAATGACCGACCGATCAGACGGTTGAGAGACAATCTCCAAGGCCTGCGCTTCGATGGTGGCGTTGAAGCTCCCTGATCCTGATGCAGCCCAGATCCCCAAATAATACCGTTCCGTCAGGTCAAGCGTACCCACCCACTCCGCAAGAGTTGCAGAACTATTACTTGTTCCAAGGCGCACCCTATTGTTGGGGCTTGGTGCATCCTCAATCCGGAATACTGAGAAGCGAACATCTGCGCTGGTATCCGAAATGATACGAATGCTGTGATCGCCAGCGATCAATGGATCAAAATCGATACGAGTCCATTTAGGTCCGTCTTTTTTATCATTATCTAGCACGCCACTGCCAATGTCGATGGATTGCGCTTGCACTGCGGGACTGAACGTCACAGACACTAACGATAAAAGCAGGAGGCCAACGAAAATCTTCGATACCCGGCGAAGCTCCAGTTGGTCAAAAAAAGGTGAAGAAACCAGAAGAACAGGCATAAATTGTTCCTTACATACTTTGACAATGGTGTGATTAGCGGACACAACAGTAAGTATATAAAATGGAATTAATGCATTTGACTATACGCAAGCAATTATGAACATAAGCACCAAGCTGGCAGTATGACTTCGCTGTAGCATATGTGATCGGATTCGCAAACTAAATACCAATCTTGGGGAAGCAACAACACATGAGACGGGCGTTTGGGCGGTTGCAAATACGCAGCGTTCCTGCTTCTGGCTGAGCGATCCTTATTCAAAAATTCAAGCCATTCAATGCGCGAAGACTATTAGCAGGATATTTTTCGCGGATTGGAAATCTCACCCATTCGTGATTCACGAAAGACGATATACCAACAAAGCCACCAACAATGCCAACGCAGTTGTACCTCTCCGGGCTCCGCTGCAAGTTGGTCGACCCACTACAAGAGAAGCAAAGCGGTAAATAAACGATGCGCCATAGGACATAGGCACGACCAGCACGATAGTCCTTATCAACCAGAGGCCTCGTTTTTTCGAATAAGATCAAAACAACCAGCGCTATTAGAATCTGTCACAATCAAAGCAGGCAGATATTACACGACAATGGCAACATAATATGCACGATAAATTGCTTTGCAAATTACGGAAAATCGTTGGTGAGCCTCATGTGCTGGAGAGTCATCAGGTCAATCAAAGAGCCACTCATTTTTGGGATTCCAGCCCGCTACTCGCCAAAGCTCTTGTTCGCCCGGCTACAACGATTGAAACCTCTGAAGTATTGCGTGCCTGTTATGAAGCAAACCAGGTCGTTGTGACACACGGGGGAGTTACTGGTCTGGTGGACGGAAACCATAGCACGTCAGCCGATATTATACTGAGCCTTGAGCGTCAGCAAAATATAGAACATATCGACACGGTTGGAAAAACCCTCAGCGTACAGGCGGGGGCAGTCTTGCAGAATATCCAGCAGGCTGCAGATGACGTTGGTCTGCAACTTGGGCTTGATCTGGGTGCTCGTGGATCATGCACCATTGGTGGGAATGTTGCGACCAACGCAGGTGGCCTTTCCGTACTACGCTATGGAATGACCAGAGAACAAGTACTGGGCCTTGAGGTGGTGCTGGCGGACGGAACTATTATCTCCTCTATGAACACCATGATGAAAAACAACGCAGGTTATGATCTGAAACAAATGTTTATCGGTAGCGAAGGCACGCTTGGCGTTATTACGCGGGTAGTATTACGATTGCGGGCAGCGACTCCTTGCGTGAGAACTGCACTATTAGCTTTCGATAACTTTGGCTCTGTCACGGCCACTCTGAATCAATTAGAGCATCGCCTAAACGGTACTCTGGATGCATTTGAAATCATCTGGCGGTCATTTTATCGCCTGAATACAGATCCAGGAAAAACAAATGCTGTTCGCTCACCGTTGTCAAGAGATTATCAGTTTTATGCGATAGTAGAATCCAAAAGCGCCAATACATCAAATTCTGACGATCTATTTGAAGACACGCTAGCGAATATCATGGAAGAGGGTCTTGTAGTAGATGCCGTACTGGCAAAGTCAAAACAAGAAGCTGAAAACATCTGGTTTATACGTGAACATATTGATATTGCTCTCGAGCACGATCCGATATTTGTGTATGACGTAAGTTTGCCAGTATCTGGTATGCAGACTTATATCAATGAACTTAGTGAACGTATTCTACAAACCTGGCCGGAGGCACTGCTATATGTCTACGGACACTTGGCAGATGGAAATCTGCATATCTTGATAGCACCTCCCTTCGAAGTAACTGCTAATGGTGATGTAAAAGGCGATAGACATCAACATGAAGCAAATACCATTCGCAAGCAATGGCATGAGCAATGTAATCAGATCGTCTATAGGCCATTACAAGCACTTGGAGGCTCCATATCTGCAGAACATGGCATTGGACTTTTTAAAAAACCTTATCTTTCAATGTCCCGAAGCCCAACAGAGATAAAAATGATGAAAACGCTGAAACAGACATTGGATCCAAGGTGCATCCTTAATCGAGGGAAAATTTTTGACGTGTAGATTAACCGCTGTCATGACGTGGTGACACCCACCACGCTAAGCTCAAGTGTGTCTATATCATCGTTGATGTATGGCGAGACCATCCGGACTCATGTCGGATCAGGTGCCGACCACCCGCACACCAATTCACTCGATAGCGACATCGGTAGACAAGCGAAACCGAGCAGGATCAAATCTTGCTACTGAGAGCTCCATTAATATGTCGTCCTCCACAAACAATGTTGCGTCAATCTGCAAGACAGCCGTACCCGCTGCAATACCCATTATACAGGCATCATTTTGGGGCACTGGACTACACTGATCATCTGCGTTACACGGCACACAGAGACTTAAAAAGCCTGTTCTATCGCTTGAAATACAGAAATATTTGTAGACTCCGATAGCGGTTCAATTCCTGCAAAGCGAGCGGGCACATAAACCTTGTTTGTGCCAAACGGTATGCTCTCATTTTGCATGGTTCTTGAACCCGATACTTCCAGCCAATGCTCGGTCTCACTGTTCTGTCCTTGCAAAGTGGCAACATACTCAACGTGTACTGTTGCGATGTTTTTTATGTGAAACGCGGTATCGTGCCCAATGCTCAGCAATTCGTTAATACTGGATGTCGTCATATTGAATTTTGGCCGAGGTCTGGCAAACTAACTTTACCGACAATGGCCGTCGTCGCAGCGGATGAACCGGACACGGCAGCAAACAAGGTAGAACCCACGACGTTAATAGGAAGTAGCCCGCAATATCCGAAGATCAGGAACACCGCCACAGACTCGGCAAAGCGCGACAGCCAATCTATCAGGGATAAAAGACGGGTCATGCGATGAACACACACAGCGACTCTGACATTGCACTTGCTAAGGCAGTTACCATGACGGTTGTGCTCTCTCTACTTACCAACTTTAGCCGTGTAAGCCTCAACAACTGATTTGGCATCCGGCACATCGACATAAAACGCCTCCCACATCTCCTTGCCAGCTTCGGCTATTTTCGCCTTCAGGCTGTCGTCAGCGTTTGATACGGTCATACCGTATTCTACAAGCTCTTTAGTTTTTGAACTATCCTCTGCAGCAGACACTGACCAAAAATCCTCTTGCATGTCATTGGCGAGTTTTTCAATAATACCGCGCTCATCATCGCTGAGTTCATTCCACGCATCAAAATTTACCGTTACCGCGTCAGGTAATTTTGACCAGTTCAACGGATTAAAGTGATCCGTGAATTGATAAAGTTTGGAATTCATGCCGGTGGAGGTGGAAGTTGCAGCACCATCAACCGTACCGGCCGCAACAGCTGCCGCCAATTCGCCAAAAGGCAGTTCAACAGGTGCAGCGCCAAGCTTGTTTAAAAACTCGAACGATGTTGCGTTGAAGGCACGAATGCGTAATCCCTCGATATCATCAGCACTGACCACAGCTTCTTTTGTGTATATGCCAGGTGATGGCCACGGTACGTAGTACAGTACCTTTTGATTGTGGGATGTAAAAATCTCCTCGTACTTGGGTCCAGCCACATCCAGCCAGGTTTTCATGTCATCCTGCCCTTGTATCAAAAACGGCAAGGTATCAACCCCGAGAAACGGTGCCTCACCTGCCTGTAAAAATAACAGCATGTCGGCCATTTGTACAACACCGTTTTCAACGGCAGAGAGTTTTTCGGTACTTTTTACACCGACCTCACCCGACAAATGCACCGTGATATCAACTGACCCATCAGTTGATTCGCGCACCGCATCCGCAAACTTTATCGCGCTTTGTGCGTGAAAATTATTGGCACCCCAGGCGGTGCTAAGATCCTATTTAGTTTCTGCGTGGGCTGGCGTATTTACAATACACAATGCTGCCGCTAAAGCGATAATTGACGTCATCACTTTCATTACATTACTCCTCGCTATTATTGCCATCAAGGTGATAGATGTGCAAAGCCGCCTCATCAGAGATCAGACCATGTGCCAGATCACGCTCAACTTCCGATCTGTCACGATGAATGGGATCACCAAACCCACCACCACCCGGCGTATGTAAAACCAGTGTTTCACCTGCCGGAATTCTGTGAATACCCTTATGCCTTATGTGTGTTCCATCAGAAAGAAACACCTCACCTGCGGAGCCTCTATGCCCACCTTGTCTGCCTGCAGGGCCCTCGGTCAGGCGTTCAAAAGCCGCGGCAGACAACGTTAATTCCTCACCGCTTCTAGAACCTACTTCCAGACGCTGCGAAAGCCCCCCTCGAAACTTACCTGCACCGCCAGAATCGACGATGAATTCTTTGGAATGATAGATCAACGGCGCGGCAACTTCAGCCGATTCAACCGGCACTGCGCCTACACCTGAAGGAAACGCTGTTGTCGATAGTCCGTCTACTGACGGGCGCGCGCCCATAACCACCCAGCACAACGTTCAACGATGTAAACGGACTCTCACCTGTACCCGATAGTGACAGTGTCCACAAGGCGCCTGCACTTTCAGCCAGAACCTCACCCGGCAAGGCTTGCTCCAGACAACCAAACATAAGATCGGGTAGTGCGTGGCCTATGACATGTTGTGCTGACACCGGTGACGGACGCTCGGCACTCACCACCAGGCCCGGCGCTGGCGGTGCGCTAATTCGAACTGCGTTAAGCGATGCCTGATTGTTGGGTACTAGCGGTGTCAGTAATGCGCGTATACCAAAGGCGGCGTAAGCGGCGGAGTAATTCAAATCCCCATTTGGAGCTAGCTGTAAAGCGGCTTTTGTCCCCTGCTCTGAGCGCTCGAAGATAAAACTGGACAATTCGCATAAATCGTTGAGACGATATTCCAGCATCAGGTCAATCAACCTCTTGGCGCCGGTGTCATTGCAAGTGAGTAAAGATAAAATATCGCCACATGGCTCATGTGGCACACGCGAATTGGCTGTAACAATACCTAACAGATCTTCATTGATCGTGTTGACCCTGCGAAGGTGCATAACCGGAATGGTCACACCCTCTTCATAAACAGTACGCGCCTCTGCCGGCCATCCCAAACCACCCACATCAACTATATGACTTGTTGACGCAAGATAAGCAAAAATTTTGTCATTAACGAATACTGGCGTAACCACCACAAAGTCAAACACATGACCAGCGCCGAGCCAAGGATCGTTAGTGACGAGCACATCGCCGCGCGACAGCGTGGATGAGGGTAATATACTCAACATGGCTTTGACCGATGCAGCCATGGTGTTTACATGCCCCGGTGTGCCGGTAATGGCCTGCGCCAGCATCTCACCGTCAGCATTAAACACACCAGCTGACAAATTTCCGGCCTCACGTACGATGGCACCAAACGCTGCACGCATAGGCGCATTGACTTGTTCCTGGCATTGTTTCAGCACTGAGCTGCGTACGAGGAACCACAGCTGAATTTTTAAACGACCTGCTCTGTTGATCGAATAGATCACGGGTCGGTAGGGAGCTCGCAGTTGGCGCAGGTGTTTTCAACGCTTTTTCTGTTGTTTTTTCACAGGCCTTGTTTTCTCTTGCTGCCACACTGAGTGACACCAGCTCAATCGCTATTGACCCGCCGCCTGCGCCAAGCTCCACCAATTCAACCGTTGGTACCTTGACAGGAAGACCACTGCCCTTAACGTCGCGCCATGCGCGAGCAACTTCAAAGTGCCGAGAGGTTTGAGGTTTACCGTCCGGAATAAAGCATATTTTTGCTGTGGTGCCACCAATGTCCAGAGAGAGCATTTTTTTTGTTTGCAATTCTCTGGCAACGTGTGCGGCCAGGGCGACACCTTTAGCGGGCCCTCCTTCTATTAAACGAATAGGGAAACGTTTGGCTTGTTCAAGCGTGGTCAGTGCGCCATCGGATAGCACCATGAGGAAAGAGCCGTGAAATCCTTTACGCTTGAGTTCGGATTCCATACGGCTGAGATAGCTGGTCATCAACGGGCGAACGTAGGCGTAGAGCCTTTGCCCTGGCACACTCTGTTGGTCCAACAACAACTGGCAGAAGTTGCGTCCAACATTAAAATCTCACAAATATGCAACCGGTTGCAAAAAAAGCTTGCAACACGCACCAGTGCCTCGCATAATCACAACACCTATGAATAGCCGATTGTTTTTCATACAATCGGCGACGGAGGAGAGTTGCCCAGTTTTGCGCTCAATCATATGACAGTTGCGGGTGCGTCTTATCAGACACTGCTCGACTACGCGTCCGAACTTGGCTGTGCTGGTGTCGAGGTGAGAAACGATTTGTCTGGAGCCCTGTTTGACGGATTAACGCCTCCACAGGCTGGCAAGGCGGCTATGGAGCGAGGGCTGTCATTGCTTGCTGTTGCCGAAGTCTGCGAATTCGACAAGTTCTCCCAGTCCAAGCTTCAGGAAGCTTCCGCATTAATTGAAATAGCAGTGGCTGCAGGTTGCGAGGCTATTAGTCTAATTCCCGGAAACGATGGTATCGGTACTGCTGAACAGGAAAGATTGAGTAATCTGCGTGCGTCACTGGTAGCGCTCAAGCCAATGCTGGAAGCCCATTCTCTGGTTGGACTAATCGAGCCATTGGGGTTTGAAACTGCAACGCTGCGCTTCAAAAGAGAGGTAGTTGCAGCCATTGATGAGTTGAATGCTCTGCACTGTTTCAAACTGGTTCACGACACTTTTCACCATCACCTGGCAGGCGACAGTACGCTCTATGCACAGCATACCGGGATGGTTCACATCTCTGGCGTGACTGATAAGTCCCTGGAACTGGCACAGCTGCGTGATGAACATAGAATACTGGTCAATGAACACGATGTGCTGGGTAGCGTTGCGCAGCTGCGCATGCTGACAAAAGCTGGTTACAAGGGCCCCATCTCGTTTGAAGTCTTTGCACCTGAAGTCCATGCATTTACCGATCCGGTCAAACACTTGAGCGGATCAATCAACTTCATCGCGTCTGATCTGGCGGCTTTTGCCGCATGATTAGTCCTTGCGATGTCTTTAAATCCGGTATCAAGCATTGTGCGCCGGACACAACCATACGGAGAAAAGTAATGAAGAAAACACTGATCGTTGCCGGCATAACAACTTTGCTTGGAGCACCCCTGACAGCTTCAGCTGACACCATTGGTGCATCCATTGCACGATTTGATGACAACTGGCTGACTGTTATGCGTACTGCCATGACTGACCATGCTGCCACGCTTGACGGTGTAGAACTGCAAGTAGAAGATGCCACAGATGATGTCGGCAAGCAGCTTAACCAGATTCAGAATTTTATCGCTGCAGGTGTTGACTCCATCATCGTAAATCCTGTGGATACAGATGCGACGGTAGCCATGTCCAAAGCGGCAGAAGATGCTGGTATTCCACTGGTTTACGTCAATCGCCAACCAGTCAACGTCGATGAGCTTCCCGACAATCAGGCGTTTGTGGCATCCAACGAAATTGAGTCTGGAACGTTGTCAGCTTTTGAAGTGTGCAAGGAGTTGAGAGCTGCAGGTAAGGCAGGTGGCGCCAATATTGTTGTATTGATGGGGCAACTGAGTAATGAGGCAGCGGTGCAGCGTACCAAGGACGTTAAAGATGTTATCGGTATGGACATGTGCAACTTCATGACCATCGTTGAAGAGCAGACAGCCAACTGGGATCGTGTTGAAGCACAGGATCTGATGACTAACTGGATCTCTGGTGGCGTTGAGTTTGATGCCGTGCTGGCAAATAATGACGAAATGGCTATCGGTGCCATTCAAGCCATGAAAGCTGCCGGTATGGATATGGCCGAGGTGGTTGTTGGTGGTGTAGATGCAACATCTGATGCGCTGGCTGCGATGAAGGCTGGCGATTTGGACGTGACAGTATTCCAGGATGCTGCAGGTCAGGGTGCAGGTTCAGTTGATGCCGCTGTTGCATTGGTTGCCGGGGATGAGGTTGAGCAGAAGGTCTACATTCCTTTCAAGCTGGTGACACCTGCGAACATTGATGAGTTCGCGACAAACTAGTCTGAATTGTCATCTGGTTATACCCTGCAAGGCAGTCAGATTCTGCTGCCTTGCAGGGGCTTTACCCCAGTGTTGAACTCTGTGTTGAACTCTGTGTTGAACTCTGTGTTGAACTCTGTGTTGAACTCTGTGTTGAACTCTGTGTTGAACTCTGTGTTGAACTCTGTGTTGAACTCTGTGTTGAACTCTGTGTTGAACTCTGTGTACGCCCAGTTTTTACTTTCGCGAATTTAAAGAGGTCTGATACTTATGGTTGATGCCGTAACCAAATCCAAACGCCATTGGCCGCCTGAGTTCAATGCTCTTATCGGTCTCATTGGTATCGCTATCATTTTTGAAGTCCTGGGCTGGCTGGTCAGAGACCAGAGCTTTTTCGGGAACATCACCCGCCTGAAGATCATGATTCTTCAGGTATCCATCATCGGCATCATCGCGATTGGTGTAACACAAGTCATCATAACCGGCGGCATTGACCTATCGTCCGGTTCCATCGTAGGCGCTACCGCCATGATTGCCATGAGCTTTGCGCAAGTGGGCTCCTACGATAAAGCGATCTTTCTTGAACAGGGCTGGGTGGATCTTCCTGTGATTATCCCCGTCGCCATCGGATTGGCCTGCGGTCTGTTTGCAGGGTTGATCAATGGTTTGCTAATCGCCTATACAAAAATACCACCTTTTATAGCTACGCTGGGCATGATGGTGTCCGCTCGCGGTGTAGCCAAATGGTGGACAAAAGGTAAGCCTGTGTCTTTTCCAACCGACAGTTATGCCTCACTGGGTGAGGGTATGACACCCGTGCTCATCTTTATTGCCATAGCCATTCTATTTCATCTGATTCTTCGCTATACGGTTTACGGTAAGCACACCTACGCTATTGGCTCGAATGTCGATGCAGCGCGCATGTCGGGTATTAATGTAGAAAAGCATCTGGTGCTGGTGTATGCCATTGCAGGATTGCTGGCAGGTTTAGCCGCGATGGTACTCTCCGCAAGGGGTCTGACTGCACAGTCGGGTATGGGCGTCATGTACGAGCTGGATGCCATCGCAATGAGCGTTATTGGTGGTGTTTCTCTGGCTGGTGGCCGTGGATCCATCGTTGGCACGGCTATAGGCATGCTTATTTTCGGTGTCATTATTTCTGGCTTCACCTTTATCAGGCTGGATGCGTTTTATCAGGAGATGATCAAGGGTGCGATTATTGTTGGTGCGGTTGTTGCCGATGTCTATCGCCAGAAACGACGTGCAGCGGAGAGTTGATTCATGACTGATATTATTCTGAAAACCCAGGACCTGACCAAACACTACGGCGGCGTGCATGCGCTGGAAGGTGCCGATTTCGAACTCAAGGCGGGCGAACACGTCGCTATCATGGGTGACAACGGTGCGGGTAAATCCACCTTCGTCCGCCAGATAACCGGAGTTGAGCAACGAACCCGAGGCAAGGTGTTTTTCATGGGCAAAGAGGTTAATTTCTCTGGACCACTGGATGCGCGTGAGATAGGTATTGAGACGGTTTTCCAGACGCTGGCTTTGGCCGATGATCTGGATGTGCCGTCTAATTTATTTCTTGGTCGGGAAAAAATACTTTTAAACCTGGGACCATTTTCTATTCTTGACACTAAAGGCATGCGCAAGGCCACTGTAGAGGGGCTCAAGCGCACAGCGGTCAAGATACCCAACATCAACAATGCCATTCGTAATATGTCGGGTGGTCAGCGTCAATGTGTGGCCATTGCGCGAACAGCTACCTTTCATTCCAAACTGACCATCATGGACGAACCAACGGCGGCGTTGGGTGTACAGGAAACCGCGCAGGTTGAGAATATTGTGCGCACATTGAAGGACAACGGCGAGCCATTGATTCTCATCAGTCACAACATGCGGCAGGTGTTCGATCTGGTAGATCGCATCATCGTGTTCAGACGTGGGCGCATAGTTGCCAATCTGAACGTGGCTGATACTGACGGGCAGGACGTGGTGTCGTATATCACGGGCGCCAAGACGGGTATTGAGTATGAAGGTGCGGCGTAGCGAATCAGTATGAACTTCTTCGATTTACAAATCGAGTTCATGCGTCCTATGTGGCGCCGCTATGTACTGGTTGCTGTTTGTCTCGGTTGGTCGGTTTTTGAATTTGCAACGGGCGTTCCTTTCTGGGGAATTCTGTTCGGCGCTCTGGGCGTCTATGCAGTTTGGCAATTATTTATAGATAAGTGGCCTGACGAATGAACGTAACTCTCAAGGATGTGGCGATGCGAGCAGGTGTCTCTCGCTCAGCCGTATCCAGAGCGTTTACCAAGGGTGCTTCAGTGTCAGAGAGTATGCGGTGTAAGGTGCAAAAAGCCGCGGAGGAGTTAGGCTATGCACCCAATGCCTTGGCCTCCAGTCTGACAACCGGGCGAACACGACTGATTGGACTGGTATCCAATAACTTTCACAATCCGATATTTCTGGAAGTTTTCGATCTGTTTACGCGCGGTCTGCAAGAGCGAGGTTTACGCCCACTGCTGGTTAATTTGACAGAAAATACCGACCCTGCCGATTCGGTAAAGATGTTGCGGCAATATTCGGTGGATGGAGTGGTCGTTGCTTCGTCCACCTTGACTCCCGCTTTTTCCCAGGCATTTCGCAACGCAAGAATACCCGTGGTCCATTCATTTGGTCAACACAGCAGTTCGCCACAGGTGCATGTGGTGGGTATCGATAACGAAGAGTGCGGGCGCATTGCTGCTCGCGAATTAATGGCCAGAGGGTACATGAACGTTGGATTTCTTGGTGGGCCTGAGGCTGCTACGTCAACCCAGGATCGAATCGAAGGTTTCAAATCAGAGCTGGCCTTGCATTCGGACATGGTCGTCAGCCATTCCTTTGCCGACAATTATTCCTTTGATGCCGGACGCAAGGAGATGCTGCAACAGTTGCGCAAGATACCTGCTGAAGCCTATTTTTGTGGAGATGATGTATTGTCGATCGGCGCATTGAGTGCCATTCGGGACGCAGGACTTCGGGTGCCAGATGATATAGGCATTCTGGGTCTCAACGATATGGAAATGGCTGGCTGGGAGAATATTGCGTTGACCACAATTCGACAACCCATCCGCCAGATTATCAGTGCATCCATTGAACTTATAGTGGCCATGCTCGATGATCCGGACCGCTATCCAGAGGCCCGGTTATTTCCTAGTACAGTTGTCGAACGTTCAACATTGAAGCCGCGATTGCAGTAGGGCTTGTACGCGCCTGCTTAGGCAAGCATTGGCCAAAGATGAATGCGCGTTTATTCAGCCCCCAAATATTAGCGAAACATCGGCGGACGTGCATCCAGCCATTGCCCTTGTTTTTTTCCTGATTCAGCAACTGCGACCACCGCCGCCATGGATCGCAGTCCATCGGTGGCACGTGGATACAGGTCGGCAGCCGGGTCAATGGGGCGGCCTTGCCTGTCAGCGAGGATGGCTTCGGCCAGGTCTTTATAGATATTGGCAAACGCCAGCGGCATGCCTTCAGCGTGGCCGATAGTGACACGACTGGTACGATCGGCTTCTGGTGAGAGCTTGGCTTCGCCGCGCTCGATGATTTGCAAGCGCCCGTTCAGTGGCATCCAGTAGAGCTGGTTGGGTTGTTCCTGGGACCAGCGCAAGCCGCCTTTTTCCCCAAACACCTGTATACCAAGCCCATGCTGTCGTCCAATGGCGATGGATGAAGTCCACAGTCTGCCAACAATGCCGCCATCCATGCGGAAGTTGACCATAGCGTCATCCTCGAGTGTGCGTATTGGCAAGCACGAGACAGTATCAGCAGACAGGCTGGTCACTTCCTGTCCGGTGACAAAGCTGGCCATATGCATTGCGTGAATACCACAATCTGCAAACTGAGCACTTACGCCTGCCTGAGCAGGGTCATAACGCCAGCGTACTCGCGGATTGTTTGCATCCGCTGCATCGGCGTGGTGGCCGTGTGAAAACTCTGCCTTGACTAGCCTGATAGCTCCAAGATCACCTCGGGCAACCATCGCTCTCATGTGCCGCACCAGAGAGTAGCCGGTATAGCCATAATTTACCGCGCAAATCTTGCCTGCAACGTGCGCAGTATTGACGATGTCTTCGCCCTCTTCCACGCTCATGGTCATGGGCTTTTCGCACAGGACGTTGAAGCCTGCTTCCAGAAACGCCTTGGTGATTTCGTAATGGGTAGAGTTTGGAGTTGCTACGGTTACCAGGTCGACGCGGTCGTCACGTGCGCTCTCGCCGGCCAGCATCTCCTGCCAGCTACCGTAGGAGCGCCCCGCGTCAAGGCCTAGTTGCTGGCCATAAGTGCGACCGGCATCTGGGCGATGATCCAGTGCACCGGCCTTGAACGAGAATAGCCCGTCCAGCCCAGAGCCCAATCGGTGCGCTGGACCGATCTGGCTGCCTTCGCCGCCGCCGATCATGCCCCAGGATAGCTTATTAGTCATGTGTGATGTATTCATGCAAAGCCTATGGATTGAAGGAATTCACGATTAAGCCTTGCATCGCCTTCAGGATCGGGATCAAGAGTTGGGTCACAGTCCTGTTCAATGGTGCACCAGCCCTCATAGCTGGCATCCAGCAGTAGTTGCCTGACAGCAGGAAAATCAACTTCACCATCGGCAAGATTACAGAAAATACCCTGACCGCATGCGTCATAAAAGCCGGTGCGGTTGGCGATGGCGTCAGCCTTGACTTGTTCATCAGTGCTCTTGAAGTGAACATAGGTGATGCGATCCATATGGCGGTTCATAAAGGCCACCGGATCGAATCCGGCGTACGTGCAATGACCGGTATCGATGCAGATTTTCAGCAGATCAGGATCGGTTTCACTTAGCAGGCGATCAACTTCTGGCTCGAAATCCATAAAGCCACCAGCATGCGGATGAATCTCGGGTATCAGACCGTATTCTTCCTTACCAAGTTTGGCGATTGTCATGATGCGCTCTTTGTAGGCATTCCACTCAGCCGTGTCCATCTGCACGGCCTCGGCGCTACGTCCGGCAGTAGGTGCCCGGTGTGGCGAGATTGAATCAATCAATACAAAGTGTTTTGCGCCGTGAGCTTGCAGTGCTTTGCACGTGCGCACTGCGCCGTCCATTACATCATCCCATTGCGCAGGATCGTGGAAAGCGCGAAATACGACGCCACCAATGAGTTCCAGATTGCAAGCGGCGAGTGCATCGCCCAACTCGGCAGGGTCCTCTGGCATATAACCTACAGGACCGAGCTCAATACCGGTATAGCCTGCGTTACTGCATTGCTGCAATACAGTCTGCCATCCGGGATTGCGTTCATCCTGCGCAAATTCGACGCCCCAGGAACACGGGGCATTACCAATTTTTATGGGCATATGAATGGGGCCTTGATTGTGGACGAAAAACGGCTTGCAACCGGTTGCATTTATTGTATTCTGTAGTCGATCAAAGCGTCAACCACTTCGACTGGATAGCGGCATAGTGCTGGCCAAAATCTAGTACAGAGTCCGCAACAGAACTTTTGAGAGTAACCATGTCGGATGCAACAACTCGTTTGACGATACAAAAAGTGGCTATTTTTGTAGATGTGCAGAACGTCTACTACACCGTAAAACAGATACACGGATCGAACTTTGATTACAACAAGTTCTGGTCACAGGCGACCGAAGGTAGAGAAGTTATCAAAGCTGTTGCCTACGCCATAAATAAAGGCGATAAAAGGCAGCAGGAGTTTCAGAACATACTGAGGTCCATTGGTTTTGAAGTAAAACTAAAGCCCTTTATTCAACGCGCCGACGGATCTGCAAAAGGTGACTGGGACGTTGGCATAACCATTGATGTTATGGATTTTGCCAGCGGCGCTGATGTCATCGTTTTAGTAACGGGTGATGGCGATTTTGATTTACTGGCGACTAGAGTACGCAGTGAGGGAGGGAAAAGAGTAGAGGTCTATGGTGTTGCCAGGTTAACAGCTAATTCACTCATCGATGCAGCCAGTGAGTTCATCGCGATTGATACGCCGCTTCTGCTACCTCGGCGAAAATAGTTGAAAAAATTGACGAGTTGCCAAGGGTCCGTCCCATAATAAATTGAGCATCTCAGGCGCTTAGGCGCTCGTCCAGCAAGGACGGATACGGGCGAATAGCGGGCTATTCAACCGCCGAACAACGCAGCGGGGCGAGATGATGCTTTGCCCTGAAGACTACACTTGCAACAAAGTGAAATTAACCACATACGGAGCAGCATAATGAGTGAATCCAACGTACAAGAGCTTGAATACAAAATATACGAACTATCACAACAGCTAAACGAGGCGCGAAAGCAAACACCGGGTACTGAAGTCACTGACTACACCTTCGAGACCAACCAGGGCCAGGTTAGCCTGGCTGCGTTATTTGGACAAAGTGACAAGCTACTTGTTATTCACAATATGGGGCAGGCCTGTCGATATTGCACATTGTGGGGAGACGGTATCAGTGCATTTTTACCGCATCTAGAGTCAGCTATGTCAGTAGTTCTCGTATCTAAGGACTCACCCGATCAACAACGCTTGTTCGCAAACTCCCGCGGGTGGCGTATGCGTATGGCATCACACGGTGGTGGTGCGTATATGCAAGAACAAGTCGCCGTAGAGGGGATGGGTACCAACATGCCCGGTGCCGCATGCTACAAAAAACAAGGCAACAAGATACTAAAAACCAACAGCAGCATGTTTGGTCCGAATGATCTCTATTGTCCTATGTGGCATTTTTTAGGTATGGCCGGCATAACACACAATGAATGGACACCGCAGTACAACTATTGGGTACGCCCAGGCGAGCTTGAGGATGGCGGTGACAACGTTTTAGGTTGATCTTATAACGCTAGTTGCAACACAACCCTCCGCAAATGACTGACGAGCAAATACTGCGGGACATACCATGAAACACAAGATTCTGAAGCTTATCTGCATCGCCTCACTGCTAGGCGCCACACACGTGACGCAGGCACAGGAAACCGCCATATACAGCGGAGCTGATCGTATACATCCCGTCTGGGCCTGGGAGGCCATGGTTTCTGTTGAGGAAAAAGTAGCGGCGCAGATTGGCCTTGATATTCTTTCTCAGGGCGGCAATGCAGTGGATGCGGGTGTTGCGGTCGCTTTGGCGCTGGCGGTAACACTTCCAAGAGCTGGCAATCTGGGTGGCGGCGGTTTCATGATGGTTCATGATGCAAAAACCGGTAAAACCAAGGCTATCGACTATCGCGAAATGGCACCTGCCAGCGCAAGCCGTGACATGTGCCTGGATGATAACGGCGATGCAGACAGTCAACTGTCAAGATTTCATGGTCTTGCCGTCGGTGTGCCAGGAACCGTTGCCGGTATGCAGGTTGCACTGGGCACCTTTGGAAGCATGAGTCTAGCCGACGTTATGCAACCCGCCATCGCCTTGGCTGAAGAAGGCATTACCGTTACGGCTGATCTCTCTGATAGTCTCAAGGGACTTGAAGTTAGATTGAAAGCCTGGCCCTCTTCTGCGGCTATTTTCTACAAGGAGGATGGAAGTTTCTATGAGCCAGGGATATTCTCAAACAACCTGAGCTTGCTGCAACCATGAAAAAAAATAGCAGAGTTTGGACCTGATGGATTTTACAAAGGTGAGACTGCTGAAAACATTGCTTCCGCCGTGCAGGCTGCTGGCGGTGGCATGACAGTTGATGATCTAGCCAACTACAAAGTCAAGATCAGGGAACCTGTATCCGGAAGCTACCGCGACTTCGAGATTGTATCCATGCCGCCGCCCAGTTCAGGTGGCACTCACATCATTCAGATTTTAAACACACTGGAAGGCTATCCACTGGGCTTTCTTGGCAACAATTCGTCCGAGAACATCCATCTGATGGCAGAGGCGATGAAGCGCCCCTACGCTGATCGCTCTGAATATCTTGGCGACCCGGATTTTGTAGACGTACCGATCGAGGAGCTCACCTCTATAGCCTACGCCACGGATACAAGAAAAGATATCAGCCTTAATGTAGCGACTCCTTCAGAGAGTTTTGCGCCCGCAGATCTCGCACCTAACGAAAGTAACGAGACCACTCACTTTTCAATTGTCGATAAAGACGGTAACGCCGTGGCCAATACCTACACCATTAACTTCTCTTATGGTTCCGGATTGGTGGCCGATGGCACAGGCGTACTCATGAACAATGAAATAGACGATTTCTCCGCAAAACCCGGGGTTCCCAACGGCTACGGGCTCATCGGTGGTGATGCCAATGCGGTTGAATCAGGCAAGCGCCCATTGTCGTCAGTGAGTCCAACGATGGTGCTCAAGGATGGTGGCGTGTACCTTGTAACCGGCAGCCCGGGAGGTGCAAGAATTATCACGACCACCCTGCAGATCATTCTCAACATGATAGACCACGGAATGAACGTGGCCGAAGCAACTATAGCACCTCGCATCCATCACCAATGGTTGCCAGAGGAGTTGCGCGTTGAAGACGGAATCAGTCGCGGTACCATTGCGGCTCTGGAAGCCAAAGGGCACAAAGTCATCGAGAAGAATGCCATGGGTTCTACACAATCCATTCATGTGGATGCGAGTAATGGTTTATTGTTGGGTTTTTCTGATTCACGCAGCGCGAGAGCTTCCACGCTGGGCTACTAATCGTCACAAGATAACAACGCGCAAGTTGATTGCGTTAAAGGGCTGCAGATTATCGAGCGCGTGGGTCCACGGATTACGTTATCCGCTGTTGCTTAAGACGCTAATGCAGCCTTTGCCATACCCATGGCATACACAAAATCTGCAACACCCGGATCTGCTGTAGGACCGGGGTACGGGCGACGACGATACGCTAGCCTGTGTACGGGATTCACGAAACCTGGTGGCACGCAATGGGGGATACAAAATCTAATTCCCTCGATTACTCAATTTTTTCTTGCGTTAAAAAATCCTTTTCAGTAGTGTTAAATCATGACTGCACTATTCGATCTATCAATAGGTCGACAAAACAAGCCAACAGACATCGTCTATTTAATGTGAATGCTTGGCTTCTTACTGTAATGGAGCTCAACAATGACAATGAATCCCACCGTGCCGCATTTGGGAAAAATGTGCATAATTTTTATCAGCTCATTGCTCTACACTGTGAATGTGTGGGCAGATACAACGGATGTTAAAACTCAAACCATTGTAGAAGTTACTAAAGATGGGGAGCATTGCGAACAGGATCCAAACTGCTTTAATCGCTATCACCCTGCTATCCAGCCTGTCGCAAGGGCTAACCCGGGCGACCTCATTATTGTGCATACACGCGATGCGCTCGACTCAAACCTGACAATTGATTCTGAGCCGAAAGACGTCTTGGCTATTGATCTCAATCTCATCCACCCCATGACCGGCCCTATCCATATTGAGGGCTCTGAACGTGGTGATGTGCTGGCTGTGCAGCTGATTGACATAAAGCCCGATGAATACGGCTATACCACACTAATTCCAGGCTTCGGTTTTCTGCCTGATCTATTCCAGGAACCCTTCGTTGCAAACTGGGCCTTAAACAGCCTGGAAGCTGTATCAGAAGAAATTCCAGGTGTGCGCATCCCCAATAATGCCTTTATGGGCAGCGTGGGCGTGCTGCCAGGCGAGCCAGAGGTAGAAAATTGGCTTAAACGTGAAACCGATCTTGCCGCGGCTGGCGGTGTCGCATTACCTCCAGAAACCACAGGCGCACGCCCCACTGAAGTATGTGGCCCCAATGGCAGCCATAAAGATCGATGTCTGCGAACCATCCCGCCAAGAGAAAATGGCGGCAATATGGACGTGCAGCAAATGGTCGTAGGTACCACCTTGCTACTGCCGTGCTTTATTGATGGTTGTGGATTCTTCATTGGCGATGTGCACTACGCGCAGGGCGATGGGGAAGTCGCTGGGACCGCAATAGAGACAGGCGCTGTAGTGACAGTCAAAACCTCAATTCGAAAAGGTATGGGCTCGCTCATAAAGCAACCTCATTTTGAAGGCGGCGCACAAATCAAAGCGCTTGAGCCAGATAAGTTTCATGCAACCGTGGGCTTCCCCTTCAAAGAGGCAGGTGAAATACCGCCACAGTGGACCTACCTTGATAGCGAAAAAATCAGACCCCTAACGCAGCTATCTAACGACATAACACTGGCCGCTCGCAACTCCTTACTACAAATGCTCGACTGGTTAGAGGCTACCAAAGGACTGACCCGCGAGCAATCGTTTGTAGTTATGAGCGTAGCCTGTGATTTACGAATTGGAAACGTAGTAGACGTGCCAAACTACGTGGTATCTACTATCTGTCCATTGGAGATATTTGATGAATAGCGTTGAATGCAAATAATGTATTAAATACAAATGAATAGCTCTTCATTGTCAACATGCAGGCACCTGCCAACAAACATTGCCAGGCTGCTTGGCACAGTATTGCTCCTTACAATGCTCCTGCCCATTACCACCCTTAACGCCCATACTCCTTACGCACAATGGGATGCTTATCGAGTAAGGCATCTACAGGTTTTAACGACACGTAGCGATTTGGTGGGAGATGCGATTGCAGACAAGTGGGTTGCTGTATTGGCAGAACATCTACCAAAATCCAAAGCCGTTGTTAGTCGTGCCAGAAACCTTGTGCGAATGGCAAGTTTGTTAAAGACTGATCAGGCCAAGGTAGCCGTGCTGTCTCATAGGGATGCCAAGGCGATGTTTGAAGGTACTGAGCCTTTTGAGGAATATGGACCTGTGGAACTGCAAGTGCTAGTCGATGATGGCTCATACATTTTGGCAAGTAGGGCAGATTTGCCAGAGACCCATGGCTATTTGGTGGTTTCCACTTTGTTGGAAAAAAAGGCTGGTTTGAACTTATCTGTACCTGTGGAAGGGGCGTATGGGATGGACCTGCACCCAGGAGCCCGCGCTGTCCTGAATGACCACTGAGAGTCGCAGTGTTATTGCTCGTAACCGCCAGGCTTTACCCTAGCCTGGTTTACAAACAGAGCGAATCATGCATTCGGAAAAATCATTTGAGAGTGCTATGCAAACCAAACCCGTTTTGACACCAGCAGGGGCATCGCTCACCGACCAACGCCTGCCGACGATCTGAATTGTCTTTAACGTATTATTATGACTCATCACGAAGCCTTTTGCTCGAACCAGACCACAGCGCTTGTCGGCAAGGCTAGCTGCCAGAGCGTCGGCATCAACAGAATGATCTATTTCTAATTTTATAGTTGAAAACGTCTTGGACACATTGTGTTCAAGACTGGTCTCGTCTAGTTGAAATTCATTTACCACTCCTGCACCTTGATACCCGGCAGCCATAGCTGATGGCGTGTTTTTGTCCAGTATCAGTATCCTTTGCGAACGGCCTACACCAAACAGTACTTCTGGCGGTATTCTACCAAACGCAGCTTCAACGAGCCGAGCTTGATTAAATCGCTCGTTCACCCATTCCCGAACTTCCACAGATTCGGGCATGGATAACAGATCTTGTTTATTTAATACAATCAAATCGGCATCGCGTAATTGGCGCTGTACCGTATCCCCTATATATTTTTCATCTACAGCTGCTTGCACGGTGGTCGCATCAGCGAGCACGACAATACCTTCCAATCGAAAGGCCCGAAGCAGCGACAATGATTTACCAATGGCACCTGGCACTGCAACACCACTGGCTTCTATAAAAATCTGTTCCGCTGGTATGTCTTGTTCCAGTAACTTCTGCAATGCCAGTGATAAATCATCACCATAACTACAACAGAGGCAACCCCCACTCAAACTGATAACGTCCCCATCTTGCGCCTCTATTAATTCAGCATCTATCGGCAGCTCGCCAAAATCATTCACCAGTACCGCCAGGCGTAAACCATTAGCATTGCGCAGTATATGATTTACGAGTGTGGTTTTTCCGCTACCAAGATAACCGCCAATGATGGTCACGGGTACGGCTGGTTTCAGGTTGAAGGCACAATCTTTGTTCATTTAGTTTGCAATGGGTGTTGGTGAAATTGCTGAATGCCAGTCACGCTTCGCACTTAAACATCGCTTGCAGCAAAAACACGACCAGCTTGCACAGTGCCCCATACGGCAATATCCTTTAGCTCTGCAGCAGGCACAGATGTTGGATCATCTTCAAGTACAGCAAAATCGGCATGCTTGCCAATCTCGATTGATCCTACCTCGTCATCCATATTCAAAGTATATGCAGCTCCAAGGGTGATCGCATACAAAGCTTCATTAACGGTTATCTTCTCGTATTCACCCTGTGTTCTGCCCGAACTGGTTAATCTATTTACTGCACACCAAGCAGTAAACAGCGGACTTAAAGGTGTTATAGGTGCATCTGAGTGAATGGCCAGCGGGATGCCATTGTCGAGGGCCGTCCGGCAGGCATTCATGCGCTCGGCACGCTCTGGCCCCACAGTGAGTTGATAATGTTCATCTCCCCAATAGAAATGGTGATTAGCAAAATGATTAACGCACATATTCAGTTTCGCCAATCGGCGATATTGCGCAGCGTTTATAAGCTGTCCATGTTGAATAGTAAATCGATGATGGGTATTCGGATGTTTCTTTAACGCCGCCGACAATGTGTCCAGGACAAGGTCTGTCGCTTCATCACCATTGGTGTGGGTATGAACCTGTATATCATATTCCAATGCCATCTCATAGATGGATAGCATCTGTTCTGGCGCAATGTACCAAAGACCATTCGGCGCACCATTGTAATAACCTGGCCAATTCATCCTTGCTGAAAATCCCTGAATGGAGCCGTCGGCAATCACTTTTATTTTTCCAAGTCGAAACCGGTCTGATGAACGTGATTGAAGTGCTCTGACATGCTCGATCAAGGCTTCAGGTGTCACCCCATGATGAAATCGCAGTGCCATGATACGAACCGGGAAATCATCCGCGCCCGTTACCCGTATGCCCATATCAACCGTGTTGTTGCCAAGCTCTGCGGCAAGATCAGTCGCCGTGGTGACCCCCGCACGAACACAAAGACGGGCGAAGTCTATGAGCCCAGGCTCGTCAAATTCAAGCATATTATCTGAAAAGCCTGCTTTCTGACCAACTGGACGCATGACATCCGGCCCCTTGAGCTCGCCAGTGGGCAAACCATCATCACCCAATGGCACGCCATCGTGCTCTATATCCGTGCGTAAATAATCGGCAAGTTCAAGTGCTTTGGAATTTACACTCATAATATGACCTGACGCATGCATGATACCGATCGGGCGCGTTGTTGATACGCGATCTAAATCCTGACGTGTGATCTTTCTTGTTGAATAGTAGATCGGATCAATAGCCCACCCGGTTAGCGCATCTGTTGAATTTTCCAGTGACACCTCTTTCTCTTTTAGTCGCTCTATGACTTTCTCTATTGAAGCCAATCCAGACCATATTCTCCCATTGGGGTCCATGCGATCGTGAAAACCGCAGTAAACGTATCGCCACCACTTACCCTCAACCGTATGGCAATGGCCTTCTACCAGTCCCGGCATTAACACCTTGCCTGCAAAGCGTTCGTCCAGCGTATAGCTACCAAACCCTGCAAGCTCACTTAAGGTGCCAGCACCAAGTATACGCCCGTCTCTTACAGCAACGTGTGACACAACGGGCCTTGCCGGATTCATGGTTATAATTTTTTTTGCCGAATATATTGTTGTCACAAGCCACCTCTGTGCGAAGAAAAAATGCCTTTTACAATACATATCGAGTGTTACACTCAATTTGCAATCAGAATAACAAGTTGAACAGAATATATCGAAACAGGATAATATCAATATTTAAAATTACTGCAGTCGAAACAACAGCACCTGGAGATTAGTCTACCTATGATTACACTACTTAAACAGTTTGCAGTGGCTTCCGCTGCCGCCGCAATCATCGCGACATCAGTATTGGCTGATGACATTCCTGAAAAAGGCGGAACGCTTGTTTATTCGTTAGCACAAACGCCAAGACACTTAAACCCCGCCGTGCAATCAGGAACTGCCACCGGCGCTCCCGGCGCTCAATTATTTGCAGCACCACTACGCTATGACGAAGACTGGACACCACAACCTTATCTGGCTGAAACCTGGGAAGTGGCAGAGGACGGTTTATCCGTCACTCTGAACCTGGTCAAGAATGCACTCTTTCATGATGGCAAACCCATCACATCAGAAGACGTTGCATTCTCTGTTAAAACCATACAGGAAAACCACCCGTTCAAAACCATGTTTGCACCCGTCACCGAAGTACAAACACCGGATGCACACACTGCTATACTGAAATTATCCCAGCCACACCCAGCGCTGATGTTGGCCATGTCATCTCAACTGATGCCCATAATACCCAAACATGTATATGGTGATGGACAAGATCCAAAATCACACCCACAAAATTCAGACAATGTGGTTGGCTCAGGGCCGTTCAAACTTGTCGAGTTCAAACGTGACGAACACATTATCCTTGAACGCTTCGATGAGTTCTTCATGGAAGGTCGTCCCTATCTGGACAAACTGGTCATGCGCATCATTAAGGACCCATCAGCCAGAGCTATTGGCTTGCAGAATGGTGAAATTCACCTATCCACATTCGAGTCGGTAGCACGCGACATTAATCGGCTGCAAGCAGATGATTCTCTGACCGCAACACCAGACGGATATGCCGCAATAGGCGCGCTTGATTGGTTAGCCTTCAACACAGCAAGCGGAAACACCGCCGATGTCAATGTTCGCAAAGCCATCGCCTATGCCATTGATCGTAATTTTATACTCAATGCTATTCATCTCGGAATTGCCGATGAAGCGTCCACCGGCATACATCCCGGTAGCCCTCTATACAACGCCAAAGTAGAATCCTACGATCTGGATTTGGACAAAGCCAATCAGCTACTTGACGATGCCGGTTACGTGAAAGGAGACAACGGCATGCGCTTTGGCCTGAATGTCGATTTTGGCTGGCCTGAAATGAAACCGAAAGCCGAATATACCAAAGCGGCACTAAAGAAAATTGGCATTGATGTCACGGTGCGCTCCTCTCCCGATTTCCCAAGTTGGGCCAAGCGCGTAAGTAACTACGACTTCGACATGACCTGGGATACAGTTTTTAATTGGGGCGATCCGGTTATCGGTGTACACCGAACTTACCAAAGCTCAAACATCATACCTGGCGTTATCTGGTCAAACACGCAAAGCTACAAGAATGAGCGTGTAGATGAGCTGATGGAGATGGCAGGCATCGAGTCTGATACCGAAAAACGTGCGGAACTATATTCCGAGTTCCAGAAAATTGTAACTGACGAGTTGCCTTTGTACACCACCAATACCGTGCCATATCACACGGTGTACAACAACAAGGTAGGCAACCCGCCCATGGGGATTTGGGCATCCAGCTCACCGATGGATCTTGTCTTTTTAGAAGAGTGAGATAGATAACCAGAAAAAAATGGGGCACGCCTTCGGCATTGGTCGTGCCCCTTTGCTTATACTCGCTGCAGCGAACCATGATGAACTTAATAAGCACACTATTGCAGCGCGTAATGTGGGCCGCTTTACTATTGTTGGCTGTTCTTGTGCTGAATTTTTCAATGATGCACCTGGCACCTGGTGATGTGGCAGACACCATCTCTCAGTCAATGGGCGGCGCTGATGCGCAGACCTTAGCGCAAATACGTGCAGACTACGGCCTTGATCAACCATTCATTTCGCAACTCGCCAATTACATTAACAAAGTATTCCATTTCGATCTGGGTTATTCGTATTTCTACAACCAAGCTGTTACACGGCTTATATTCGAAAAATTACCGGCAACACTGCTATTAGTTATTACTGCGCAGATTGTTGCCCTGATAATTGGCGTCATATTGGGTGTTTACTCAGCCCGTAATCGAGACGGTTGGGTATCACATTTTGTTAGCTTCTTCGCTTTGTTCGGCTATTCAGCTCCAGTTTTTTGGACTGGAATCTTGTTGCTGATTGCATTCAGTTTAAAAATCCCATTGTTCCCTGTTGCTGGAATGATTGATGTCACGGTAGATGGCGGTTTCATCGCCAGATTTCTGGATTTGTTAAGGCATATGGTTTTGCCCGTTATTACTCTGGCCTCAATATTTATTGCACTTTACTCCAGGCTTTGCCGAGCCAGTATGATGGAGGTACTCGAATCCGACTACATTAGAACAGCAAAATCAAAGGGACTATCAGATCACCGCATCATCTATAAGCACGCACTTAAAAATTCACTCTCACCGGTTATCACACTCGCAGGCTTACAATTTTCAGCAGTGATTTCGGGAGCCGTGCTTGTGGAGACGGTTTTCAGTTGGCCAGGTCTGGGTACCCTCGCCTTACAAAGCATTATTGCCAGAGACACGCCCACCATCTTGGGTATACTGTTTTTTTCAGCTCTGGTGGTTATTGTTGGAAATTTAGTCACCGACTTCTCATTGCGTTTTGTCGACCCGCGACTGAGGAAACACTGATGGGTGATTCGTCTACTATCGATAAAGAAATGATTTTCCCCGATCAAGTGATTGTCAAAGCACGCCACCCCGCTGCAGATGCATTCAGTATGTTCGTTAAAAACAGAGCAGCAACCGTTGCGCTGCTAGTATTGGCTCTCATCATTTCTGCCGGCATTGTGGGTCCTATGATTTACGCCACCGACCCCTTCGATATGGTCTGGGCGCCATTTTCTCCACCGGGGGCAGAGGGTTTCTTGCTAGGCACCGACTACCTTGGCCGGGACATACTGGCTGGCATTCTACATGGCACACGCGTTTCACTACTGGTTGGATTATCCGCCGCAGTGATGACGGTTTTCATTGGCGTATCCATTGGTGCTCTTGCAGGGTTCTTCCGTGGCTGGGTGGAAGAGGTACTAATGCGCATCACCGAATTTTTTCAAGTTTTACCTACACTATTATTTTCTATGGTTATAGTTGCGCTATTTGGCCCAACACTGACAACTATCACAATTGCCATCGGCGCTGTTAGCTGGCCCGCCGTTGCACGAATTACGCGTGCTGAGTTCCTGCGCATTAGAGAGTTAGAATACGTCGTTGCAGCGCGTGCCTCGGGCAGTACAAATTTGAAGTTGATTTTTAGCACGATATTGCCCAATGCGCTTCCGCCTATCATTGTGCAAGCCGCGTTGATGGTTGGTTCGGCAATACTGTTTGAAGCAGGCTTGAGTTTTCTCGGACTCACTGATCCAAACGTGGTCAGCTGGGGTCAGATCATTGGCTCCAATCGGCCCTATATTCTTGATGCAAGCTATACGGTCACCTTCCCCGGCATTGCCATTTTCGTTACCGTCCTGTGCTTGTCGCTGGTCGGTGATGGTTTAAACGATGCGCTAAACCCCAAACTAAGGCAGCGATAATGAATGCCTTACTGAAAGTTGAAAACTTAAGAATAGAACTAAGCACTCGTGCAGGTGTGGTGCCGGTTATTGATAATCTATCGTTTGAATTAAATGCAGGCGAAACCTTAAGCTTTGTCGGTGAATCTGGTTGTGGCAAGTCGATGACAGCCTTGGGCATTATGGGCTTATTGCCAGAGAAGATTGGTCGAATTGCAAGCGGTACAATTTTACTGGATGGCGAAGATATCACCAAAGCTGGCAAGAAGCGCTTACGTGAAATACGCGGCAACGACATTTCGATGATATTTCAGGAACCGATGACGTCACTCAATCCCGTATTCACTATCGGTGAACAAATTGCCGAAGTGCTAAGACAACATCAAAATCTGGGTAGAAAAGAGGCATGGGCATCCAGCGTTGAGCTACTGGATGCTGTCCGAATACCTGATGCCAGACGCCGTGCCAGTAGTTACCCACATCAGCTTTCAGGCGGTCAACGGCAGCGAGTTATGATTGCTATTGCCTTGGCCTGTAAACCACGCATTCTCATCGCCGATGAACCCACCACCGCCCTTGATGTGACAATACAGGCGCAAATTTTCGATCTCCTGGAAGAGCTACGCGCGCAATTCGGTACAGCAATAATCATGATTACCCACGATATGGGTGTGGTTGCAGAAATTGCCGAGCGCATGATTGTTATGTACGCCGGTCGCATGGTTGAACAAGGCGAGGTTGATCTCGTGTTAACTCGCCCACGCCACCCGTACACCAAAGGCTTGATCGAGTGTGTCCCACACTTGAAGGCAACCGTAACAGAAGAGAGAGCCGAGTTAACAGAAGTAGCAGGAATAGTTCCGAGCCTTGCAGAATTTGGACAGAACGCCTGTTTGTTTGCATCCCGTTGCAACTTGGCCGATCAACATTGTCTACAGACTCGCCCCGTTGAACATCACTTCGATAGCCAACAAATTTCCGCCTGCTGGCACGCTGAGAACGTTTGATGGATACACGTACGCAGAACGAGATCCTTCTTGATGTAGCGAATTTGACGGTTCGATTCCCGGCTAACCGTGGCGTATTTCCTGGTAAGAAGCGCTGGCTTAACGCCGTGGACAACATAACATTTACGATAAAACGAGGTGAAACCTTAGCTTTGGTTGGTGAAAGCGGTTCTGGTAAAACCACAACTGCATTAGCTGTTGCCAGATTAGTTAAAGCGTATACTGGTAGCGTTATATTAGACGGCAACAATTTTCTGGCCTTGAAAGATGAGCAACTACGAGTGGCCAGAGCGAAATTGCAGTTTATTTTTCAAGATCCTTACTCCAGCTTGAATCCACGCTTAAACGCCGAAGCGATCGTACGTGAACCACTGGAAAGTCTGATAGCAGATGACAAGACAAATCACGACCAGGTGATCGATCAACTTTTCGAAGCTGTAGGCCTACGCCCGGAACAGAAAAAACTGTTTCCACACCAGTTCTCTGGTGGGCAGCGACAGCGTATTGGCATTGCTCGCGCCTTGGCAACGCAACCTGAGCTGGTTATCTGTGACGAACCGGTTTCAGCTCTGGATGTAGCGGTACAAGCGCAAATAGTCAACTTACTACGTAGACTGCAGCATCAACGCAACTTGACATATTTATTCATCTCACACGATCTTGGGGTTGTACAACACATGTGCGATCGCATAGCGGTCATGTATATGGGAAAAATTGTAGAATTTGCAGATCGCATGAGCTTGTTCAACAATCCACAACATCCGTATACAGCCGCCCTGCTTTCAGCCGTACCATCGGTTGACCGTGAACGACGCTCAAAGTTCAAACGTATACTTATTCCAGGTGACCCACCAGACGCCATTAACCCACCAATGGGCTGTCGATTTTCGAGCCGCTGCCCAGTGGCAACAATTGCTTGTTCAGAATCGGAACCGCCACTCAAAGCAAGACGTGATGGCCACCTTGTAGCATGCCATTTAGTAAGCGATTCAGGTGAATCTCCAATTAGCATTACGGGCTAAATAGATTCAAAATTTTGTGAAAGCATACTCAAGTATTATCCCGCAACATTGGCACCAAGGAGCTTTGAAACAACCTTGCCAGTGTCAATTAATGCCTTTCTTGCCTCCGTGCGGGAAACTGAATGAGGATCGTTTAGTCGTTTTATAAAGGGGATCGTTAATGCTGCAATCACATCACCCGCATGGTCATAGATTGGTACAGAGATATTCAGCACTCCATCAATAACCATGGAGGGACTTTCACAGTAATGTTTTTTCAGCATTTTCATGCAATTATCCTGGTAGATTTTGCGCTGAATTTTTGTAGCAGATTTAAGATCATTGTCAAGGTTCAGCCGATCATCACCCGAAAAATGTGCGGTTAGTACTGCACCAGAGGCTGTTTGAAACAGCGGAATTCGCGCACCCAAACGTACAGATATGACGTTATTGCCGGGCGAATCCACTTGTGCGATAACTAACACATGCCTGTCACGTAGAATCAATAAATGGACTGACTGGTTGATATTGCGTACATATCGTTGCATGGCTTCACTGGCAATAGAAGACAGTCGTCTGATTGGTGGATGTTGATGGGAAATTTCAAACAATTTGGTCGTTAGCGAGTAGCGCTCTGTGTCGGCATCAAAGGCAACATATTCGCGCTGTTCCAGTACCACTAGCATTCTGAATATTTCACTAATCGAGCGATTCAGCGCACGTGCAATATCCAATTTCTTTTGTGGTTGCGCCTCCTGAGCTAAAAACTCCAGTATGTCCAGTCCTTTCGACAGGGCAGGCGCACTGTATTTGTCGATCACTTTACTATTGTTATTCTTATTCGCCATTTTTGAATCGTATACGTTCTGCTCTCGTTATAACGGTGGCGGCGTGGCTATCGGCGTCATCGGCGCTGCACTGCTAACATACGCAGCCTCAATCAATGCCATGGTGTACCAGGCATCTCGTACGCAGCTGATCAACTGCGTCTCCTCGCCACTAGCGAATCGTTGCAACTGAAGCATTCTGGCCATAAATGCATCAGGAAACCATTCACCTTCCAGCGGTATTTGCTGCCAGTCTGCGTCACCGTCTTTCAGCCAAAGTTCATCTGGCTCACCTTTGGGGTAATCCAGATTTACACCGAGCTTCATATAAGCCGCTCCGCGTGTACCACAGACTCTAAATTCACACGCCTGAAATTTACGACCAAACGCATGATCGTGATTAATAGACAGGTTGCAGCGGACTTGATCACCGTAATCAAGCATGGCAGACGTGCGCGTTTGCGACATTTGACTGGCGGGGTGGCCCATCGTACGCGCATGTATTCCCAGTGGGTTGCCTAATATGGATCTGATCAAGTCAAGGTAATGAATGGAGTGCAGAGCAATTTCGACACGAGGCAACCCTTCAAGGAATTTCCATAGATGCCATGGCGTATCCAGCGCTAGCCATGCATCAAAGTCAACCACATCACCCAGAATACCTTGATCAATGGCTGATTTAAGGGCTATTGACATTGGAGCGAATCGCAATTGAAAATTAACTGCGGCTTTAAGATCTCTTTCTGTGCACACCTCCAGAATACGAGTGGCCTCGTCAAGGTTATTGCCCATGGGCTTCTGGATGAGTACTGCAGCGCCTCGCGGTAGCTGCTTGAGAATATTATAATGTTCAGCCGGTGGCGTTGCCAGATCAAAAACCACCTCTTGCTGATCAGCGGCCTGCTCAAGCGTTTGAAAAACGGAACATTCCCAGACACCCGCCAGCTTCTCCGCTTTGGCTTGATCTGGGTCATAAATTCCCTTTACCGTTAATCCGGCTTTTCGATAGGCGGGAAGATGAGCATCTGCCACAATCGAGCCTGCGCCAAAAATGACAATGGATCTTGCTTGCCTTGTTGCAGGCCAACGTTGCTGTAATTCAATCATTTTATAAACTCAACAAATTGTTCAGTCGAGGTGAAATACATCCTCCATGGAGGCCCACCACTCACCCTCAGCTCTCGTATCCAACGGTTGTTGGCAGGGCATGCAGACTTCCCACCATCGTTGCGTTTCAGGATCAGCCGCCATACGCTGCGCATCAGCTGCAAAGTCAGTTCCATGATATTCCCAATAGGCAAACAGTAAATTCTCAGGCTCTCTTAGAAATATGGTGTAGTTCCGAATGCTGCACTGGCTAATCATTGCCAGAACTCCTGGCCAGACTTGCGCGTGTAGTTGTTTATACTCAGCGATTTTTTCGCTTTTCAGACCTATTACTAACCCCATTCGTTGCATGGTTTTCTCCGAGTTTGAATCTCAATCCTAGTGATGCATAAAATTTCGAGTCCAGAAGCTTCTAGAGCTGCATATAAGTACCGGAGGCGGCCCCCACTGCACGGAACTTTTACTGGGTCGAGTTTAGTCATTCAATGGGATCCAGGAAAAATGAGTACAGCGTCTTAGATGCTGCTATAGAGGCAGCGAAGCGGTTCTGGGCGGGGCCGCCTTCGGCCGGAATTTTATGCATCACTAGGGTTTAGTAATACTGACTGCGAACTGCGGTAAAGCTCGACTATTGAGTTGCTCCCAATCCCAGTCAATACCTAAACCGGGACGGCTGCTTGGAATAGCGAATCCGTTTTCTATTCGTATTCCTGAGACAGTGATGTCATCTAATTGTGGTATGTATTCCAACCACGGAGCATTAGGAATTGCACATACGAGGCTGACGTGTAGCTCCATAAGAAAATGCGGGCATACTGGCACATTGAACGCCTCGGCAATATGAGCAACCTTCAACCAAGGTGTAATTCCACCTATTCTGGCTACATCCACTTGGACAATCGAGGCACCGCCTAGCGTTAGATAATCCTTAAATTGGCTAAGAGAATACAGACTCTCACCCACGGCAATAGGCACGGTGGTAGAGGCAGAAAGACGCACGTGCTCCACAACGTCATCAGCTGGTAATGGTTCTTCAAACCAGGCAATATTGAATTGTTCCAATACGCGTGCGCGCCTGGTTGCCTCAGCACGACTAAAACACTGGTTGGCATCAACCATTATTTCGAAATTGTCGCCTACCGCCTCGCGCACAGCTGCCAGCCTGTTACGATCCTCAGACAGATGCGGCCTGCCGATTTTTATTTTTGCACCAGAGAAACCCAGCTTTTGTGCGCTGACTGCATCATCAACCAGCGCCTGAGTGTCTATATGTAACCAACCACCTTCAGTGGTGTACATGGGAACACGCTCCTTGGCCCCACCCGCCAATTTATATAGAGGCAATTTTGCCCTCTTACATCTGAGATCCCATAATGCCGTATCGATTGCAGCCAATGCCAACGACGTAATAGCGCCAACTGACGTCGCATGTGTAGAAAACAACAAGGATCGCCAGATTTTTTCAATGTTGTCGGCATCCTGACCAATTAACTGTGGTACCAGACTATCTGTTAACAAGGACAAAATAGCAGGTCCACCTTGACCTATAGTGTAAGAATAGCCTACCCCTTCAGCACCATCACTATCCGTTATACGTACTATTGGCGTCTCCTGCGATTCAAACGATTGGATAGCATCGGTACGACGCACCTTGGGTTGTAAGGTCACCATCGACAATTTTACTTGTTCTATTCTGGCCATCGTTATCGCAAACGCTCTTGTGATTCCCTATCAAACAGATGACAACGAGATAAATCCAATTCGCAGGTGAGCGTTTCTCCAAAGCTCACAGGGCGCGGGTTAAACATTTTCGCTTGAATCTCTTGACCGGCAATATCACCGAAAAGAATGGTTTCCGTTCCAAGTGGTTCAGAAAGATTCACTAGTAATTCAATTTGAGCAGTTTCCAAGCCCGGGGATAATCCATGGCCGATAGGCATTAGGTTATCGGCCCGAAAACCAAATACAATCGATTGCCTGGCGCTCACCTTTGACTTATAAAGACTCGGTAACAAAAGTGATGTGCCATCAGTCAATATGACAGCGTCCTGGGAGTCGCTGATGGTCGCCGGCAACAGATTCATCGGCGGCGATCCAATGAATGAAGCCACAAAGGTATTGACTGGCGTCTCAAATACTTCCAGAGGTGTACCTTGTTGCTCAATTAAGCCATCCCGCATGATGACGATACGATCTGCCAGCGTCATAGCCTCGACCTGATCGTGCGTTACATACACAATAGTAGTCTTTATACGTTGATGCAGTTTTTTTATTTCAATCCGCATTTGCGCACGAAGTTTCGCATCCAGATTAGATAATGGTTCATCAAACAAAAAAATATCCGGATCACGTACGATAGCGCGCCCCATTGCTACCCTTTGGCGTTGGCCTCCAGACAGCTCAGAAGGACGCCTTTCAAGAAGTTCAACAAGGCCAAGAATTTCAGCAGCATTGATTACAGAAGCTTTTATGATTTCATCTGTCTGGTGGGCTATTTTGAGTGAAAAACCAAGATTTTCTCGCACTGTCATATGCGGGTAAAGCGCGTAGTTTTGAAACACCATAGAGACGTTACGATCTCTGGGCGGTAATTCATTAACTACGTTGTCACCAATACTGATATCGCCACTTGTTATTGGCTCTAAACCTGCAATCATACGTAGTGTTGTGGATTTTCCGCACCCGGAGGGCCCAACTAGAACAACAAATTCATTGTGTTCAATATCCAGGTTTATGCCATGTACAACCTGTGTTTTACCATACGTTTTTACAAGATTTCTAAGTGATACGCTTGCCATGACTATCCTTTGATGCCGCCAAAAGTCAGACCACTGATCAGGTGCTTTTGTACGATAAACGTTAATATCAATGCAGGGATAATCATAAGTACGGCTAATGCGCACATTCCACCCCAATTAATCGTAAATTCAGAGGTGAAATCCAGCAGACCCACTGGCATGGTTTTCGAAAATACTGATCGCGTGAGCTGACTGGCTAGCGCATATTCATTCCAGGAAGTTAGAAACGCAAAAATGGCTGCAGAGGCGATACCCGCTTTTGCTACAGGAAATTCAACTTTCCAGAAGGCTTGCCAACGTGTACAACCATCGATTTCAGCAGCCTCTGCCAGCTCTTTGGGAACCTGACGAAAAAACCCATCGATAAGCCAAATCGAAAACGGGACATTCATGGCTACGTAGACCAATATCAGTCCGAAATGCGTATCAATAATCCCCAATTTGGCAAAAACGATAAACAATGGTAACGATAAAGCCACCCCGGGTACGGCTCGCGTCAGCATAAACGTTACGAATATCACTGACTTTCCGCGAAAGCGATAACGTGCAAAAGCATAGCCTCCCGCTATCGCTACGAGCATGGCTATAATTGTACTGGTTAGCGAAATGACTAATGAATTCATGAAATATCGTCCAACAGGTATTCCACCCTGACCAACAGAGCCGAACATGGCACGGTAATGTTCGAGACTCAGGCTGTTGGGAATCCAGACAGGCGGTTTTGCCATGATCTCAACGGTGGGTCTGAACGAGTTCAGCACAATCCAAAGACCTGGCAAGCAGATGATAGACATTGATATGAACAGTAAAAACAGATGTCCCCCTTTGAAAAAGTATCGCTTCAGACGATGTTGTTGATTGATGTTCATTTTTCAGGTATCGAATCCGAGCGTTGCACGCGCAGCACTAAGTTTTCTAAAGAAATATACCGTAAAAAATACAGCCAGAATAATGGAGGCATATCCCATTGCATTAGCAAGACCCATCTTTGCATCAACATATCCGGTGCGGCCTATCAGTGTCCAAAGCAACTCTGTGCGCCGTGCTGGACCACCGTTTGTCATGATCTTCACGATATCGTAAGCACGGGCTACATCAAGGCTACGAATAGCCAAAGCAATATAAATAAAAGGCATTAAAAACGGCAATGTGATATGCCTGAATGACTGCCATGAAGTACACCCATCAACTTTGGCAGCTTCCAGCGGATCTTTTGGAATTGCGAATAATCCAGCTAATATCAAAATGGCGAATATCGATGTAGACATCCATACTTCTGCAAATATAATTGAAAACATGGCAAGTTTTCCATCAACCAACCACGGAATAGCTTGGTCACTGATACCCAATGATTGCAGTGCGTTGTTTACCAGGCCTACGTTGTCATTGAATATGAACTTAAACTGAAACCCCACAAGGATTGGCGAGAACATCATTGGAAACATCATGATGGTGCGCAAACCTCGCTGCCCCCAAGTTACTCTATTAACCAGCAACGCAATTCCCAGCCCTAACAACATCTCCAGATTTAACGCGATGGTCAGCAGCAGCACTGTACGCCCAAACGCCAACCAGAAATTTACATCACCGGCAAGCTTTACGTAGTTGTATTCACCAATCCATTTGTACAAGGATTCAGGTCGGGTCAGTTTATAAGGCGTAAAGCTCGAATAAAAAGACAACAACAAAGGAATCAACACGACTGCCAACAGTATGATGATGGCAGGCAGCAGCAGCATTAGCCACGCAGGAAGTCGAAGTGGCATGAGTTTCACAGGTAGCTAAGACCCTGCACGGTACGAAGTAAAGTAAGCACCGTACAGGGTATGCAGCTTATCTGACCAGTACGCAATTAATAAACGCCATTTTCCTGCATGATCTCATCTACCGCCTCCGACGCGGTTTCCAGAGCCTCGGCTGAGCTCTTGTCGCCCAGTATTGCTGCCTGTAATTCTGGATATATTACGTTCGTCGCCTCAATCCAATAAGGTGTTTTTGGCGCTGGGAACGCATGCTCAGCAGCAGACTGAAAAGCCGTCAGAACCTCTGCCCGGTAATCATCTGAGCTCGCCTGTTCCACCACATGCGCCCAGACGGCTTTGCGTGTTGGCAAAGGCCCGGCTGAACTTTCAAGCATTTGACTCTCTTCATTGGTGAGATACGCAACAAGCGATGCAGCTGCTTCTTTGTTCTCACAAGACTCAGTAACTGAAAAACCATGATGGCCTGACCAGCCGGTCCGGATTCCTGCACTGCCCTGTGGTTGAACTACAACGCCGACGTTCCCGGCAACCTTTGAGCTCTCAGGATCATTGAAGAAACCAGCCCAACCAGGCCAGTCCAGATTCAATGCAACCGTACCAGACGCAAATCCGGCCCCTAGTTCATCCCAAAGGTAGGACGTTGTGCCTTTCGGTACAGCGCCTGATTCGTACATTTTGACAAACCAATCCAAAGCGCGAATACCTTCCTCGCTGTTGAATGCAGGCGACCAGTCCTTGTTAAAAAGCTGCCCACCTTCGGATATTACAAGCTCATAGAATCGTCCAACAATGGCTTCGTCCTTACCTGCAAATTGAGTCCCATAGAAATTAGGAGGATCAGCAAAAAATATTGCCTGATCAGATACTTGTTCCCATGTATCTGGAGGCATCAACTCGTAACCATACTTTTCCTTGAATTTCGTCTTGTTTTCTTCGTTAGCGTATAGATCTTTTTGATAATAAAGCGCAGAAACATCAAATTGCGCTCTGGGTAGCATGACCAGCTTTTCATCGATTGTTGATGCAGCTATGTTCGACTCAACATACTCAGCAATAAAATCGGCACTCAAAAATGGGGTCAGATCGGTATACAGGCTTGGGTATTGAGAGGCAAATGAAGAATGGTTGGAACCAACACACCACCCTAAAGAGCCTGCTGCAATATCCGATTTGAACTCTTTATCCAATTCAAAGTGATTCTTCTTTGAAATAACGTTAACCGTTGCCCCCGAATCTGCCTCCCATTCTGCAATACGCGCATATAGTGCTTCGTATTGTTGCCCACCAATAAGTTTTGCGTCTAATGTGATGTCATCAAATTCGCCTGCCACGGCAGATCCAAAGGGCGAACACATAGCCATTGTTACCAATAGCACAGTCTTTTTCATAGCCAGCTCCACATTTCATCAAACCGGAGTGAATCTCCAGTCTTCCAATGTAATTCAAATATAAACTAGACTTTTATATACAATCAAGTAAATTATGTCTTTTACCGCTCGTTAAATTATGCGCAGGAGGCTATAGTGATTTTTGACACCCATTTGCATTTAATTTATCTGGACAGACTTTCCTATCCCTGGCTTGATGATTTGGCTGCACTACGTGCAGACGCAACCTATGACAGCTACGCAAAAGTAGCCCGCCGTGTAGGAATTAGTGGTGTATTGCACATGGAAGTTGATGTGGCCGAAAATGATATTCAAGCTGAAACTGTCATGGTCACTGAGCTGATGTCTGCCGATGCCAGTCTTCTAAAAGGTGCCATTTCTGCTTGCCGTCCAGAATCGACACTGTTTCCGGATTTTCTGGAGAAGCAACTGAGCATCAGTGAAATAAAAGGGTTTCGGCGTGTATTACATGTCGTTCCGGATGAGCTCTCCACCTCGGACCTGTTCCGCAACAATGTCAAACGCTTGTCCGGCACTGGTTTGACGTTCGATCTGTGCGTACTTCCAGCACAGCTCCCATTAGCCATTGAACTCGCAGACCATTGCCCCGATGTAACTTTCGTTCTCGATCATTGTGGCGTACCTGATGTGCGTGGACAGACACTAGAGCCCTGGGCAAAACACATAAAGGCATTAGCGCAACGAGACAATGTTGTGGCTAAGATTTCGGGGGTGATGGCTTACGGCAATCCGGACACCTGGACGCTGGATGATATTCGTCCTTTTGTTGAGCATACGATAGATGCATTTGGCTGGAAACGTGTGATCTGGGGCAGTGACAGCCCTGTGTGCACTCTGGCAGGGCACATCGAGACTTGGGTAGCCGCCACACACGCACTATTAGAATCCTGCTCTAAAGATGAAAAGGCGGCTTTGTTATGCGAGAACGCGACGGCGCTCTGGTCAATAAAATAACTGACAGTACTCAATATCCTTTCAGGAGTAACCCGTGGCTACCTCTTTGAACGAAAAACAAATTGCCGCTTACTGGAACGACGGCTTCCTATTTCCCCTTTCGGTACTATCCACAAGCCAAGCGATCGGTTATAGACAGCAGCTTGAATCAATAGAAAATAATAGCAATCTGCATTCGTCGCCTAGACCACTAGACGACTATATTCGAACGCATTCGGATGTCGTTATGCCAATGGCAGCCGAGCTAGCCTTGCAAGCAACCGTACTGGACGCTGTAGAAGGTATAATCGGTCCTGATATCATGATCTGGGGCGCAGATTTTTTTATCAAAGAAGCGAATTCACCCATGCAGGTGTCCATGCATCAGGATTTAACGTATTGGGGATTTGGCGAAACACCCAATCAAGTCACCGCATGGATTGCTTTGTCGTCGTCCACTGTTGAATCAGGCTGTGTAGACTTGGTACAAGGAAGTCATAAAAGTCCAATTTTACCTCACACGGATACACAGGCGGAAGACAACCTGCTCTCACGTGGGCAGGAAGTTGCCGTGGATGTTCGTGATGAGGATCGTACGCATGTAGAACTAACCCCTGGTGAGATGTCGCTGCATCATGGTTTAGCCATACACGGCTCTAATCCAAATGGCTCTAATGATCGACGAATAGGATTTGCCATACGATATATCAATCCTGATGCCCATCAACAATCAGTTCGTCGCGAATACGCCATGCTGGCTCGCGGAGTTGATCGTTCTGAGGCTTTTATTCACTATGCACCGCCGAGCTCCCTGTTTTCGGCAAATAGCCTTGAGTTGTATGAAGAAATAAAGCAATCACAGGCCAAGGTGCTGATGGCAGATATGAAAACGCCAGCATAGCAAACATGGCATCCTCAATAACCATTCTTGATGTTTTAGTAGAGGATATTAGGGTACCCACTTCAGATAGCCTGCTGGGTTCCGATCCCTTTCATCGCAAGCCGGACTATTCCGCAGTCGTCATCACTTTGAAAACGGATACGGGTCTGGAAGGGAATAGTGTTGTTTTCAATCTTGGCGCTGGTAACAACTGGATCGCTTTTGGCGTCATTGATCTAGCCTCGTTGCTAAAAGGCAGAACACTGGCAGAGTTTGTACACTCGCCTGCCAAGCTTCACCAATTGATGATGGAACATCACCAGATGCGTTGGTTGGCTGATGGAGTATTTCGCATGGCAACAGGCGGACTGGTGAACGCTCTCTGGGATTTATGGGCAAAATCTGAAAATAAACCGTTATGGGAGCTACTGGCAGATCTGTCACCGGAAGCCATTGTGTCCTGTATTGACTGGCGCTACCTGCGAGATGCTCTTACTCCTGATGAGGCGCTGGATATTCTGCGTAACGCACGCCCCGGCGTAACCCAAAGAAAAGCACAGATGCGCGAAAGTGGGCCTGCCGCTTACTCGACATCGGGCTGGCTTGGTCTTGACGATTCGCAAATCTGCGATCACATAAAATCTCTGCAACAGCAGGGTTTCCGTCACTTTAAGTCTAAAGTGGGTAGCAATCTGAAGCAAGATATCGACAGGCTTAAATTACTTCGCCAGCTTATTGGCGATGATTCCCATTTAATGATAGACGCTAACCAAATCTGGGGTGTCGACGAGGCGATTGAATGGATGCAGCAAATAAAAGTCTATCGTCCTTATTGGATTGAAGAGCCAACGGCACGAGACGATGTGCTTGGGTACATCAAAATCCGTGAAAAGATGAAGCATTGGAATATCGGTGTAGCTGCCGGCGAGCAAGTCCCCTCCCCGGTTATTTTCAAACAATTACTTAAATCCGGCGCTCTTACGCATTGCCAGATTGATGCAACTCGACTGGCTGGTGTCAACGATGTCATGGCTGTAATTCTAATCGCTGCAAAGTACGGTATTCCTGTTTGTCCGCATGGTGGAGGAATCGGGCTGTGCAATATGATCCAGCATTACAGTCTATGGGATCAGATTGCAGTCAGTGCACAGTACGATAATCGCTTTGTTGAGTATCTGGATTTTCTGCAGGACGATGTGTTTAAAAATCCAGTGGCAGTGCATAAAGGGCACTACGTTACCCCTGAGCAGCCAGGTTGGGGTCTTGAGATGAAACCGGAATTTATCAAACAATTTCGATTTCCAACAAGCCCGGTTTGGAGCTCACGGTCAGGGCCGATTGGAGCTTTATTTCTGGCTTAAACGGTATGAATTCTCTTGTTTTAACAGATCTTCACGAGGTGTCGAATCAGGCTCTATTTGCGCTATTCTTTCGCTGGCGTAGCTGAGCTGCCTGCTAGTATTCCGCCATCAATATTCAACTCAATACCTGTAACGTATTTAGACTCTTCAGAAGCCAAGTATAAAGCCGCGTAAGCAACGTCTTTGGCATCCCCCATTGTATTTAGCGGGATATCATTCGTTATTGCTTCTATAGCCAATTCCCTGGCATCTCCTTGACCTAGCATTGCATCCCACATCGGCGTCAAAATCGCGCCGGGGTGTATTGAATTACAACGAATGGGGTATCCCTTCTCTGCACAATACAACGCCACGGTTTTTGTATGGTTCCTTATCGCAGCTTTACTGGATGCATAGGCTGCTGCTCCAGGAATCCCGACAATTCCTGAGCGGGAAGATATATTGACAATGCTGGCTGCGTTAGAGTTTTTCATTAGCGCTATGGCTGTCTTGCATCCAAAAGCCACGCTGTCCAGATTAACTCGATGCACTTTGTGCCAGCTTTCAATATCCAGGTTTTCTGGATCGTGAGGCCCGGTTGTCTCAAGAAATCCTGTAATCCCGGCATTATTGATCAATACGTCGAGTTTCCCGTAATTACTACTAATGTATCCGCTCACGATGTCCCAATCATCTATGTTTGATACGTCCAAATGATGGTACTCAACTTTTCCTTTAAGCGCATTTGTCACAGCTTCGCCAAGCGTGTCGTCAACATCACTAAGAATTACAGCAGCACCCTCTTCACAAAACAATTCTGAAATTGATTGGCCAATACCTCTTGCTGCACCGGTTACCAGCACTACTTTATCTTTCAATCTATGCATGAACAATCCTTACTGATATATCAGGTTGCAAAGCCTGCTGGCTCTGACCACAATGCGGGCAAAACCCATTTTGCAAACTATCAGCGCGATGCTGATTCTAAGTGTACCCTGGCATTTTTTCACCCGCCTCAGTCGCTGCACTTGCCATAATCATTTCGCGAAAGTCAGTGTTATTATAACTCATGTTTCGGACTTCATTTGAGCACAAATCTACGCAATTCACATCAACTCTCGCTGCAAACTTACGTCGTCAAGCTGCAGTGCCTGAACGAAGAACTGCGCAACCGCATCATTAATCTTCCGCATGATCGTATTTACTGGGCAACGCAGTTTTTTTACGCAGCTGCTCCAGCGTCCCAGATACAAGAGCTCGAAACACTTGCCACAGAATAGGGATAAATCCGGCGAAGCCGGAGGTATTCGTTGGGTGAGCCGCTCAAAGCGACCTAGTCAATTGATTCCTGTGCAATCAGGGACAGCGTTTTTTCTTACGGTCTTCTCTGGAGATTCTCCAGCACTATCGACTACATATTTTTCCTGTATCCAAGGTTCATATTCCTGAGTAAGTACTTCTTCCCATGTGGGCTGAGCTAGCCTTTCAATGTTTGAGATCCTTGTTTCAATGCGTCGCTTATGTTCTTCTTGATCGGAACAAACGATCTCGATTTCGATGACAGGAACTCCTACAGACTCTCCAACCAATCGCCATGCATCACGAGTGATTTTAATAGAATTAACAGAGTCAGCAACAACTGTTGATCCAAGCGAGAGGTTGTCAGCGGCAATCACATAAGCGATTGCATAGCCCTCGCTATATACTTTATTAAAACCCTAATTCTTAAGAGTCTGTTCGATCGTATCTACTCGCACGTGGACCGCGTTAGGCTCAGTAGCAACGCCTTTCGATATTGTGCTCTTGCCACTTGCTGGCAAACCACCGAATATCAACAACATGAGCAAATCTCTCGCAACTATTTCACCTGTAATTAATTCTGTTTATGAGGTACCAGACAGGCAATTCGGTGCCCAATACTACTTCTCTGCCCAATGGAACAATGGCTTTAGTTTTCAAAATCTGTGCGTATTCCTTTCAAGGACAGAAACCTCATCTACGTTACATAAGTGAGTAAAATTGTTACCAAGGTCTCTCTTAACATCAGCATGCAAACCATATATTTTTTTGTTCCCCCTTGCGCCAAGGTTAAATGTGGTATTTGCTCCTGGTGTAGACCTCTATAAATTGCCAAGATAAACTTTAGCATTGTAAATATTCAACAGTTTTTCACCAGTGCTACCTGGACTACGAAAAAACCGAAAGGACAAGCTGTCAAACCAGCCGCCATTGTCGCTAACGCGATAGGCTACGCGATGGTAGATACCAAAATTCGTGACAAGATACTGACTGCCTGCACGTTCTCCGTGCCTACCGAGATCATGGAATGCGTCTTCCATTGAAACAGGCATCTCCTCTATAGAGTGCGCAAGCGATCGAATGCAGCTTTCTTGTAGTGTCAATAAACGCGCAAGTACTGATCAACAGGCTTCAGCTCCACTGACGAAATTCCACGCTGCCTGCGGATAACTGACAGGGATTCACCTCATCCGACTTGGCGAGCAACAACAGGCTGAATTTTGAATCTGCAATCCTGCACAGTAAATCTATTGCGTCACCCCATGGTCGCTAGCGATGGCCGCTCGACCAACCCGAGCGAACCCAAGCCCGAACAAAATCCTCACTGACGTATAACCACCGAATCCACTGCTAATAGGATTAGCTTTGCTGGAACTCTAGCGTCGCCACTCAACGTTTTGTACTTGGCGCCCGGATATCCAAGGGGCGACTTAGCACAGAGTAATAACAATATCTTTGCGCTGATTAGCTGTTAATCAAACTTGCGCCTGGCATCAACGTACTACTACTTGATAGTCGATCTGTCGTATCAATACAGCCGCAGAAATACATCAATACCTACAAGGATTATAACAATAACGACCGACGAGATCGTCGAAGCAGTAACAGGCAAGCTGAGAGTGCAATAAACGGCAACAATGGATTAGCACTATTGGAACTAATACTGCAGCCACTCGAAGAAGATGTAGAGCTGCCTGGCGGTTCAACTGCCAGCGGCTCAACTGTGTTGCTGGGAAACAGAACGTTGGAATTTCCCAGACTTACTGGATTCGCCGAATAACTCAGGTTGTCAGCAAAGCCAACGGCAAGCGCACCATCTGATGCTCTGACACGTGCACCGTTAAACTGATTATGTGGAGCATAGATTTCGCCTGTAATGGCGTATTCAATAACTTCGTCTCCCAGTTTATATATCAGTACCTTGCGCTCTGTATCAAGCTGTATCGACATGTCATAGGCGATCTCTGTCATCACCGGTGTGGTAAAACGCGGACAGAAGTCGGTATCGCCACCGATTAACTCCTCAGATTCGTCGAAACTGGCATCAAGGGAGCGAAACGCACAGTATTCAGCCACCATGACAGGAGTGCCGTCTCTATCCGCTTTCATGGCTAGCATTATCGTGGCGAAAACCGATCCTGTTGCGCCATCTGTACCACCCGCCGCAATATCGTTGTAGAACAGGCCGCCAATACCCACTGCGGCTGTACCTTCCCTGCGCACGCTTTCTGAACTCATCATCATGGAAGCACCTAGAAAGCCGGAGGTACCGCGAGCTTGCAAGTCAGCGCCTCTACCTTCTGTCAATGCAGAATCCACAACCATTCTTACTCGACCATCTTCATACTCTACATCTATTCCAGGATAGTCAGCATTGAAAGCCGGGCGATACGGACCCAACACCGGAAAGTCGGTCGAAAAATCTGTCGTGGAATTATTCGTAGTGATGGAATAGATGCGACCCACAGCCCGGCCCGAGGAACCTCGGTGACTTATTTGAATTTGCTTATCTGAACGTGCCGGTGTGAACATTTCAGTAGGCATGGACAGTGTCTGAACAACATTATCAATTGAAGCTGTTAATGTGTTCATCGTACGATCAATGGACAGGGAAAGTGTATATGGTGTATCCAACTCCGGCACAAAACTGTCCAATACATTTTCGCCGACACCAATTAAATCCGGGATATCATATTCCTGATCCTGACTGCCATCAGCAGCACGACGCTCTATGTAAAGACTGGCATCACGGCGACCATCACCTCGCACTCTTATCTGTAGGCTGACGTATATATCTCCCAGACGTTCATCGATTCCGCCATCAGCTGTGTCATTGTAGAACGTACCCTGTATTCGAGCTGTCGCCTGCGCATCCCTGTCCACAGGCAATGCCGACTCGCTGGACAGACTGACCATTGCTGCAAGCGAATCAGTAGAGCCATCCACTTTAAATTCTGCATAGTTACCGTTATCGGGCTCTTCAGAATTCACCTGAAATTCTACATATCCCAGTGCCGCCGAGCCGGATACTGCCACCTCGCCTCTGTCTCTGCCGTCCCAGAAACCGTACCGCATAGTGGGAGTTGAGAAATCATCAACGTAGTCAAGATCTTGTTGATCATCAAAGACGGGCGCGCTGAATGTGCTGTCCGCTACCAGATTAGCCGCTTCGGCAGGAGCAGGAAAATCTGCTGGAGTCGTCAGCTCTGCTGCCCGCTCCGAAGCGGTTAGCGATTCCGGGGCAGTTCTGAGATCATCAATCAACAGAACCGTGGTAGCCAGCGCATCCGCATAGGTGCCTATCTGCATGGACTGTTCTGATGACAAGAAAATTCCAGTATTGATTGCCTGCTTATGGACGAAACCATTGACTCTATAGGTAATCGAAGCCTGCTGCCGATCCAGTGCAATGGCAATGCGGTAGGGTACATCCAGCTCTGCGAGAATCGGCACAGTTTTGCATTGCTCGCCATCCAGCAATCCTGTCTGTTCGTTATCCTCGGCATCATCGATGCGTCTGAGACAGTACTCAATACGCCGCTGACCACTGTTATCACGGGAAAAGGTAATATGCGCCACCACCTCACCTTCGCGCCCGTTGAACCCACCGTCTGCGGTATCGTTGTATAGATCGGCTCGCATTTCAGCGTTTTGCTTGCCCGAAGCAGCAAGGTCTGACTCACTGGATAACTCTATTGTAGCCTCCAGGTATTCGGTGGGATCTGCCATGCGAATCTGAATGCCTGCTCCATCATTATCATCGGCTTGGGCACTCAAGCGTAGCTTTTCACCCACGATGGACGCACTTCGATTCTCTGCTATATCAAAACGGCTATACCGACCTATAGAATGCGCTGCGCTGATAGTGTCAGTGCCCGAATCAGTAGTGATGCTACGAATTACGGCTTGCGCAGTTCCACCCGAACTTTGTGCTCCCTGGTGTATCAACTGGAATCCGGCAAACGGGCCCTCCGCTTTGAACACAGGCCCGGGGATTTCAACGGTAAGCTTGTTGTCATCGAAAATAACACTCAGTGTTTTGGCTTCCCTGTCGATTGAAAACCCGTATGTATAGTCAACATCAGTCTCTATCGTCACACTTTCAAAAAACGTACAAGAATTAGTGCCACCGTCGAAAAGGTTGACTGGTTCAAAATTATCCGCCGTTTGCTCTCCTATACAAAACTGATGCCCCGTGTTGCCTTCACCATCCATTCCAAAATCAAAGCGCGCTTGAACATCACCAATTCCACTGCCGTCGCTTTGTCCACCGTCCGTGACAGTGTTGTAAATACGCTGCTCTACAGCCACCACAGCGCTTTCGGCATTCGTGCCAGTTGGCAAGGCTGTAAGGGAACTTAGATTGCCTGTCACCAACAACGTATCCGTAGCCTCAGGCAAGGTGACAAAGATATTCCCGTAATCAGGATAGTCACCTTGTTCAGCAGTCAATACCATTGCTCCATCGGAAATCCGAGCGGTACCGCTACCAGGTACCTCGAAGAAGCTTTGGGCGGAATACCGAATGGAATCAATTGAAAAATCATCAGCAAATGCTGCTTCTATTGCGGAGTTCTGCGCATTTACAATACCTACGGGCAGTATCGAGATCGTAAGCCCTGCAAGCATGACCAAGGTGCCGGCGCTATGTGTTGCGGAATACAAGTGTGAGAAATTCATTGTGTTAAGTAACCATCCTGGATCAAGAGCTGCCGTGCTACAGGCAAATGCAGACATCACGCTCAGTTATTGCTAAGACGCTCGCATAAATCAACATCGCGTACATAAGCAGAGAAAAAACCGCTGCGAAATCAAATTACAACGGATCCGAGCTTTTAGTTTATTGCGAGATATACAGCTGAGCATCACCCGGCAGGGTGATAAATCGATTTTCAGTAGCGATTTATGAAGTACTAAGCTGGTATCACTGCTTTGTATACGATTATAGAAGTTCACATTCACCTTCAAGTAGAAGCTTTGTTCTGGCTACTATTGTAGGATGGTTGTGCGCTCATACTGTATTAGTCCTCAATAGCATGCTCCACAAAAGGAATACTACTGGACGAAAGCAATAGCTTGCTAGTCAACAAGTTTGGCGTTATATACAAGCCGTCTAACGAATTAAATTACAATCGCAGTAAAATGGTATGCACTTCTAACTCTGGAAGTGTTTACCTGGACGATGGTTTATCGCAGGAACTCGTTTAACATTTAGTAGCAGCAACACGGCTTGCTGATAAAAACCAATTTGAAAAGACAAGGCTGTTTATCTGTATCCATGGAGGTTTGAATGATGTTGTCAACACCACTGTATATTCGTTGGCAAAGCATCGTGTACTGAAGGATGTTGTTTATATGGGAACTGCCACTTCCATCAAACAGGCTGTGGGATCAATGTGCAACCTTTACAACACGTACAGCCGGTATGGCGTGAATGAGCAAGAATGGCCACGGGTCAATAACCTTATGCTAAAAATCGAGTAGCAGAAGTCAATGATCTCAATTTCATCAGACTGGTACCCAGTGGATCGCTTCCAAATTTAATAGATGACGTCTACGAGCGACCAACTCATCCCACTGAGCGATAAATCGGATCAGAAGTCAATGCATTTGCCGCATTGCCTTCAATCAAAAAGAGTCTCGGATCTTTTTACACCGAAAAAATCACCTATAAATCTTTTGATCGAAAACCCGGAACTAAACCCGAAAAACACGGGCAGTTCAACTATGGGCAATTCTGGAAACCGGCTTTCTGGCGTATTGGTGAGGAGTCTGATTTGTAGTGGATTCGGCATGTGTAAGTCTTCTATGTGTACTGAAGTTCACCTTCGCATCGCCTCCCCTCACCGCAGCACCAAAGCCTGTACTATCAGAGGCGTGACT
>Ga0209828_1000144_pt1 | contig 62346 bp, 57 predicted proteins | sample MaitaG_FD_187429 | JGI IMG/M metagenome (GOLD analysis project Ga0209828, IMG submission 187429) | Marine algal microbial communities from Maine, USA - Maine_Asex2 metaG (SPAdes) (version 2) | ecosystem: Host-associated > Algae > Red algae > Unclassified | place: Maine, USA | collected 2015-01-05
TTTCTTCAAAAAGGTCTAACCACTCAAATTCATCTTTTTTGGTTAGTGTTGGCACTTCTTTTAAACTTTCTTTAACAAGCAGTTTGTTGTTTGCTTTTATAGCTTTGTTTAACTCTTTTATGAAGACGCCAAAGTCTAATTCGTGCCAGTTTTGTAGTTTTTTGGATAGTTTATTTAAATTAAACTTAGAATTTAAATATGTTATAAATTTCAATGTTAAATTATCTAATTCAAATTTTACTAGCATTGCTTTTTTAGTAAAATCCCCTAGAGCACCTATACCTACTGAAATAATAGGAAATTCTCCCATTGTAGCTTTGCTGTATGCAAAATAACCACCACTAAAGGGCGATGCATATTTTTGCATAAACCATTGAATTAGTTTAGAATTTAGAATAGGTAAAATGTTTTCAACAACATAACCATCTTTAAAAATCAAACCGTATCCACCTGCTGTACCACCTCCCACAAAACAAAACAACCCGTCGTTATCAATAGTTAGAGTTGATTGTTTTGATAAGACTTGAGTTAAAATCTTTTTTCTAGGCATTTGTGCTATATTTTGATTACGACTATAAGCATACCAGTTGTCATTATCAAATTTACCTTTCTCTCTTTGCCTTAAAAGACTTTCGTTTAATTTTAAATATGTAAATATGTCTTTGTAATCGTTCTCTAAATCATTTAAGCTTATTAAAGAAGCATCTTGGTCATTTATCTGATATGGGTAAATTATATAGTTGTTTGAAAGTGGCGTATTATATCTTCCTATTTCATTACCTTTAAGTAGCGGTCGAAATATTTTGTTATCTACTTTAAAATTAAAATGTTTATCAAGTTCTTTTGAATAAAATCCATTTTCAGTTTTCTGTAAAACAAAAACAGAATCTTTTCCAGTAACAAGCCCTTGAAAGAGTTTTTCTGTAATATCTATTAACTTATCTCCTTTAGATTCAATTTTATCAAAAAGCGATTTTTCTTTATTTTTTAACAATATCCAATTTTCATTTTTAATTGCAGAATAGTTAATGATCGACATTTCTTTCAAATTAAAATTTGCAACATCACCTTCAACTTTCAGGTAATTGAAAGTTGTCTTTTTATTATTATCAAAAACAAAAATACCTGTGTATGTAGTTGCTTCTGAAAATATTTGTAAATCACTAAAATCTATAAATTGGCTTAAGAAATTGTTCTCATAAATAAAGGTTTTTAAATGTTTTCCGTAATCTGTTGTGACAAATTTCTTTGGCATTATAAAAGAAGAAATCCCATTATTGTGCATTAAAAATTTTAATTTTTCTGTGAATAGCACATATAAGTCATAATTTTTATATGCGGTAATATACATTTTACTAAAATGGTCTGATGATATTGGATCTATATTTTGAACCCTTACATAAGGTGGATTTCCAATCACCACATCAAAACCACCATCATATTCGGTTTTAAAAGCTTGTGTTGGTGTTGTACACAAACTAGAGATGGTGTTTTGTAACTTTTTGCTGTGTTCTGGCAACTCGTGCTTGCTTCGGTTGTTTTGTATGTAGCGTATGGTATTTTGTAATTGCGCTTGGGTGGTTACTTCTTTTGGTGCGCTATATTTTTGTTGCCATAGCGGTTTGTTTTTGTTTTTGTTTTCGTTTTTCGACAAGGGAGCATGCTCCCTTGTAGTTGTGGAACGTGTTTTGTTTACTTTGTTTGCCGTTACCGATTTTATTTTTTGCATAATAGCTGGTATGTCGTCTATATGGCAAACCAGTAGTAAATGGATGTGATCTGCACAAATATTGTATGCCAATACATTAAGTTGATCTTCTGCTACAATATCCGCCAGGGTTTGGGTAATTAATAAATCGTCTTCGGGTGTAAAATATATAACGTTTGGGTATGGGTTTGTGCCTAAATCTCTACGCGATCTTACCTTATATTTTACCATTCTTGCCGAGGTTCTACTATCGTGTATGGCTGTGGTAATATGGTATGCTTTTTTATCTTTTTCTTTAAATACCTGCGGAAATTGGGTGTGCCAATTAAAGGCTTTATCGCCTGCTACCGCTTTACTATCTATGAGGCTATTACCGCATTTAATGTTACTACTTAAATCGTTTAATTTACGTCGTGGTTGTGCTGTGCGTAACCACAAGGATAGTTTTGCGATTTCTACAGATTCTTCGTTTAAATCTACACCGTAAATATTGTTTTCTAAAATGGTGTTTTCTATATCCGAAAATTGTAAACCACCGCCTAATACTTTTGTTTTTAGCTCGTCTATATAACTATGCTCTTTTATTAAAAAATCTAAGGCTTGGTTTAAAAATGCGCCAGAACCACACGCTGGGTCGCAAATGGTAAGTTTTAATAACCAATTTCTATACGTGTCTAGTATTGCTACTAATTTGGTAATAGTATCTTTATTTCTATTCTTTCTGCCTTTAAAGTATTCTTCTTCTTTAAAATTTAATTCTATTTTCTTTTCGTCGCATAATTTACCAATGGTATTTTCTACTATGTATTTGGTAATGTATTTTGGTGTGTAAAAGACACCATCCTTTTTACGCTTGCTCTTTTGCTTATCAAAATCGCCTCCTTCAATTTCGGCATTAACACTTTCAATTTCATTTAACGAGTTTTCAAAAATGTGTCCTAAGATGTTTACGTCTACTTGACTTTCAAAGTCATATCCTGCTAATTGTTGTGTGTATTTATGTAGTAAGTTGTTATCAATTTCTAAAGTATCTAATAAACTATCTTCCTTAAATAACCCACCGTTATAGGCGTATATTTCCGCTCTACTTTTTGTGCCTTGCCTTCCTTGGTCTAAGAACTTAAAATACTGCTTAAAGAGATTGTAAAGTGGTCTTTCATCCCCAAAATCTACATCTGCCTTCCATTTGTCTAATATTTGTTGTGTGCTGTTTGGTGGTAATAATCCTCTATCTTCTGCAAAGAAGATAAAAAGAAAACGGTCTATTAGTTTTTGAGACTTTTTAAAGAGCGTTAGTTTTACGTTCTTTTCTAGTCGAAGTAATTCGGCTTGTCTTTCTTCCGTTTGTTCTTCTTCAGTATTTAAACTTAAAGAGGCTTGTGCTTTTAATGGTTTGGCATTGCGCTTTACTAAATCTCTATAAAGTTCACGTTTAAAGAGTGAATAATCTTTGTAAAATTGTTTTGTAATTTGCGCTTCTACAACAATAGAGGCTTCTTTTATTTGTAAAGGAATATTATTTAAAATAGTGTCTTTTTGCAAGCATAAATACAATAACTCAAAACGTTCTTGTGGTAATTCAAAAAGATTAAACTCTTCAAATTCTGTTGCATCATTAATATAAAAGCGGAGTTTCTCAAAATTCGAGGTTATTACATAGGTACATCCTTTTTGATTGGCTTTATAATCGAATGCTTGTTTGCGTATACTTTCTAAATCTTTTGTATTTGTGCCTTTTAATTCTATTACACCAATTGCAACATCGTTATTTAATATTGCACCATCTGCTTTTCGGGCATTATTTTGGTTTTTATATTCTGCAACAAGATTAAAATCTGCTTTAGGTTTTAGGGTGTAATCCAAAACATTAACAAATAGTTCTGTTAGAAAAATGCCTTGATATTCTTCTTCTTTAGAACTGCGTATATTATCTTGTATGGTAGGATTTAAAAAGTACTTTGTGTACTTTTTATAAGCTTTATTTAGTTTGTCTTGATCTTGTAATTTAAGATGCTTTTTTAATACAGATACTTGGTATAATGACATTTAATCTTTGGTCGTTAGTATGAATTTATAAATTTATAAATCTTTTATGTAGTATTTAGCAATATTTACTACTAATTATAAAACCCAAACTATCCAATGGGTTAATGAGTTTCTCCTAGGTTATTTATGCAACTTCTTTTAATTTATCTTTCAATGCATCGAGATGCCTTGCCATATTGCTCAAACACCATTCCTAATCTTTAACAATTTTAAGCACATCTAAATATAATTATCTATTAAAAATAGTATTGGAAATTATACCATTTGGGATTCTTTTCAAGATCCCAAAAAGGTTATCCTGTGCAAGCATAGAAACTTAAACACACCTAAAAGTGTGTTTTGTTTTTTGTTTTAAAAATACACTTTTAAGCAAAAATGCTTGCGTGTATTTTAAAAACAAAAAACTCGTAACAAAAATGTTACGAGTTTTCTTTTGCGGAGAGTAAGGGATTTTTTCAAGATCCCAAAAAGGTTATCCTGTGCAAGCATAGAAACTTAAACACACCTAAAAGTGTGTTTTGTTTTTTGTTTTAAAAATACACTTTTAAGCAAAAATGCTTGCGTGTATTTTAAAAACAAAAAACTCGTAACAAAAATGTTACGAGTTTTCTTTTGCGGAGAGTAAGGGATTCGAACCCCTGGAGGTGTGACCCTCAACAGTTTTCAAGACTGCCGCATTCGACCACTCTGCCAACTCTCCAATGTGTCTATTCAAGCCTTTACTTGAATGCGGCTGCAAATATAGTGTCCTTTTTAATTTTTATCAAATAAAAAATGTGATTTTTTAAAAAAAATTAACCTAAAATTGAAATTGGTTTCATTTGTGCGTTAACTGCTACAAACTTAAAGTAGCCTGTTACTGATAATTCTCGGTTGTAATTATACATTTGCTCCATATATATATCAACTTTTACGGTACAACTTGTGTTTCCAACTTTGTGAACTCTGGCAACTAGCTCTATAATAGTACCTTCGGGAATTGGTTTTTCGAAATCAATTTTATCGGTAGATATGGTTACTACTTTTTTTCTGCTAAATCTTGTAGCGCATATAAAAGAGGCTTCATCCATCATATGTAAAGCGGTTCCTCCAAAAAGCGTATTGTAATGATTTGTTGTATTTGGAAAAATAGCTTTAAAAATTCTTGTTTCTGATGCTTTAATTAATTCTTCGGTAGATTTCATAGTTATACTAATATCATTTTAATTTATTAGACTTTGTGGTTATTATTGCGAATGTAATTCTATTTTTGTAAAAAGTTATAAAAGTCCACTATGAACGTAATTAAAGCACTTAAATGGCGCTACGCTGTAAAATCTTTTGATACTAATAAAATTGTTTCTAAGAAACAATTAGACGTTTTATTAAACGCATTTAATTTAACAGCAACTTCTTATGGTTTGCAACCTTTGAAGCTTTTGGTAATACAAGATAAACAGCTACAAAAAGACTTGGTTGCTTATTCTATGAATCAAGAACAAGTTGCTCAAGCTTCTCATTTATTAGTTGTTTGTGTAGAAACTATAGTAGATAAGCATTTTATAGAGAATTATTTTAGATTGGTTAAAACTATTAGAGATACACCTGATGCCATATTAAACCCATTTAAAACCTCTTTAATAGCTGATTTTGAGAAAAAATCTCAATCGGAAATCAAGCAATGGTCTATTAAACAGGCGTATTTAGCTTTAGGTAATTTATTAACAGTTTGCGCTTTAGAAGGTGTAGATGCCTGCCCAATGGAAGGTTTTTTACCAAAAGAATATGATAGAATTTTGAATTTAAAATCCAAAGGTTTACAGTCTGTTTTAGTTTTACCTATTGGCTATCGAGCAGAGAATGATTATATGGCTGGGCTTGAAAAGGTTCGTAAAGATTTGATTGACAGTGTTATAATGGTATAATCCAGTTTTTTGGCAAGATTGTTGTTATATTGTATATTTGTTACATTATTTATAATACATTAAGCTTTATTTTTATGAAAAATTTTTTATTTATTTTTTGTCTTTGTGTTTTTTCTTTAGGATTCTCTCAAGAAGATGATTATTCAAATTTAAATTGGTTAACAGATTTTGAGTCTGCGAAAAAAGAATCTGCATCATCAAAAAAACCAATATTAATGTATTTTACTGGTAGTGATTGGTGTGGGCCATGTAAAATGTTAAAGAAAGATTTTTTTAATACTGAAGCATTTGAAGAAAAGTCTAAAAACTTTGTTTTATTAGTTGTAGATATGCCTAGACGACTAGATATTATTACAGCAGACCAGAAAAAAAAGAACAAAGCTCTTGTTAAGAAATATAACCGAAGTGGCGGTTACCCAAATCTTGTAGCTTTAAAAGATGATTTAAGCGTTATAGGCGAATTATCTGGTTATACTTTTTTAAGGGAGACCGATAGACATTTTGCATTTATTGATAGACTTATACAAAAATATTAGAGTTTTACACTCTTAAAAAAAGCCTTTTAAACTTTGGTTTAAGAGGCTTTTTTTAGGAGTGAAATTGAAGGATTTTGATTTAAATAAAAAATATATTATGCCAGGATTTGAGCGCTTTGGAGACTTAGAAAGAGAAGAATTACAAGATGTATTAGACAATGGTGTTTTAATGCGTTATGGTTTTGATGGTATGAGAAAAGCTCACTGGAAGGCCAAAGCATTAGAAGTTGAACTAAAGAAAGCTCTTGAAAGTGATTATGTACAATTAGTTTGTAATGGAACATCTGCAGTATCTGTTGCTCTTGCAAGTGCGGGTGTAGGAGCAGGAGATGAAGTTATTATGCCTACGTTTACCTTTGTAGCCAGTTTTGAGGCCATATTACTTCTTGGAGCAATTCCTGTTTTGGTTGATATTGACGACACTTTGGGATTAGATGCTAAAGCTGTTGAAGCTGCCATTACTCCAAAAACAAAAGCTGTGATGGTTGTGCAAATGTGTGGTAGTATGGCTAATATGAATGCATTATTACAGGTCTGTGAAAAACATAATTTATTATTAGTTGAGGATGCTTGTCAAGCCATTGGTGGTAGATATAACAATAAACCCTTAGGGAGTATAGGCGATTTAGGTTGCTTTTCTTTCGATTTTGTTAAAACAGTTACCTGTGGAGAAGGTGGAGCCGTAATAACAAATAATAAAGATTATTATATAAATGCAGATGGTTTTAGTGATCATGGTCACGACCATATTGGTAATGATAGAGGTGCAGAGTCCCATCCATTTTTAGGTTATAATTTTAGAATTTCAGAATTACATGCAGCTGTAGGCTTAGCTCAAATAAAGCGATTGCCTGAGTTTTTAGCAGTACAAAAAAAGAACTATACTATTTTACGTAAAGCATTATCTGAAATACCAGAAGTTACATTTAGAACCGTACCTAAAGGAGGACAAGAAAGTTATTCATTTTTAAATTTCTTTTTACCAGATTTAGAAACTGCTAGAAAAACTATTTATTTTTTTAAGGAAAGTGGAGTAGATGTTTGCTGGAATTATTATGATAATAACTGGCATTATGTTAGAAAGTGGAATCATTTAAAAGACGCTAAATCTTTATTTCCTTTATCTAAAGAAATAAGAGAATCTTTAAACTCTTTGAGTGAGAAATCTTTTACCCAAAGCGATCATTACATTGGGCGAAACATTTCTTGCCTTATTAAATTATCTTGGACAGAAGAAGAGGTTAAACAACGCGCAAAACTTATGGTTGAAGCGATTAAAAATTCGCTTTAAAATAAAATTTACTATTTAAGCTTTTTTATTATTACTAGTTGACCATGCAACTAGAAGCTAAGGTTTTAATAATAACTATTTTTAAAAAAAAGGTTTATACGTAATAGTTAATAATTAACATACTCCACAATTTCTAATCCGTAACCAATCATGCCAACACGTTTAGTTTGTTGGGAGTTAGAGATTAATTTTAGTTTATGGATATTTAAATCGCGAAGAATTTGTGCACCAATACCAAAATCTTTATTATCCATAGCAATTGCAGGTGCTTTTGCCATAGTATTTTCATTTTCTTTTAAAATACTTAAGCGTTTTAATAAATTTAAAGATTGTGATTGTTGATTAATAAATAACAATGCACCTTTTCCTTCTGTGTTTATTATACGAAACATATCGTCTAATTTTTCGTCTGCGTTGTTGGTAAGCGTTCCTAGAATATCGTTGTTAACTAAAGTAGAATTTACCCTAGTTAATACAGCTTGATTAGTTGTCCAATCTCCTTTTGATAATGCAATATGTACTTGACTATTTGTAGTTTGTTGGTAAGCACGCAATCTAAAATTTCCAAAACGAGTTTCTATATTAAAATCTTCTTTTTTTTCAATTAAAGAATCGTGATCCATTCTATAAGACACCAAATCTTCTATAGAAACTAGTTTTAAATCGAATTTTTTGGCCACTTCTACAAGTTGTGGTAAGCGCGCCATTGTACCATCTTCGTTCATGATTTCTACAATAACTCCTGCTGGTTTTAAGCCTGCTAATCTTGCAAAATCGATTGCAGCTTCTGTGTGTCCTGTTCTACGTAAAACACCACCTTCTTTAGCAACTAAAGGAAATATATGACCTGGTCTTGCTAAATCGAACGGTTTTGTGTTTTTATTTACTAGAGATTTAATGGTTAAAGCACGATCACTCGCTGAGATTCCCGTAGTTACACCTTGGCCTTTTAAATCTACAGAAACTGTAAATGCAGTTTCCATAGGATCTGTATTATTATTTACCATCATGTGTAAACCTAAGTTTTTACAAAGTTCTTCGGTTAGAGGTGCACAAATTAAACCACGACCATGAGTTGCCATGAAGTTTATCATCTCTGGTGTTACTAGTTCTGCAGCAGCTAGAAAATCACCTTCGTTTTCACGGTCTTCATCATCAACAACAATAATTATTTTACCTGCTTTAATATCGTTTATTGCTTCTTGAATTGTGTTTAATTTAAACGCCACTTTAGGTTCGGTTTTAGTAATTAAAATAATACTTTTATACTGCAAAGATATTGCTTAAATATGATTTTTTATTTGAAAAGAGATTCGAATTTTCTATTTATTAAATAGATTAAAGAACTTGTTACAATAGGTTTACTTAAATCTACTTTTAACAAAGTAGAAAATACTAACTATAAATAAAACAATACTTAACTGTATAAAAGCTAATGCATATTGTGGAAAATTATTATTAGCAAATATAAAATGAAGTACTACAAAAATTATTGAAAAAATTAAAGTTCGTAATGATATTTTTAAAAATGATTGATTCTTATTACTGGATTTGGTTGCTTTAGAATAAGTTTTAGCGTTGTTATTTTTTTTAGAATTAGGTTTTATATTATATACTGATGCACTTTTACTTTTGTTAGTTTGTTTCCATTTTATAAAGTAAAAAGCATTTACAATTAAAGAAACAATACTTAATTGTATAGAAGCTAAAGCATATTGAGGTAATTTATTATTTGCAAGTATAAAATATAAACTTATTAAAAGTAAAAATAGTACTAAGCCACCAATTAAAATTTTACTAAATAATTTACGCTCTGGGTTAGCTGGGATATTAATATTAGCTTTTACAGCTTCAGTTGTGTCTCTGTATTTATTTTCGCTAGTGGTTTGGGTAGTTTTATTCTTGCTAAATTCAATAGTATTGAAATCTTTTTTAATTTGTTTTTTTAGAATAAAAAACACAATAAAATAGAGTGGCAAACCAAATATAATAAACAAGATACCATTAGTACTGTTGTTTTTTTCAATATGTTTATAGAGGTTTGTATGCTTAGTAAAAGATTTTACAAGTGTAAAAATAAATATTGCAAATGAAAGTACTCCAATTACATAAAATATAGTACCTAAAATAGATTGTTTGTTGTTAACTAAAATAGCTGCCAATGCACATAGTATTAAAGCAATGAAGTATAAAATAAATGCTAGTTTAGAATCTTCGACATAATCGTTTTTTAAAGTTGTTGCTTCTTCTAAGAAATCATTATTTAAATGTCCAGCCATTTTAAGTTCTTGTCTTGTAATCCCTCTAGAAGTTAGCACTGAAATAGCTGTATTTTTATGTTCTACATTGTAATCGTAATCTCTGTAATCATTAATTATTGAAATTAACTTGTTATTATCTAGGCTTTTAATTACTACGTAATCTTCAGAATTTACATTAAATACTTTGGTACTAAATTCTGTTGTCTTCGATTTAATTTTAAAGAATTTTTTAAGTGGTTCTAATAGTCCGTCGGTCTCTAATAATCCTCTATCTTTTGTTGCTCTAGTGGTTAGATAAATGCTTAAGGGTAGCATTATTAGCGTAGAAAACCAAGACGCCAAAGCAGGATTAAAAGAACCATCTCTAGCACTATTTTTAGCAAAAATTCCAATAAAGTGATAGCTTAAGAAGATAACAATAGCAATTACCATTGGCAAACCTAAACCACCTTTTCTTATTAGTGCACCTAAAGGAGCACCAACAAAAAACAAAATAATACAAGCAATTGCTAAGGCAAATTTTTCATGTAATGCAATAATGTGTCTATTTAACCAAATGGTTTTTCCTTTAATGTTAGATTCTTTTGCCGTAACTATTTGTTTTGTGCTTGATATCGAGTTTATAGCATAATCTAGAAGTTGTACTTTTTGTTTTGTACTAAATAGGTCAATAATATTACCAGTATATATTGTGTCTTTTTTCGTGTTTACAGATAGATTTAGAGTTGCAATGTTTGTTCTATTATATAAAGTAGTCCCAAACTTATCGAATTCTTTCTTACGTTCTGTAATAAGAGAGTCTGTGGTGTAATTTAAATCACCAATAGCGAGCATGGAGTATTTATTATCGGTATTTTTCTCGCTTAAATCTACAGATCCAATTTGCGATAAATCTAAATTAGTGGTATACTTTGCAAACTTACTTTTTATAAAAGGCTTTTTTTGTCTTTCTGTATGTTTTTTTGGAGGTGTATCATCATAATAATAACCATCAAAAAGTACTAGTTTTAAAACTTCAGAATCTTCAGAGCTTTTTAATTCTCCAGTTTTAGAAATTATGGTAACGTAGTTTCCTGGTCTTTTTAATAAGCCTTTATGAATAACAACATCTTCTAGAAATTGTCCTCGATCACCAGTTTTTTTGGCAACTTTAATATTAAAATTATCAACAATCTGGTTAAATTGACCTTCTGCAATAGCCATAGCAGGTTTAACTTTGGCTATGTTTTTTCGTAAATTATAGCTTTCGTATTCTGCTCTAGGTATTATATTATTACTAAAAAAGAAAGTAAGAACACTTAAAAAAATTATAAAAACACTTAAACTAGCCATAGCACGCTGTAGCGAAATACCTGTAGATTTCATTGCTGCAAACTCATAATTTTCGGCAAAATTGCCAAAAACCATTATAGAGGCAAGTAATATTGTTAGGGGTAAAATTAAAGGAATTAGAGTAGGGGTAATGTAAAAAAGAAACTTAAAAATAGTTACAGGATCCAGATCCTTACCGGCTAATTCTTTTATATAAAGCCAAATAGCCTGTAATACAAAAATCAGCATGAGTATTACAAACACGCTGATAAAAGTTTTTAGATAAGAAGTTAATATGTATCTATCTAATATTTTCACTAATGGTTACTAATCTAGTTTATTGATAAAGTAATCTTTATATTTACTTTCATCAAATTTAAACAAGGTTTTTGAGATAGGCTGGTTTGTTTTAAAAGAATTAACAGTTAGTGTTGTTTTAGTTCCGTTTTTTCCAATTTCTATAAGATTGTAAATGTGTTTAGTTTCTGGGTCAATACCTAAAAGAATGTACTTCATACTAGCGTTAGAGTCCATTGGAGATAGTTTTACGTACTGTATTTTTCTACCTTTTACATTTTGAACGATATCAATTTTATAGGTAAAACCATCTTCGTAAAAAGATAACATTTTACTTGGTGTAATGGTATTTTCTGAATCTTCAGTTTCAGAAGAAATGGTTACTTCTTCGTCTTCTGGGCTAATGGTATGCAACTTTTCACCATCAAAAATTCTAGTAACACCAAGAATGTTTAACTTGTATTTGTCGCCTTGCATAGTAACGTCTCCACGTGTTTCTTGGTTTATTTTTTCGGCTGTGTTATTTAAAACATACTTAAAATCAATAGCAATATTATTGTAACTTTTAACCTTAGCAGACACTTCACTTAAAAGCGCTTTTGCTTTGGCATCATTTTGAGCAAAAGTGATATTTGTTATAATTAATGCTAATACTAATACTATTTTTTTCATTTTTAAAAAATTTAATTTTTATTGACCTTCATTTTCTAACAATTGATCGAGAGCAACTAAATCTGTAACTAATACTTGTCTGGCTTTACTGCCTTCAAAACCACCAACAATACTTGCGGCTTCTAACTGGTCTATAATTCTACCAGCACGATTATAACCTAATTTTAACTTACGTTGTAATAATGAAGCAGAACCTTGTTGTGCTGTTACAATAATTTCTGCAGCCTGACGAAACAGTTTGTCTCTATCGTCTATATCTATATCAAGACTCGTGCCACCCTCTTCGCCAACATACTCTGGAAGTAAATATGCATCTGGATATGCCTTTTGAGAGCCAATAAAATCTACTATTTTTTCAACTTCTGGAGTATCTACAAAAGCACATTGTACCCTAGTCATGTCGTTTCCTTGTGTGTATAACATATCTCCACGACCTATAAGTTGGTCTGCTCCACCTGCATCTAAAATGGTACGAGAATCTATTTTACTAGAAACTCTAAAGGCAATTCGGGCTGGAAAATTGGCTTTAATAATACCTGTAATTACATTTACAGAAGGTCTTTGTGTAGCAATAATTAAGTGAATACCAATGGCACGTGCTAATTGTGCTAAACGTGCAACAGGTGTTTCTACTTCTTTACCAGCAGTCATTATCAAATCGGCAAACTCATCGACTACAAGTATTATGTATGGTAGGTAAGCGTGGCCATCGTTAGGATTTAATTTACGGTTTTTAAATTTCTTATTATACTCTACAATGTTACGACACAGTCCGTTTTTAAGCATTTCGTAACGGTTATCCATTTCAATACATAATGAATTTAGCGTATGGATAACTTTAGTATTATCGGTTATAATAGCTTCAGCTTCATCTGGAAGTTTTGCCAAATAATGTCTTTCTATTTTATTAAATAAATTTAATTCCACTTTTTTAGGATCGACCAAAACAAATTTAACCTCTGCGGGATGTTTTTTATATAATAGAGATGTTAACACAGCATTTAATCCAACAGATTTTCCTTGACCTGTTGCACCAGCCATTAAAAGGTGGGGCATTTTTGCTAAGTCAATTACTAAAGTTTCGTTACTAATTGTTTTACCAATGGCAATTGGCAAATGCATTTTTGAATTTTGAAATTTTTGTGAAGCAATTACCGAACGCATAGAAACAATGGTTGCATTTGTATTTGGCACCTCGATTCCTATAGTTCCCTTTCCAGGAATAGGTGCAATGATTCTAATACCTAATGCTGCTAAGGATAGAGCAATATCATCTTCTAAATTTTTAATCTTAGAAATACGTATTCCAGCCTCTGGAACAATTTCGTAAAGTGTAACCGTTGGACCTATAGTTGCTTTAATAGTTGCAATACCAATTTTATAATTGTTTAAGGTTTCAACAATTTTATTTTTATTGGCTTCTAATTCTTCTTGGTTTATAGTAACACCTTCATTGTCGTATTTTTTTAATAAATCTAAAGGTGGAAATTGATAGTTACTTAGTTCTAAAGTGGGATCAAACTGCCCAAAATCTGCTACTAATTTATCTGAAAGATTATCTGTTTCAGATTTTTCTTCAATTACCCTTTTAACTTCAATTTCAACTTCAGGCTCATCTTCTGGAATTTCAATTTCCATTGTAGAAGTTTTTATAATTGGTTTCTCAACTATAGGCGTTTCAACTTTTAATGTGGTGGCAGATGTTTCTGCTTTATTATCAATATTAGAATGCTTTGTAATTGTTGGTTCGTAATCATCTTTAACTTTAAATGCAGACTTTATAGCTTCGGCTTCTTCAGTTAAAGCATTATCAATTGGTACCATCGATTCATTTGAAGCATTATCAAATTCAGATTTAATATTTTTTCTTGCACTTCTAAATAAAGCAGCAATACGCTCTGGAGTAAATTTAAATCTAATTGCTAAATAGGTAATTAATCCAAAAATTAAGAGTAAAACAATTCCTATTTTACCAATATAATCTTGTAGAAAACTATTTAATTCAAAACCTATTGTGCCACTTAAAGTTCCAATTTCAGGGAGAATGAAACCTAATAATATTGATAACCAAATGGTAATAATTGTTCCCCAAAACCAATGTTTAAATAATTTTTCTCTATTTAAATCTAAAAGAATATAAATTCCAGATAAAAAAATTAAACCTGAAAAAATAAAAGATGCAACCCCAAAGCCACGCTGTATAAAAAAGTCGCTAATCCAAGCGCCACTTTGGCTTGCCAAATTTTGTGTTTCGACTGCTCTTGATGGAAATTCGCTAAGTATGCTTTGGTCTGCTTCTCCTGTAAATAAAAAAGATAAAAAAGCAATAAAAATTAACACACCTAAGAGTACAAGTAAACTACCAAAAATTAATTTTTGTTGACTTGTTAATTTAAAATTAGGTTTTTTAAAACTTAACTTTTTCTTAGTTGCTTTGGGCTTAGATTTTGCTTTTGCTTTTGCCATTTTAAGTTTTTAGATTGGGTAAAAATAAGCAAATTCAATCGATTATTTTGATGTTTATTTTGGTATTGCTAACGTTTTTATTAACCAAGAATAGTATTACAAAAACTTAGGTATATAAATAATACAACCAATAGCAACTGCAGCTATTGCGACAATAAAAACTGCACCAGCTGCCAAATCTTTTATTAAACCAATTTTAGGATGATGTTCTGGGTGTATAAAATCTGCAATTTCTTCAATGGCAGTATTTACGCCTTCGATAGCCATAATTAGAGCAATTATTAAAATTTGAACACACCATTCGGTGGCAGAAAGTCCAATATACAAGCCCAAAACAGTCATTAAAACTCCTATAGTAAATTGTATTTTTAAACTCGCTTCTGTAGTAATTAACAGGTAGGCACCCTTAAAGGCATAACCCACACTTTTAATTCTATTAACTAAAAAAGTGTCTTTTTTTTTATTCATTTAAAGTGCCTGTATTGCTGCTTTGTAGTTTGGTTCGTCTGCAACTTCTTGAACTTGTTCGGTATATTTTATAATTCCGTTTTCGTCTATTATTACAATAGCACGAGAATGTAGCCCTTGAAAAGGGCCTGTTGTAAAATCTAAGTTATAATCTTTGCCAAACGTTCCAGTTTTAAAATCTGAAAGCATAATTGTATTTTCTATACCCTCAGCACCACAAAAACGCGCTTGAGCGAATGGTAAATCTTTAGAAATACATAATACCTTGGTGTTATGTAATTGCGACGCCTGTTTATTAAAAGTTCTAACTGAAGTAGCACAAGTTCCAGTATCTACACTTGGAAAAATGTTTAATACTAATTTTTTACCTTTGAAATCTGATAATTTTTGTGTAGATAAATCGCTTACTGTTAAAGTAAAATCTGGAGCTTTTTCTCCTATTTTTGGTAAACTACCTATTGTTTCAACTGGTGTTCCGCCTAATGTTATTTTTGCCATTTTACGTGTTGTTGTTTATAAATGTTAAAAATAAACATTCTGCATAAAACTAATACTTATAGAATCTATTATTTTTTAAAATTGAAAAATCAATTTTATTAACATCAATAATTGCTATAGTCAATAACTATTTTAAAATAAGTACAATCAATTTTTTTATATAGAATTAACAAATATATTAGTTAATTTTAGAGTCTAATAAATAAGCTGAAAATTACAAACTATGAATGATAATAATGGTAAAGTGTGGGATATTAATGAATCTGATGCAAAATGCCCTTTTTTAAGTGGAGATCAAAAAAAAACTGCAGGTCGCGGTACAAGTAATAGAGACTGGTGGCCAAACGAATTAAAACTAAATATATTAAGACAAAATGCTTCGAAATCGAATCCAATGGGTGATGATTTTAACTACGCCGAAGCATTTAAAAGTGTTGACTTTATAGCTTTAAAGCAAGACGTAATCGATTTAATGACAGATTCTCAAGATTGGTGGCCAGCAGATTACGGACATTATGGAGGGTTTATGATTAGAATGGCTTGGCATAGTGCAGGAACTTACAGAGTTGGAGATGGTAGAGGTGGTGCAGGTTCTGGAACACACAGATTTGCACCTTTAAATAGTTGGCCAGATAATGGAAATTTAGATAAGGCAAGATTATTATTATGGCCAGTGAAAAAGAAATATGGCAATAAAATTTCTTGGGCAGATTTAATGATTTTGGCTGGAAACTGTGCCTTAGAATCTATGGGATTTCCAACATTTGGTTATGCTGGAGGACGAGAAGATGTATGGGAGCCAGAACAAGATATTTATTGGGGTAGTGAAACGGGTTGGTTGGACAACGATGAGCGTTATGATACTAGCGATGGTGATCTGGAAGGACATCTAGGAGCAGCACATATGGGACTTATATATGTAAATCCTGAAGGACCTAACGGAGAACCAGATCCTTTAAAATCGGCTCATGACATTAAAATTACATTTGGTAGAATGGCAATGAATGATGAAGAAACTGTAGCTTTAGTAGCTGGTGGACACACATTTGGCAAGGCACATGGGGCAGCAGATCCGGAGGAATATGTTGGCGTAGAACCACATGGCGCTACCATAGAAGAAATGAGTACAGGTTGGAAAAATAGTTTTAATACAGGTGTTTTAGATGATGCCATTACAAGTGGTATAGAAGGGCCTTGGACACCAAATCCAACACGCTGGGATAATGAATATTTTGATGTGTTATTAAACAACGATTGGGAATTAACTAAAAGTCCAGCTGGTGCACATCAATGGACACCAACTGCTGCATCAAATGCGCCAATGGCACCAACTGCTGGAGGAAAAGGTAAACAAGCATTAATGATGACTACAGCAGATATGGCTCTAAAAAAGGATCCAACATTTTTAAAAATTTCTCAGCGTTTCCATAAAGACCACAAAGCTTTTGAAGAGGCTTTTGCTAGGGCATGGTATAAATTAACACACCGTGATATGGGTCCAATTAATCGTTATCTAGGACCAGAAGTGCCTGACGAAGAATTAATTTGGCAAGATCCAATTCCAACGGTTGACTATAATTTAAGTGATACGGATATAGAGTCGCTTAAAAAAACGATCATGGATTCAGGATTGTCTGTCTCTCAATTAGTAACTACAGCTTGGGCTTCGGCTTCAACATATCGAGATTCAGATAAGCGTGGTGGTGCCAATGGTGGACGCTTGCGTTTAGAACCACAACGCAGTTGGGAGGTTAACAATCCAGCAGAGTTAAAAATTGTATTGAATACATATAACCGTATTAAAAATGATTTTAGTGGCACAATCTCTATGGCAGATTTAATTATTTTGGGCGGAAACGTTGGTGTTGAGCTTGCTGCTAAAGCTGCAGGGCATTCAGTTAATATTCCTTTTACACAAGGGCGTGGTGATGCGACGCAAGAACAAACAGACTTAGAATCTTTTGGATATTTAGAACCTTTAGCAGATGGATTTAGAAACTATGTAAATTCAAAATTAAATGTAGCAGATGAAGATTTGCTAGTAGATCGCGCACATTTATTAACACTGTCTATTCCAGAAATGACTCTTCTCGTTGGTGGCTTACGAGTGCTTGGTGCAAATTATGATGGATCCAAGCATGGTGTTTTTACAGAAAATGTAGGACATCTAACTAACGACTTCTTTGTTAACATTCTAGATTTTTCTTTAACATGGAAAGCTGTAAACTCTGAAGAAAAAGAGTTTATTGGAAGGGATAGAAAAACAAATGCAATGAAATTCTCAGGAACGCGAGCAGATTTAATTTTCGGTTCTAATACGGAACTAAGAGCAGTTGCCGAAGTTTATGGTGCAAACGATGGACAAGAAAAGTTTGTTCGAGATTTTGTTGCTGCCTGGACCAAGGTCATGAATTTAGACCGTTTTGATTTGAAGTAAATTTTTAATTACATATTGAAAAAAACCATTTCTATTGAAGTGGTTTTTTTGTTTCGTTTAGTGGTTTTATACATGAAACGTAGCGTGTAAAAGATTACGCTACCAATGGTAATGGTAAAAGCAAAGTTGTAAGCAGTAAATTTCGCGAAAATCTTAAGCCTATATGCGTGTTAATAAAATTACAACAATAAAAATTGTAAGACTTCCTGCTAGTATTTGCAGTAATTGGTCGTTTGCACTATATACTCAATTTAAAATTCATTTTTTTAAGTTTATTAATATGCTTTAAACAATATCTAAAGCCTTTTTATAACACCATTTGCCCAATCTTTAATACGTGGACCAAAACACTCTAAAATAGCATCTACACCAACAACACTACCTTTCGCTAATCTACCTAACACTGCGATATTATGTATTTGTTTGTTGTTATTAGATACAACCAACCCGTTTTCTTGTGTCGCGATACCTAATGCCTTATGCACGGGTTGTATAATATTATCATTAAGCAAATTGGTTATAATACTTGAAGTAACATTTTCTATTTTAGCACTGTCTAAAACCGAATTAACCATCACATCACAAGTTATAGATTGCTCGTCTTTAGTTAATTGCCAGCCTTTTTTTGCTAGTTTAATTTCTGGATCGTTAACAAAATTTAAATTTAAAGTACCTTCGAGAGCTAATGCTAATAATTGTTGTAAACTTTCAATAGGTGGGCCAAATGCATAGCGTTTCATGCGTTCGTCTAATTTAATTACTGCGCTTATTACTTCGTCTTTTAAATTAGAATGCGACATCATTTTATAGAGCGTAGGTTCGCAATGTCTCCAAACTTGACCCAAACAATAATCTAAACTTATTGATTGCGTGGCAGTTGCCATATCTATAAAATGTTTAATAGTTACTTCTGTAGTATGATTTTGAGAAAGTATTAAATCGTGTTCAAAATTTTCATTGTTAAGGTATTTTGAGATTACTTGATTTAAATCGTTTGCAGAATAATTATGCGTATAGCCCATATTACCTAAAGCTAAATATTGATTTGCAGCAACATCTGCAATAGCTTCAACTAAAAAATCACTGCCGCTATTGTAATTTGTATTATCGCGTACTTGCAATAACTTAGATTCGAATGTTAACATTAATTCGTTCGATGGTGTAAAAAAAGAATCAACTTTAGAATTTAATGGTTTACAAACCATTGGCAAACCATCAAGAGAGAAAGGCACGAGCGACAATTTTGTTTTTTCGCTGTGGTATTTCATTGTCCTAGTTTTTTTATCTGTAATCTCAAAAGTACCACCACTGGCTTCGGTTAAAACCCGAGCAACATCAATCATTGCCAAACCAAAACCTCTTAATCCAACATTGTGTTCTTTATCCTTAAAATTTAGAGATAAAACATTTTCTAGAGGATAAGGTGTTTTAAATAAATTTATTTTTTTGTTTGAAGTGCTAAAATCTTCCCATTCAATAATTTGTTTAGATGGTTTAGTGTTTTGATGTCCAATGGTTAATACTACCTCGTCTGCATTGTAAATAGTATTGTTTTTTGTTTTTATACTTAAATTATTTTTATTGTAATTAACAGTTTGAACTTCTTCAAAAATACAATTAAGCAAATTATTTTGTTTTAAAACTGAAGCGATTGATGCGAAACGCGCTCTTAAATAATCTCCAATTTCAGAACGTTTAGGAAATACTTCTAATGTATTATTTATAATAGCATCTTTACTTTTCCCTGTCCAATCATGGTAACTCGGGAAGCTTTCAATTTTAAAAGCTTCAAAACTTATTTTAGGCCTTTTGGCAATAGTTAAAGCGCGTTCAGAAATATTAAGCCAATTAGCATCTGGCTGATTGGAACGGTAAATAAACCCAGATCCACATTGAGTTTCTTTCTCAAATAGCAAAACACCTAACGTTGGTTTTTTTAAATTACATGATAGCGAAATAAAGAGATTTTCTAATGCAGAAAGTCCTCGTGGACCACATCCTACAATAGCTATTGTTTTAGTTGATTTTAACATAACAATTTAGAGACACAAAAGTATTAAATGATAGAGAGGACTATTTGTTTTATTGGTTTTTATAGTGTGTTTATAAATATACACTTATTGAAGCTCAATTTTATCAATTAATAATTTAAAAGTTTCAGCTTTTTTATTTCCTATTAAAAAAGTCAATTCTTCAATATTATTTTTATCGAAGTTTGGGTAGTCGAGAGTTCTTCCTCTAAAAGCTGGATACATATCTTTTAAATTAATAGTAATGGTCTCCCATTCTCCAGAAGTAGTCATTGTAGTAATGTAAGAATAGCGTTCGTTTTTACTGTGTTTTACTCTAAATTGATAGTCCTTACCATCTCCTTTAAGTCTAATACATACTTTTGCATTATTAGAAACCTCTAATTTTTCCATATCGTGACGTAAAGACGAAAAACCTCCATTGTTTTCTAGGGATACTTTGCCGCTAAACTCGCCATGACCATCGCTGTTTAATGTAAAATATCCGTTAGAACGTCCTCCCATAACTACATCGTCTACAATGTGCCAATTAGAAATATCTTTGTTTTTAGTAAAATTGAAAATGGTTGTTGAGGTTGTCATAACTGCTGTAAATAATAAAATGAAAGCTAATGGTTTCATAGCGTTTGTTTTTATCAAATTTACAATTTGTTTTGGCTGCATTTTCTCAATAAAAAGTTAATATTTTGTCCTTATAAAAACGAAAGTTTAAAATATTTTACAAATTTAAATGTATAGATAATTGCTTTGTCAATCACTTTGAATTTTATTGTGAATTCATTCAATATAATATATTTTTTTAATTGAAGCGATTGTTAGGTCTTACGTCCTCGCAATGACTAAACGATTAGGGTTTAACCATGAATAGTTTCACTCTTACCATAGCTTTTTATTAATTCGCCTTCAAAAGCTACCAAATCTTGCCAGCGTTTATCTACATCTATACCTTTACCATACTCTCTAGCAAATGTTATAAATGTGGTATAATGTCCTGCTTCACTAATCATTAAATCATGATAAAATTTTGAAAGCTCAACATCTTTAATACGTTCAGATAGTAGTTTAAAACGCTCACAGCTTCTAGCCTCAATCATGGCAGAAAATAATAGTCTGTCTATAAAACTTTGTTGTCTACTTCCGCCTTTATTCATAAATTTATACAACTGATTTACATAGTGGTCTTTACGCTCACGGCCTAAAGTATAGCCGCGTTTTTTTATAATATCATGTACCATTTGGAAATGTTCTAATTCCTCTTGCGCAAGTTTTATAAGTGCAGTTACTAGAGCTTCGTGCTCACTATTATTGGTAATTATAGTGATAGCATTTGTTGCAGCTTTTTGCTCGCACCACGCATGGTCTGTTAATATTTCTTCAATATTACTTTCAACAATGGTTACCCACCGCGGATCGGTTTCTAATTTAAGATGTAGCATCGTTTTTTTTGATTATACTTATAATTAATGCAATTTATTTAGCAAATATATTCATTGTTTTTAATATCAATTTCAATATTAGCTAAATGCTTTAAATATGGGTATAAAAAAAGTGATTGTTGAAAGATACAATCACTTTTATTATTATTTATTAGAACCTATTTTAAAATAAACCTTTTATTTTGCCAATTAAGCCGGCGGCATTACCACCTAATAGACTAGTTAAATTAGAAATATCAAAACCACTATCTTCATCATTATTAGATAAAAACTTTTCTTTAATGCTGTCTAAAACGTCTGGTGCAATATTACTAGCTTCGGTTTGCGCTTCATCTGCACTCATGCCATGTTCTTGTAATGTGCCTGTAAGTTTACTAACCAAACCTTGAAACATATCGTTATCTTGGGTTGCTGTTCCATCATTTGAAAACAAACTTGTAATAGTACTTAAATCTCCAGATTTCACTTTGTCTACAAGACTGTTTATTAATTGAGAAGACCCTTGCTCTGCAGCAGCATGAGTTGCCTCATCTCCAAGAGAATTTGGAAGCATTTTTTCTTTAAGTTTGTCTAGGGCTAAGTTTTTAAGTAAATCGAACATAATGTATTATAATTTTAAAAGTTAATTAGTTGTAAATTACTAGTTTTCTATAAATTCTTGAATAATAAATTTTTAAATCTTTAATTAATCGACCAGATGCAAATAAAACCTATTGAGCAGCGTTTTTCTATAATAGTTAGACGAATCTAATTTTTAGTGATTTTAAATAGGTCTAAAGCTTTTATTGTTTTTAGCTAAGTAAAATTTTGGGGTTTAGTTTTTTTGAGTGATCCACGTTATCAAAGGTTTGATCGAGATAGAATTCATCTTTTAAAATTTCATTTACACGTTCTACCATTGCATTTTTGTAACAATGATTTTCTTCGGTCATACTAATATCTATCTTGTTTCTTTTAAGTATTTGCGTGTATACATTACTACAAAACTGTATTCCTCTGTCTGGCTCGAGAGCTTTGCTCGAACTGGCGAAGCAATGATGAATAAGCTGTTTAATGTTTTTAGCCTGATATATTGCCTTTTTAAGCGCTCTTACACCACCTTTTAATTCTAGGCTATCACTAAGGTCATATCCAACTATTTTTCTTGAACGCATATCAGTTATTAAAACCGAGTAACAAAAGCCTTTTATGGTTCTAATGTAAGTGATATCACTCACCCAAACTTGGTTAGCTCTAGTAACTTCTATTTCTATCTAAACCAATAGGGATAACTTTAAATTTATCTTTAGAATGCATTATTAAACCAGTAGTTATAAGTGATTACATATTATTTTTTAAACTTATTTTTAAGCCATTTCACTCTTTTTGCTAAAGAAGATGGCGCATTAAACCGATATCCAAAATAGAGTTTTGCGTAACTTCTATCGCTAATAATATTGGTTTTTGTTTTAGCATTAGATGCTTTAGAATCGAAATTAAAATTTGCTCCTGCTACTAATTTTGGTGAATTATAACCAAAATACAAGCCTAAATTTAAAGCTGTTGTAAATAAGGTGTTTTGTTCATTTATTTCACCTAAAGAATAATTTGTATAACGTAAACCAATAGCAGGAGATATTGCAGGTGTTATAAACCAATTTTTTTCTATTACCCAAGTATAATAATAGTCTGTAGCCAAAGCAACACTATAGATATTTTGTACTTCTTTATTACCTTCTATACGGTCTGAAATACGTTGATAGCCATAATGTAAAGTGGGTATAAAACTACCTGCGCTTTTGCGTTGCCATTCTGTATTAAACAACACATTCTTTAGAGAAAAATTAGGATTCATGACGTAAGATGTTGCACCATTCCAACTAATGGTTTTAAAGTTAGGAAATTCTTCTTGCACGCCTTCTAATATTTCACCATCCCTATAAAAGCCACTAACACGTCTGTATTGAAAATTCTGAATCCACTGCTTTATAAAAAAACGTGTTTGAATGTCTTGAAATGCTGTTTTATAAGGTAGATTTCTAGCTTTAGGAGAAAAGCTAACACTTAATCCTAAAAATTCATAATTAGCAGTTAGCGTAAATTTAATCTCGTTATTAGCAGTTAAGCCAAAATTTTCTGTGTCATTTTTTTGTATGGAATACGATTCGGTTTGTGTATTAATATTTGCTTTTAGCATTATTTTATGCTTAAAAGAGGTAAAGTAAGTAGAGTCGTTTAATTTGGTTTCTTGACTGTAGCTATAAACAGCCAAACACATTAAAAGTGCTGGTAAGCTATATTTCATTTAATTAATTAAGTTAATAAATTTTTTAACGCCTTTGGTTGCGGTGTCTTCTATAATAGTTAAGTTTTTAAAATTACCAATCAATGGATTAGGATCTATAAAATAAGTTGCTGTATTTTCTGGCACATAGTGCATTAAACTAGCAGCAGGATAAACTTGCATAGAAGTTCCAATAATAAGTAAAATATCTGCTGTATTACAAATTTCAATAGCTTTATCTATCATTGGTACAGCTTCGCCAAACCATACTATGTGTGGACGTAATTGGTGTCCGTTTTCATCTAAATCTCCAAGATTTAAGTCCTTTGTCCAGCTCTTTATTTGTGTTTCATTTCTAGTAGAACGAACTTTTACTAATTCGCCATGTAAATGTATTACGTTGGTACTTCCTGCACGTTCATGCAAATCGTCCACATTTTGCGTAATTATTGTAACTTTATGCATAGTTTCTAAAGTCGCTAAATCTAAGTGTGCAGCATTTGGTTTAACTGTTAATAGTTGTTTTCTACGTTGGTTATAAAAATTTAAAACCAACTCAGGATCAGCTTTAAATCCTTCAGGAGAGGCAACTTTCAAAACATTGTGTCCTTCCCATAATCCATTTGCATCTCGAAACGTTTTTAAACCACTCTCGGCACTTATTCCAGCTCCTGTAAGTACAACAATGTGTTTCATATTTTAAAATTTTAACGCTATAAAGTTAATATTATTTCTTTTAGGTTTGCCAGACTTATGTTTAATCTGTAATTTTGTAACTCGTATTACAATTAATTTTAAAACCTAAACTCTATGAAAAATTTTTTAAAAGTATTATTGGTGTTACCATTAATATTATTAAGCAGCTGTAAATCAGAAGATCCAGAAACAGACAAAATAGTAGAGTTAGAGTCAAAAACTTATATACTCTCTACAGTAAATAATTCTGGAATTTCCGGCTCAGCTCGTTTTAATAAAAACTCAAATTTTACACTAAGTATAGAATTAAATGTTTCAGGAATCACTAATAACGACTTGCGTTCTGCATTTTTATTTCTAGACAATGCCGCAAACGATGGAGGAGTTGTAGCATTAACGTTAGATCCTGTATTTGGAGAAGGTACAACAGGAACTAGTACAACTGTTTTTACGGCTCTGGATGACAATACACCAATTTCTTATGAAGAATTATTAAATTTCGATGGCCATATTGAAGTAAGATCTAACGATGCAAACATCAACCTTAGTTCTGCTGATGCTGTTGCAGATATTGGTCAAAATGAATTAACAAGTTCACAAGTAACTTACGAATTAGAAGAGCGTGATTTAGCGGATGCTCTAGGAACTGTAACTTTTAAAAAGCGATTAAATGGTGAGGCTTTAGCTGTTTTCGATCTAGAAGGAACACCGTCTGGTAAAATACTTCCAGCACACATTCATGCTAACGATGCTGTAACAGGTGGACCTATTATATTTACTTTTAATAGTGTAAATGGTACTACGGGTTTTAGCGAAACAAATATTGAAACACTAGACAACAATACTGCTTTTTTATACGATGATGTGTTAACTGTAAACGGTTATGTGAATGTTCATTTCGAAAATAACCTGTCGCTCTTAATTGCGCAGGGTAACATAGGAATTAATTAACTTAAAAAGTAGTAGAATTTTATAAGCCTGATACATGTTTGTATCAGGTTTTTTTTATAATATGATTGATATTAAACTTATTGAGCATCTTGAAACCTACCTTACAGAAAACAGATTACAGCGTTTTAAGAAAGTGTTAAAAGAGCGTACAAATTTTTTTACAGTAGCAACAGAAGACGTTTACCAACTACACAACACCAGTGCTGTAATACGCAGTTGCGATGTTTTTGGAATTCAAAACGTAAATATTGTAGAAGAAACTAATACCAAGCGTATAGATCGAGAGATTGCAATGGGAGCACAAAAGTGGGTAGATTTAAATAGATACCAATCTGTAAAAGCGTGTATTAAAGATTTAAAAAATAAAGGCTACCAAATAGTTGCAACAACGCCACACACAAACGATTGTGAGTTATATGATTTTGATGTTTCTAAAAAGTCCTGTTTTTTCTTTGGAAGGGAAACCGAAGGACTCTCTGATGAAGTATTAAAGGAAGCTGATGTTTTTTTAAAAATCCCGATGGTTGGTTTTACAGAAAGTTTAAATATTTCTGTGTCTGCTGCAATTATCTTGCAACATGTTACATCTAAAATGAAGAAAACAGATATAAATTGGCACTTAACTGAAGATGAAAAGCTCGAAAAACGACTGGATTGGTGTAAAAAAACTATTAAAAGTCATGCCAAAATTATTGAGCGTTTTTATAAAACTAATTAGCTTTAAGTTACACTAGCTATTAATTAGTTTTGATTATAGTTCTGTAATAATTTAATATAAATTTTTTAATTAGAGTTCTTGTGCTTATTAATTTCATCTTGTAATTGTCTACGCACTTTTTGTTCGCGTTCTAGAGCATTACGTCTATGCCCTTCAAATTCTTCTTCTATTTCTGCTAAAGATTTTTTTGCTTCTCTAGTAACTGAATTGCTACTTTTAAATTTATACATAAAAAATAACATTAAAGCCGATAAAACTCCAATAATAGACCACATCAATCCATTATAACTGCTTTTACTCATTTGTATTCCAAATAAAGAGATGTTGTCTTTTTGGCTATTAGTTTGATCTAAAGTATCTTGTGTAGAAGATAAACTTGTTTTTAGTTTAGATATTTCATTATCCTGTTTTGTAACAACAACCTTTGTGTCGTTTAAATTTTTGCGTACTGCTTTTAAGGAGTCTAAGGTGTTTTTTTTTATTTTTTCTATCCACTGTATTCTAATAACCTCGTAACGTTGTCCACGCTCGTCTTTCCAACCATTAGACTTTTTTGTTAAGTACTCGAACTGGCTTTCTATCGAACCACTATCTAACGACAGCTTACTTGCTGCATTTGCAGTATCGGTTTGTGCTTGAAATTGTATGGTAAAAAGGGTTACTAATAAGAGTAAAGTAGTTTTGGTTAAATTCATTTTCATAATGTTGATTGTTTGTTGCTGCGAAAGTAAAAAATATTGTCCAGATTAATTGCATAATACTACAAAAGCCTCACATTTTGTGAAGCCATTATATATACGTATAAAATATATGTTTTAGATGTTAATGGTGCTCAACTCTGTTGTGTTTTGAATATTTGTCTCGTCTAAATCGTATTGATATATTCCAGAATGCCCTACAAGTATTAATAGGTTACCTTTAATGATAACATCGAAAGCATCACGATTAATATTGTGAACTAACTGTGCGTTTTCAGGATCGGAAATATCGAATATTTTTACTTCGTCGTCACAAACAATTAGATAATTGTTATATAAGCCTAAACCGATAGGTCGGGTTAAATTTCGAGTCGAAATTAATTGCGGATTCTGTAAATCTTCAACATTATAAATCTGTAATTGGTTTAATGTGTTACCGCAACCAATGTCTGAATGTAAAGTTACAAAAGCATGCGTAGCATTAGCAACCACAGGATCGCAGGCTGTAAAATGTTGTGCTTCAGACAAGAAAGTAGGTTCTTCGGGATTTTCAACACTATAAATAAACATACCGTTTTGTGACCCTATAAAAAGAAATTCTTTGTAGTTAAAAAGTGTTTCAATATTAAAACCAATTGGTACTTCGTTTACTTGAACAGGTTGTTCGTTATCTATTATACTAAATACATTTAGATCTTGATTATCTACAGTGTACAAATAATCGTTAAAAGTTGCAAAGCGTGCTAAAGAGCCGCCTTGTCCTGTAGAGCTATCGGATACTCCTGAGTTGTTATCACTTGAATCGGAGCTGCAGCCCAAAGCCAATAATAAAATTATGCTATATTTTTTCATCGTTATTATTCTATTAAAGTCCAGTTAATAATTACTTCATCTTCTGGAGTATTGTAAAAACAGCAGTTATTTGGCGACGCTAATTCTGGAAAAGTGTTGCTAATACGCTTAGTAATTTCGATAGTATTATTTGTAAAATTTGGTTTCACTGCTATTAAATCTGTAGCGTTATTAATATATAAAACATCATTTTTTATACTTAAGTCTGAAGAACCCAACACTTTTAAAAAAGCTAAGTTTAAAGGTGCCGACGGATTAGAATTATCGAAAATATGAAACCCTTTATTGGGTTGACTTATAAATAAATAGCCATCCTTTACATAAATCTTTCCAGTTTCTGTAATTGGTTCTGCTGGTAGTAACTTGGTAGAGTTTTCAAATACTGTTCTAAGTATTGTTACAGCTTCGTATTGTCTTTGTTGTTGAAACGGTTGAGGTTCAAAACCGTCATCCATATTGTCCCAGAGGCAAGCGTTTAATAAAAAAGTAATTAAAAGTAAAATAACATTATATATGGGTTTTTTCATTGTTGATTTTTTTTATAGATGCGAAAATTACTAAAAGGTTGCGTTAGGTGATGTTAAGTTTAGTTTTAAAAAAAATCCCACAGAAGATGTGAGATTTTTTAATGTGACTTTTAGTTTTTCCGACGAGAAAAATAAAAATCAATATTTTGAGATATTTACTTTATAATCCTTTTTTTAATACAAATTTATCTCATTAATAGTAAGTAAAACGTCTTACTTTAGCAATATGTTTAGCTAAACGAATAACTTGATGGCTGTAACCATATTCGTTATCGTACCAAACATAAAGTATCGCATTCTTTCCATCTTTTCTTACTATTGTTGCTTTACTATCGTAAATAGAAGGAGCAGAGCTACCAACAATATCACTGGACACAAGCTCGTCACTCATTTCGTATTTAATTTGCTCTACTAAATCGCCTTCTAAAGCATATTTTTTTAGTGTCGCATTCATACTAGAAATACTGGCTTTAGACTTTAATTCTAAATTTAAAATGGCTAAAGATCCATTCGGTACGGGTACACGAATAGCGTTAGAAGTTAGTTTGCCTTCAAAACTTGGTAAGGCTTTAGAAACTGCAACACCAGCACCAGTTTCTGTAATAACCATATTTAATGCAGCAGCGCGACCACGTCTGTATTTACTATGGAAATTATCTACTAAATTTTGATCGTTTGTATAGGCGTGTATAGTTTCTAAATGTCCACTTTTTACACCAAAAGTATCTTCTATAGCTTTTAAAACAGGTGTAATTGCATTAGTTGTACATGAGGCTGCAGAGAAAATATCTATCTCGTCTGGCTTATTTTCTAAATGGTTTACACCGTGTACAATATTTGGAATTCCTTTTCCTGGAGCGGTTAACAAAACTTTATCTGCACCTTTAGAATTAAGTATTCGTGTTAGGGCTTCCTTGTCTCTAAAAGCACCTGTATTATCGATAATTAACGCATTATTAATATCGTATTTTGTATAATCAATGTCTTCTGGTTGGTTAGCAGAAATAATGCGAACCGTTGTACCATTAATTACTAAAGACTCGTTTTCTAAATCTACAGAAACTGTTCCAGAGAAATCGCCATGTACAGAATCATTACGTAATAAAGCCGCTCTTTTTTCTAAAACGACAGCGTCGTTTTTTCCACGTATAACAATAGCTCTTAAACGTAATTGACTTCCTTTACCTGTTCTAGTCATTAATTCGCGAGCCACTAAACGACCAATACGTCCAAAACCATAAAGTACAACGTCTTTAGGTATAATATTTTCTGCTTTTTGTGCACCTTTTAATTTACTCGAAACAAAGCCTAAGGCGTTAGTATGTTGTTCTTCTTCTAAGTGGAACTCGTAAGTTAATTTTCCAATATCTAGTTTTGCTGGTGGAAAATTTAGTGTTTTAATGGCTTGCGCTATTTCTACAGAATCGAAAATAGAAATTGGTTTTTGTACAAATTCACCTGCATATTCATGAAGGTTTAAAATTTGACTCACGTTTCTATCTATTAATTGATTTCTAAATAGAACCAACTCTATAGAATTGTCGTACCAAAGGTCACTAACAATTTTAATAAATTCTACAGTTGCACGACGTCTATCTGCTTGGAATGCTAATTCGTTTTCGTAGGTCTCTTTAACAGGCATTTACTTAAAATTTAAAATTTAATATTTTGCAAAAGTATAGAATTCAAAGGTTTTCGTAAAGGATTTTTTAATAAAAAATATAAGCACTTTAGAATGAACTAAAGTGCTTATTGTGCTTCTTTGTAATATTACTTGTTATTTCAAACCATACCTTCTAGTTTGTCCTTTAGAATTTACTATTTCAATACTTAGTGGTTGAAGTATATCTCTGTTTTTTATTATTTGTTGTACATCGTCTATAGAGTTTACTTTAGTATTGTTTATAGTTGTAATAATATTACCTTCTTCTATACCTTCACTTGCAAAATAATTATAATATATACCCATTAGTTTAACTATCTTAACTCCATTTTTCAACTTGTAGTTATTTAAATCTTTAGACTTTGCATTTTTAATAACACCAATGGCTGGAATTGTATATGTATTATTTTTAAATAAAGTAACCTCAGTTAATTGTTGCACACCATTTCTCAAATAATATACATTTATTTTGTCGTCTGGTCGTTTGGTATCTAAATAGCCTTTTAAATCCGAAAGCTTTTTAATTTCGACATTATCAATTCTTTTAATAATATCTCCACTTCTAAGACCTGCAATGTCTGCGCCAGTATCCTCTTCTACATCATCAATATAAAAACCTTCAGTTTCTCCTACGCCAAGTTTTTCGGCAGCATTACTATTTAAAGAACCGCCACGAACGCCTAAAATACCATTCTGCACATTACCAAACTCCATAATATCTTGTACTACTTTCTTAGCGATATTACTTGGTACAGCAAACGAATAGCCAATATAAGAACCAGTTTGAGAAGTTATAGCGGTATTAATACCAATAAGTTGACCATTAGTATTTACCAAAGCTCCACCAGAATTTCCTGGATTTACAGCAGCGTCTGTTTGTATAAAAGATTGGCTACTATTTCCTGTTAAATCCCTTGATTTAGCACTTATAATTCCCGCAGTTACTGTAGATGTTAAGTTAAATGGATTTCCAACAGCTAACACCCATTCTCCAATTTTAGCAGTGTCACTATCTCCAAAAGTAGCATATGGTAAAACGTAGTCGCTTTCAATTTTTAATAAAGCAATATCTGTTTTTGGATCTGTACCAACAATTTTTGCTACTAAAGTTCTATTGTCGTTTAAGGTAACACTTAACTCCTCAGAAGCATCAATCACGTGGTTATTTGTAATAATATAACCATCTGGAGAAATTATAACACCACTTCCAGTACCCAATTGTTTACGTTGTTGCTCACGACCTAATAATAAATCTCGCATTGTTAACCGCTGGCTTGTAGACGTAACATTTTTTATGTGTACAACCGCGTCTAATGTTTTTTCTGCTGCAGATGTAAAATCTATACCTTCAATGGCAGCTAAATTGGTATTAGATGCTTTATAATTTACAGGTTGAAAAATAGGTTGATATGTTTTTTCAGACTGTGTAATTGTTTGTTCTTCTTCAAGAAAGACTTTGTATGTTCCTAAAGTAATTGCTCCCCCAAAAACCGAAACTAAAACCAGCGTTGTTATCTTTTTCATAAATAATTTAGTTTAGAATTATTAGTATAACTATAAAATTAATTTTTTTATTGCAAGGTAAAATCAACTTTAACGAGACATTAACAACATAAATAAATTTTCAATACACTATATTTGTCGCAGTAAAATCTTCTAAATGAGACATACCTTTTATAAATACCAAGGCACTGGAAATGACTTTGTTTTTGTTGATAATCGTCAAGAGTTATTTAACAAAAACAATACCAAGTTAATTGTACATTTGTGCGATAGACGTTTTGGTGTTGGAGCAGACGGCTTAATTTTATTGGAAAATGATACAGAGTCAGACTTTAGAATGGTCTATTTTAATGCGGATGGAAACCAAAGTACTATGTGTGGTAATGGTGGACGTTGTATTGTCGCTTTCGCGGAAACGTTAAACATTATCAATAAAAAAACAACCTTTAATGCCATTGATGGATTACATGAAGCAACCATTGAAAACGGATATGTAAAACTGAAAATGCAAGATGTCGAAACTATCGACGTTTTCGATAAGCATATCTTTTTAAACACAGGTTCTCCACACCATGTAGCTTTAGTAGAAAATCTTAAACAGTTTGACGTTAAAACCGAAGGTTCTAAAATTCGCTATGCTTCTCCATATACTAAAGAAGGAACCAATGTAAATTTTGTAGAGCAATTAAATTCTGAAACCTTTTCTGTAAGAACATACGAAAGAGGAGTAGAAGACGAAACGTTGTCTTGCGGAACAGGTGTTACCGCAGTAGCATTAGCAATGCACAATGCAGCAAAAACCAAAGCAGAAGAAGTGACTTTAAATGTTGAAGGCGGAATACTAAAAGTGTCTTTTGAGAAAGTAGATAAAGGTTACAAAAATATTTGGCTTCAAGGCCCAGCAACTTTAGTTTTTAAAGGTGAAATAGAATGGTAACATTAAAAGGAGAACATATCTATTTGCGAGCGCTTGAACCTGAAGATTTAGAGTTTATACATACTATTGAAAACGATGAAACTGTATGGGAACTAAGTAATACTATTACGCCTTATTCTAAATCTCTTATAAAAGAATATCTTGAGCATGCTTACAAAGACATTTACGAAGTGAAGCAATTACGTTTAATGATATCCGATTACAACGATATAGCCATTGGAATAATAGATTTGTTTGATTTTGATGCTAAAAATCGTCGCGCAGGTATTGGAATATTAATATATAATATTGAAAACAGAACTAATGGTTATGGTAAAGAAGCTTTAACTTTATTAGCTAATTACTCTTTTACATATTTAGATTTACATCAATTATATTGTAATATTTCTGAAACCAATACAGCAAGTATTAAGTTATTTGAAAAACAAGGTTTCAAAAAAATTGGATTAAAAAAAGACTGGAATTTCCAAAACGGAAATTTCACTAACGAATATCTATACCAACTAATTAATAATGTACATTAAAAAAATACTTGGAGCTATTGCTATTATTGGTTTAGCGGTTGCAGCCTACTTTGCTTACTTTATTTATGGTGCAATGCTTTCACCTAACACAGCTTTTAATAATGACGTGGCTTATATTTTTGTGCCAACCAATGCTAAATATACAGACGTAAGGGAGCAATTAGAACCTTTATTAAAAGATATTAATGGTTTTGATGCCCTTGCAGGGCAGAAAAAGTATACTACTAATATTAAAGCAGGTCGATTTGTTATTACAAAAGGAATGTCTAATAATGAAATTATAAATTCTATAAGAAGCAAAAATCTACCATTAAAAATTGCGTTTAACAATCAAGAACGTATTGAGGACTTGGCTGGACGTGTAGCTTTTCAAATAGAAGCAGATAGCTTATCGCTTTTAAAAGTAATGAAAGATGAAGCATTTTTAAACCAAAATGGCTTTAATAATGATTCTGCATTATCAATGTATATTCCTAATAGTTATGAGATATATTGGAATACTTCAGCAGAAGGTTTTAGAGATAAAATGCTTAAAGAGTACCAAAATTTTTGGAACGGGTCTAGAAATAAAAAACGTAAAGCACTCAATTTATCTATTAACGAAGTTATGTCTATAGCTGCTATTGTACATAAAGAAACAGCAAAAGTAGACGAACGCCCAAGAGTTGCAGGTGTTTATTTAAATAGAATAAGAAAAGGAATGCCTTTGCAAGCAGATCCCACAGTTATTTACGCAATAAAAAAACAATCTGGGAATTTTAACCAAGTAATAAAACGCGTACTTTACAAGGATTTAGAAATAGATTCCAAATACAATACCTATAAATATGCAAGTATCCCACCTGGGCCTATTTTTATGCCAGACATTTCTGCAATTGACGCTGTTTTAAATGCCGAAAAGCACAATTATATATACTTTGTGGCTAATGTTAAAAATTTTGGTTACCATAAATTTGCTAAAACCTTATCACAACATAATGTAAACAAGAAAGAATATGTACGTTGGATAAATAAGCAAGGTTTTAATAGGTAATAGTGAAACGTTTTCTTTTTTTATTCCGAATTGTATTTCAGTTTTTTCCTAAAACATATTGTTTAAATCAAGTGCTGTTTTAAATGTTAAAAGTCAAAATGCAGTAGTAATTTTTGAAGCTACAATTGTTAGCTTAACATGTTTAGAATTTAAAAAGATCTGGTATATAAATTTCAATCGCTCAAAATTTAATACAATAAAGAATGATGGTGAGTAGTTAAAAACAGATAATTATTTTATTATAGCTGTAGAGGTATTAGATTATTTTTCTATTTAATGGTGATTTAGTTTGGTATATTTTATTGTAAATACTGCTAAGCTGGTTTACATGTAGGTTAAAAACTACCTTGTAACGAGCACCGTGTTGTGATGAATTAATAGTCTTCTCATCATACCATATTTGTTTTGCTAATGCCAGATAAAGTAAGTTATGGTTTACTTGAAGAAGCAATAAAATACTATAAAGGATAAGCCTATTGGCTTTCTGCTAACGTACACTTTTTTAAATAATAAAATAAGCAAAGTGGTTAATTTCACCTAATGTTTATGAAATGGAAAGTATATTGTTTAGTAATAAAACAGCTTATTGTTAATAACGCCTTAGCAGAACAAAACGGACGTCCTCAATTATACTAAAGTTTAGATTTATTAGGAATAAATACACATTTTTAATTTTAAAAACTAGATTTAGTTTTTTCAACATAAAAAAATCTCTTTTCCAACAGAGGAACTTACTATTTAAAGTGCCGTAAAGTTCCAATATATATACATTTAACAATAGTTAATTAATTGATTTTCAGTATTAAAAATAAAGTCGTACATTTCCACTCTAAATTTTAGGCATGCTTATTTTTTAATAGCAACTTTTAAAAAATCCAATAATAATGATTAAAAAAAGTTTTGCAAAGTTAGTTTCATTAGCATTTACAATGTGTACTTTAATTTTAGTATCGTTATCGAACAATCCTAAAAACGAAGAGAGCTCTTTGTTAAATAAATACGAAAGTGTTATTGCTCCAGAAATAGATTATTTAAAATTTCAAGGTAAAACCGTGGGTGTATCTTTTTCTATAATCGATAATACGTATTCTCCAGAACTTGGAAAGTCTTTTGCAGGATTTAAAGAAAATTTGGGTTTTAAAGAATCTCAAAACGATTATTTTAGAGTTAATACTTTAGGTTATTTAGGAAAATACCAATTTGGTAAAACCACTTTAGAAATGATTGGTATCCATGATACAAAACAATTTCTAAATACGCCAGAGCTACAAGAAAAAGCATTTATAGCAAATGCACAGCGTAATAAATGGGTGTTAAGAAAAGATATAAAACGTTTTACAGGAAAGCGTATTAACGGAGTAGTAATTACAGAATCTGGAATCTTAGCAGCAGCACATCTTGCTGGTCCTGGCGGTGTAAAAAAATACCTTAGAAGTTGTGGATCTAATGGCATTAAAGATGCTTATGGAACTTCTATTAAAAGTTATATGAAATGTTTTCAAGGTTACGATACCTCAAGAATTGTAGCAAATAGGAAAGCTAAAGTACTTACGAAAGCTTAGAGCATTTAGCTTTTGTGAATAATAAATAACGTTGGTCTTTTATGTAGGTCAACGTTATTTATTTTCCAATCGTTTGCAGACATTGTTTTTATATATTCTGAAGGCAAAGTAATATCGCAGGCTACACAGATGTCTGTATTACCATTTAAAATACTGCAAAGATCTCCCAAAAACTTGTTGTTTCTGTAAGGTGTTTCTATAAATAATTGAGATTGATTTTGCTCGTAAGATAAACGCTCAAGTCTTTTAATCTCTTGCTTACGTTCTTCTTTATCTATTGGTAAATATCCATTAAAAGCAAAGTTTTGTCCATTCATTCCAGAACTCATCATGGCCATTAATATAGACGATGGACCAACCAAAGGAACCACTTTTATGTTATACTGGTGAGCCAATTTTACAATATTTGCTCCAGGATCTGCAACACCAGGACAGCCAGCCTCAGAAAGTAAGCCCATATTTAAACCTTGTTTGCAAGGCTCTAAGTAGGTTGGTAGCTCTCGCTCATCTGTAAATTTATTTAATGGAAATAGTTTTAAGATAGATTGCTTTTTTCCGGGTGAAATTTTTTTAATATCCCTTCTTGCGGTTTTTTCATTTTCAACAATATAAAAATCTACTTGTTCAATAACCTTTTTTACTGTTAATGGCAAAACATTTAAAGGCTCTGTATTACCTAATGTTGTTGGAATAAGGTAAATTTTCCCATAAGATTCGAACATTAATTTATAAGTAGTTTTTTTACGTGTTTTAAGGCTTTATTATCTACAATCTCAATAAAATATAGGCCTTTTGAATAATTTTTAGTTGAAAAACTGAATTTTTCAGAGTTTAAATTAGTAAAAGTTATTATATGTTGACCTAAATTATTCTTAATAGAAAACGATTCGATATTAGAAAAATGAACTCCAAAATTAATTGTCACTTCTCCATTTGAAGGGTTAGGAAATAATTTAAAACTACTAACTATTTCTTCATTTGAAACACTCAAAGTAGAATCTGTTATTCTATAAACACCATCGCCACCAACAATATATAATTCACCATTAATATCTTCTCCAAAACTTACCCAAGACCTTTTAATAGTTGGCAATTGCCAAGTTATTGTCCAGTTACCACCATTTTCTGTTAAAAGTCCTATTTCCTCACTGCAATAATCGGCAAATAAATATTTACCTAATAAATTTGGATACATTGTGCCACGGTAAACATAACCTCCTGTTATCGAGCATCTAAAGCCGTTGGGACCATTGCCATAATTATATTCACTTACAGGGAGTTTAGTGGAAGACATTGGTGGACAGGAGCTCTGGTTGTTATAATCGTTAGCACCTTCATAGCATCTCCAACCATAATTATCTCCTGGAGTGCCAGAGCCAATAGACTTATTTATTTCTTCATAAGCACTTTGTCCTACATCTGCAATCCATAAATCTCCATTGCTTCTATCGAAAGATAATTTCCATGGATTTCTTAAGCCAATAGCAAAAATTTCTGGTAAACCATTACTTGATATGTAAGGGTTTGTAGATGGTATAGTATAGGTAGAGCCACTAACATCAATTCTTAATAATTTACCTAAGAGTGTATTTCTATTTTGAGATCGATTTCCTGGATCACCACCACTACCACCATCACCTGTTGCAATGTATAGAAAACCATCTGTACCAAAAGCTAATTTCCCACCGTTATGATTATTATAAGGTTGAGGTATTGTTAATAATACAGTTTCTGTTGTGCTAGCAATATCCAAATTACTGCTAACAGAGTATCTTGCGATAACCGTATTTGGTGTATCTGAGCTAGAATTATCTGTGTAATTTACATAAAATCGTCCTGATGTTGCATAATCTGGTGCAAAAGCCAAACCAAGTAGACCTCTTTCTCCACCTGCACCAACTTTATTCCTAATGTCTAAAAAAGGTGTTGCGTTAACAGAGCCATCATTATTTAAAATTTTAATAACGCCTCTTTTTTCCACAACAAACAATCTATTATCTCCAGCGTGAGCCATTTCTACTGGTTCATTAAAATTATTTGCTACTAGTGATAGTTCTAAATTTTGAGAAAATGCGAACAACGAGAAAAAATAGAATAAAAAAATTGTGTAAATTGTTTTCATATTTAATTGTTTTCTGTAAAGTTAATAAAAAATTATTAATGAAATAAGAAATTTAATTTTTAAGCCTGATAGCTATCACATTACAAGCTTTGTCCAGCATTTTAAAAACCGCATCAAAACCAGAATCTCCACCATAATAAGGATCTGGAACTTCTAAATCTTGATTAGGTTTAATTTCGTTTAAAATGAGTTTTATTTTAGAAATGTCTTTTACATTACGAGCCATTTTAGCTACATGCTCAAAATTAGATTTATCCATAACGTAAATATAGTCGAATGTTTCAAAATCTTCAACTATAAATTGTCTTCCACGTTGATTAGTAATGTCCAAGCCATTTTTTCTAGCAACAGCAATAGAGCGTTTATCTGGTAATTTGTCGGTATGGTAATTGCTGGTACCAGCAGAATCTACTTTAAACAACTTATTGTCTACTTTAGACTCTAAAATACCATGGGCTAATGGGGAGCGGCAGATGTTTCCAAGGCAAACCATTAACACTTTAATCATAATTTAGGATTTTTTCAAACAGACAGTTTTTTAGCCAAGTCCTCTACATACTTTCTAAACTGTTTGTCTGTTGAAGATAAATTATTAACCGTTTTGCAAGCATGTAAAACAGTAGCATGATCACGCTTTCCAATTTGAGAGCCAATACTTGCTAAAGATGCTTTTGTTAATTTTTTAGCAAAAAACATAGCTAATTGTCTTGCTTGAACAATATGGCGTTTTCTTGTTTTAGATTGAAGCGTATCTACATCCATTTGAAAATAATCTGATACTACTTTTTGTATGTAATCTATAGAAACTTCACGTTTTGTATTTTTTACAAATTTTTCTACTACTTGTTTTGCAAGATCTAAATTTATTTCTTTTTTATTGAAAGATGATTGTGCAATTAATGAAATAATAGCACCTTCAAGCTCACGAATATTAGTTTTAATATTTTTTGCAACATATTCTATAATATCATCTGGCATTTCTACACCATCACGATATAATTTATTTTTTAAAATAGACACGCGAGTTTCAAAATCTGGAGTTTGTAATTCTGCGCTTAATCCCCATTTAAAACGTGATAGTAAGCGTTGTTCTATATCTTGCATATCTACAGGAGCTTTGTCACTAGTTAAAATAACTTGCTTTCCGTTTTGGTGTAAATGATTAAAAATATGGAAGAAAACATCTTGTGTTCCAGACTTACCAGATAAGAATTGTACATCGTCAATTAATAAAACATCAATTAATTGATAAAAATGTATAAAATCGTTTCTATTATTTTTTTTAACAGAGTCTATATATTGTTGCGTAAATTTTTCGGCAGAAATATATAATACTGTTTTCTCTGGATATTTATCTTTTATATCTACACCAATAGCGTGCGCTAAATGCGTTTTACCCAACCCGACACCACCAAATATTAATAGCGGATTAAAAGACGTGCCACCTGGTTTTGCCGATACAGCTAAACCTGCACTTCGTGCTAATCTATTAGAATCGCCTTCTAAAAAGTTGTCGAAATTATAGTTAGGATTAAGTTGAGATTCAATTTTTACATTACGAATACCAGGAATAACAAAAGGATTACGTAATTCTCTATCTTTATTTTTTAAAGGCACATCTAAATTTTGGGCTTTAACCGACGTGCGATTAGAGCTAGGAATTCTCTCTGTAAAAGGTTGTTTATTGCCATAGGTGTTTTCCATTTTAATAATGTAAACTAGTTTGGCTGTTTCTCCTAATTCCTTTGTGAGTGCTACTTTTAAAATTTTTACATAATGCTCTTCAAGCCACTCGTAAAAGAATTTACTGGGTACTTGAACACTTAAAGCATTGTCTGTAAGCTTTACTGCAATAATCGGCTCGAACCAAGTTTTATAAGCTTGTGGTTGAATATTGTCTTTTATAAAATTAAGACAGTTATTCCATACCGATTGCGCAGTTATACTCATTGTTAAATTTTGGTGTTTTTAGTTAGTTCTAAAAGATGAAATTGGAATATTCCATATCTTTTTTATAAAAGAAACAAATATGTGAACAAAAAACTTAAAAAAAAAATGATTTGCTATTGAATATTTAGTTTTTTTTTCTCATACTGATAACTGAAACGAAACTACAAAAAATAATTTACAATAGCATAGATGAAGTCAGATAAAATTGATATTAGAGTACGCTACGCAGAAACCGACCAAATGGGTGTTGTTCATCATGGAAACTATGCATTATATTTAGAAATAGCACGTATTGAGTGGTTGCGTAAATTGGGTGTTTCTTATAAGAAAATGGAGGAAACCGGAGTTGGTCTCCCAGTAGTGTCATTAAATATAAACTATAAGAAACCAATTGAATATGACGACGTAATTACAGTTAAAACTACACTTAAAAATACACCTACAGCTAAGGTAGAATTTGAATATAAAATATTAAACAACTTAGGGCAAATTTTATCAACCGCAAATGTCGTTTTAGTTTTTGTTGATTTAGAGAAGAATAGACCAACAAAACCTCCAAAATATTTTTTAGATGCCTTAGTTAAATAATTCTAATTATTATTTTATTTCTTGAATTGAAACTTTATATATAGATTTAAAAATTTCGAAAATATTATTTGCTTCTTTTTTTCTTACCGAAATTATAACCTCACAATCTAGTTCTAGTTTTCGATTTTTAATATTTAAGTGTTTTTCTTTGATAATGCGCATCACTTTATTCATCAATTCATATTCAAATTTTATGAGATAATCAACATTTATTATAAGCACTTTAATTCTAGAGGCTTTTAGTGCTAATTGAGTTCCTGTTTTATAGGCATTAATTAATCCACCAACACCAAGCTTTACACCTCCAAAATACCGAACAACAATAACTAATATATTAGTAACATTAAAAGATTGTATTTGCCCATAAATTGGCATTCCTGCACAATTACTTGGCTCACCATCATCATTTACTCTGTAATTAATATTGCTTTTTTCAGTTCCAAATTGGTAAGCATAGCAAAAATGACCTGCTTTATTGTGTTGTGCTCTTAAGTTTTCAAGATTCCTTTTTATATCATCTTCCGTTTTAATAGGAAAAGCATAGCTATAAAATTTAGAATTTTTGTCTTTAAAAAGCATTTCTGTTGAAGGCTTTAAAATTGTTTTATAAGTATCTTTAATTTGTGCTTTCATTACTACAAAGTTACTAATACAATTGAAAATATAGATATAACAAATCCAGACCAGTTTTTAAGATTTAGTTTTTCTTTTAAAAATAGCTAACCCTAATTAAATTAAAGAACATTGCTATTGCAACATTAGAACTTAATATACCTGTAGCAAACGCTGTAAAATAATTTACTACAATAGCTTGCAGTGTATTGATCTTGTATTTACCAAGAAGATTAAAAATAACAAATATTAGGGTAGAAGCGAGAATGCTAAGTAATAGATAAATCAAAAAAGATCGCTTTTAATGGTGAATAAATCTATTACGTCTTCAGTTTTAACGTTGTTATTCCAGACATTAAACCCAAGCTTTGCAGCAGTTTCTGTGTTTTCTTTTGTGTCGTCTATAAAAAGACATTCTTCTGCTTTAAGATTATTTTCTTTTAAAACAAATTTAAAAATATCTGTGTTTGGTTTTCTTAACATAATTTCGTGAGACAAATAAAATTTGTTAAATAAAGCTTTAAAATCACTGTAAAACGAAATGTGTTTTTTAATGCATTCTATATGTAGTTCGTTTGTATTACTTAACAATATTAAATTATATTTTTTTTCTTTTGCTAGTTTTTCTATAAAAGCTAATCGTTTTGGCGGAAAATCGCAAATAATATAATTCCAAGCGTCGATAATTTCCTTTTTAGATAGTTTAGGAAAGTTTTCAAGATAAAATACTATAAACTCATCTGTAGAGAGCAAGCCTTGTTCGTAAAGCGTATTAACGGCTATTAAATCTTCAGAGAGTTCTTCAATTTCAAATAGATCAAGCGCATTTTGCATGGCACCTTCTTTGTCAAGGTTTATAAATACATCTCCAAAATCGAAAATTATTGTTTTTATCATAATTAACTTTATATTACTTCGAGTGATTTGGCAAAGGAGAATCGAGTCGATAACTCTTTAGTTGTTGCTTCTCGATACAATTTTTATAGCCTCAAAATCACTATAACTAGCAATTGTTTTTATATATTAATAAGGTATCGTTACTTATATTTTTATTAGAAATTAAATTCCCATGAAACCTTGGCGTTTTTACTCCATCTCTAAACGCTATATTACCTTTAAATACTCTGGCTTCATCCCAAAGCCCTTGATCTATAAATAGTTGGAGTGTTTTTGCGCCTCCTTCAATAATAATAGAATTAATATTTTGTTGGTATAGATAATCGCAAATCTCTTTTAGAGTCTGTTCTTTAAAGGTTATTGTTTCAGCTTCATCATTAAATACTTTGTATTCTTTAGATAATAGACTATTCCTGTCTAAAACAATGCGAATTGGGTTTTCTCCAGTCCAATCTCTAACCGTTAAACTAGGATTGTCTTTAATTACTGTATTTGTGCCAACTAAAATAGCTTGCTCTTCGGCTCTCCATTTATGCACTAGTTGTCTTGATAATTGGTTAGTAATCCATATTGGCTTTAGTTCGTTTTTAGTTTTTGGCGCAATAAAACCATTATTAGTTTCTGCCCATTTTAATATAATGTAAGGACGCTTTTTATTATGGAAAGTAAAAAACCGCTTGTGATGTTGTTTGCATTCTTCTTCAAGAATCCCAACCGTTACTTTACATCCAGAATCCATCAATTTTTTTATACCTTTTCCAGCAACTTCAGGATTATTATCTACACAACCAATAACAACGTTTGGTATGTTGTTATGGATAATTAAATCGCTACAAGGTGGTGTTTTGCCATAATGTGAGCAAGGTTCTAGCGTAACGTAAAGCGTGCTTTCTTTTAAAAGCGATTGGTCTAAAACTGAATTTATGGCATTAACTTCGGCATGATTGCCACCAAATTTACTGGTAAAACCTTCACCAATTATGGTGTTATTATAAACAATTACAGCGCCAACCATAGGATTTGGTCTTGTAAAACCCAATCCGTTTTTTGCAATTTGTATTGCACGATGCATGTATATTTGGTGAGTAGTCAAGCTTAAAGTTTAATCTTTACATCCTCAATTTCGTCTATATCGTACTTATGCGAAAAACCAAATACTTTATATTTAATAACACCTTTATATTGCACTTTCATAGTCTTGCTAAGCATGCTACTTAAAACGCTACTAAGGTTATTTAAATTTAATACTTTGTTAGTGGGAATATTAGCAGATAGTGGAATCGAGAACTCCTTTCTTGCAGGCACATCAAATTCTTTAGAAGAAACAGTTGCAACCTCTATATCGTTAACAGTAATTACAATACCTTCTGTTTCTAGTTTGCCACCAACGCTGTTTGGATTGTTAAAAAAGGCGTCTGCAGTTAAGACTATAAATTCTGAATTGGACTCGACAACTTCTATGTTTTCTACACGTAGAAATTCAGGTTTTTCTCTAATACTACAGCTTAAAAAACAAGCAGTAATTGTTAATAAAATTATGAGTTTCTTCATCTTAAAATTTTTTAATTTGTTTGGTATTACTGTATCTTCAACGTTTAATATAGGGCGTAAAAATACTATAATATCGTGAGTAATAATAATATTGTAATAAGAGAAATTAGGCAAGAAGATAATGCCCAGATCGAAAGCATTATACGCGAGGTTTTTATAGAATATAAGTTGCCTTTGGTTGGTACTGCATATGCCGATAGTGAAACACCAAAAATGTTTGAATCTTACAGTAATACAAACGAAACATATTACATAGTTACAATAGATGGAATTGTAGAAGGAGGTGGAGGTTTAAAACCATTAAACGGCATGGAACACGAGGTTTGCGAAGTGCAAAAAATGTATTTTTCTTCGCGAGTTCGTGGTAAAGGCTACGGCAAAAAGCTTTTTTTAAAATGTCTTGAAAAAGCTAAGGCTTTGGGTTTTAAACAATGTTATATAGAAACTATTCCAGAGCTTAAAGAAGCGATTTATATTTATAAGAGTAATGGATTTAAAAACCTTGAAGCGCCTTTGGGAGAAACAGGACATTTTAATTGTGGTGTTTGGATGCTTAAAGATTTGTGAATAGAGAGTAGAAGATATAAAATATAAAATATAAAAAAGGTAAAATAATTAAAGATAAAAGAAACTAGATTATATATTTAAACTTAATAATAAACGTGCAATTAAAAGACTTAGAGAAAATATTTCATAAAACTTTAGACGCTATCTATGGTAAAGATGAAGTCTCTAGTTTTTTCTTTTTATGTACAGAATCGTTCTATAATATTTCCCGTTTAGATTTAGCTTTGGATAGAGAATTGTCTATTACAAAAGTAGAACAACACCCTATTTTTGATGCTTTAGAAGATTTAAAAAATGAAAAACCCATACAATACATTTTAGGCGAAACAGAATTTTATGGTTTACCTTTTAAAGTGAATAAAAACACATTAATACCAAGACCAGAAACGGAAGAACTTGTGTCTCTTGTTATTACTTGTCATTCAGAGCGAAGCGAAGAATCTCAAATTTCTATTTTAGATATTGGTACAGGTAGTGGTTGTATTGCTATTTCCTTGGCTAAAAATATTAAAAACGCTCAAGTTTACGCAATGGATGTTACCACGGAAGCGATAGAAAAAGCAAAGGAAAATGCCATTTTAAATGAAGTTGATGTTACTTTTATAGAATGCGATATTTTAAGTTTTCGTCTTACTGAACTTGTTTCAGCATCTTATAAATTCGACACCATCGTCTCCAATCCACCATACATAAGAAACCTCGAAAAAGCCGAAATACAAAACAACGTGCTTAATAACGAACCGCATTTAGCGTTGTTTGTAGACGACGACAATCCGTTAATTTTTTACAGAGCGATAACGGAATTTGCAGTGGAGAAATTAAAAGAAAACGGACAACTATTCTTCGAAATCAACGAGTATTTAGGGCAAGAAACGAAAGCTTTGGTAGAAAGTTTTGGGTTTAAAAATGTAGAAATAATAAAAGATATGTTTGGTAAAGACCGCATGTTGAAAGCTAATATATAATGAAAAGTATTGCAGTATTCTGTGACACAAGCACAGGAAATGATAACAAAATAACTTCCGAAGCTTTTACTATAAGTAAAACCTTAGCGCAACAAAAAAATTACTTTAGTTTATGGTGCCGCTAAAATTGGTTTTATGAGAGTTTTTGCTAATGGCACTCTAGAAAATGGAGGAAATACTATTGGTGTAATTCCATATTTTTTAAAAACTAAAGAAATTTCTAGTGATGCGTTAACAAATTTAATAGTTACCAACAATATGCACGATCGTAAAGTAATTATGAACGAAAAAAGCGATGAATTTATTATTATTCTAGGAGTTTTGGCACAATGTACGAGTTTTTCCAGATCTCACTTGGGGATAATTAAGACTACACACAAAACCTATTAGTATTTTAAATACTAGTGGGTATTACGATATTTTGATGCAACAATTTAAAACGGTAGTTGATAAAAGTTTTTTAAAACAAGAGAATATTGCTTTTTTGTAAAAAAAATAAGAAAAAAACAACACTATTAAAAAAGAAAAGTATGGACGGTATTTTTAACATGAATTGGTTAAACTATAGAAAATTTAAAATAAAAGTTGTTTATTTTATTTTTGATTGTTGCAAACCTAATTAGGTTTTAGAACTTTGCAATTTAAATTTAAACTATAATAGTTAAGAATTATCTTATTTAATAGAATGAATACAAAAAATAAAATACATACACTTCGCAAAGAATTAAGAGCACACAACCACAACTATTACGTGCTTGACAATCCAACAATTAGTGATTACGATTTCGATATAAAATTAAAAGAGTTGCAAGCTTTAGAAGAAGCGCACCCAGAATTTTACGATGCCAATTCTCCAACTTTACGTGTAGGAGGAGCTGTGACTAAAAATTTTAATACTGTAGTCCACAACCAAAGAATGTATTCTTTGGATAATTCTTATTCGCTTGAAGATTTACAAGATTGGGAAACCAGAATTAAAAAAATAGTTGATGGTGAAGTTAGTTATACTTGCGAGCTAAAATACGATGGTGCATCAATAAGTCTAACTTACGAAAACGGCAGTTTATTAAGAGCAGTAACTCGAGGCGATGGTTTTCAAGGAGACGAGGTAACCGCAAATATTAAAACAATTAAATCTGTACCTCTGCAATTAAAAGGCAATTATCCTGTAAAATTTGATATTCGTGGTGAAATTGTTTTGCCCTTCGATGGTTTTATAAAAATGAATGAAGAGCGCATAGCTAACGACGAAGAGCCATATAAAAACCCAAGAAACACAGCTTCTGGAAGTTTAAAATTACAAGACAGTGCAGAGGTTGCAAAGCGACCACTAGAATGTTTATTATACAATTTAACAGGTGAAAATTTAGGTGTTTTAAATCAGTTCGAAAGTTTAGAGCGCGCAAGACAAATGGGATTTAAAGTACCAAACGAAGCACGAATGTGTAAAACTATAGATGAGGTTTTTCATTTTATAAACCATTGGGATAAAGCAAGACACAATTTACCATACGAAACAGATGGAGTAGTGGTAAAGGTAAATAATTTATACCAACAAGAAGAATTAGGCTATACAGCCAAAGCACCACGTTGGGCAATGGCATACAAGTTTAAGGCAGAGCAAGTATCGACCAAGTTAAACGAAATCACCTATCAAGTAGGTAGAACAGGAGCTATAACTCCAGTTGCTAATTTAGAACCAGTTGCATTAGCAGGAACCATTGTAAAACGTGCTTCTTTACACAATGCAGACCAAATTGAAAAACTTGATATTAGAGTAAACGATGAAGTTTTTGTGGAAAAAGGAGGAGAGATAATCCCAAAAATAATAGCTGTCGACTTATCTAAAAGACCTTTAGATTCTAAGCCTACGCAATACATTACACAATGTCCAGAATGCCAAACACCTTTAGAACGTTTAGAAGGCGAAGCAAAACATTTTTGCCCAAATTATAATGGCTGTAAACCACAGGTTGTTGGTAGAATACAACATTTTATTTCAAGAAAAGCAATGGATATTGAAGGTTTGGGAGGAGAAACTGTGGCACTTTTAGTTACAGAAAATCTTATTACTAATTATGCCGATTTATACACACTTACCAAAGAACAAGTAATGCCTTTAGAGCGAATGGCAGAAAAAAGTGCAGAGAATTTAGTTAATGGAATTGAAGCTTCAAAACAAATTCCTTTTGAGCGTGTACTTTTTGGAATTGGTATTCGTTTTGTTGGAGAAACGGTTGCTAAAAAATTAGCGAAGCATTATAAAAGTATAGATGCTTTAGCAGCTGCATCAATTGAAGATTTAGAAAAAGTAGACGAAATTGGAATTAAAATAGCCGAAAGTGTGGATGCCTTTTTTGCTTCAGAAGAAAACCGAGAAACTATTCAACGTTTAAAAGAATATGGAGTGCAATTAGAAGTTTCGGCTCAAAAATTGGCGAATCAGACTAATAAATTAGAAGGAAAATCTTTTGTAGTTTCTGGTGTATTTACAAAAGTTTCCAGAACCGAACTCAAAAAACTAATAGAAGATAATGGAGGAAAAAATGTGAGTTCCATTTCCTCTAAAACAGATTTTGTAGTCGCTGGAGATAAAATGGGACCAAGTAAAAAAGAAAAGGCAGAGAAACTAAATGTGCCTTTAATTTCTGAAGATGTTTTTCTTAAAATGATTTCAAAATAATTTAATTTCTTGTTTTTATAAAAAAAAAATCACTTCTTCTATTTTTACTTGTTTATGTTTAAACTTTTGTTAGTTAATAGATGTAACTATCTCGTTTATAGAAGATGAGAATATTCTAAATATATCTTTTTAATGGTGTATTGCATGGTGAGAAGTGTCTAGAAAATATTGATCTTATACTAATGTGCCCGTAAGGCTTCATACCAACTTTTTTTTTCAAAAAAAATATAAACACTATCAATATGAGCAGTAATAAAAATAATGTTTACACTATTATAGAAGTACCATCTGCGGTTATATTGTTTTTTGCATCGAAATAAAAATCAATTTTTCCTAAATTAATACCATAACACCCTACTTGGTTAACTAAAACGTTTTTGCCTTCATTGTTTTGAGCAATAGTTGGTTTTGATAAAAAAGTATGCGTGTGACCACCTATTATTAAATCTATATTTTTAGTTGCTTTTGCAAGTAACAGATCGCAGACTTTATCTTTATTTTTACTATAATAGTAGCCTAAGTGAGATAAACAAATTATGAGATTGCAATGTTCTTCTTCTTTTAAAATTCTAGACATATCTGTAGCAATTTCTATAGGGTCTAGGTATTCTGTTTCTTTGTACATTTTTTTGCCCACCAAACCATCGAGTTTAATGCCAACACCAAAAACGCCAATTTTAATACCATCTTTAATAAATACATGATATGGTTTAACATGGGTATCCATTACAGTATTTTTAAAATTGTAATTGGCAGATAGAAATTTAAAGCTTGCGTGTGGTAATTGTGCGTATAATCCATCTATACCATTATCAAAATCATGATTGCCAATGGTTGCAGCATCGTACTTTAGTTTAGACATAAGTTTAAATTCTAGCTCACCACCATAGTAATTAAAGTATGGTGTACCTTGAAAAATATCTCCTGCGTCTAATAATAAAGTATTTGGATTTTCATTTCTAACGGCTTCAACTAAAGTAGCACGTCTAGCAACACCACCTTGGTTTGCATTTCGTCCATCTTCTGGACCAAAAGCATCAATATGGCTGTGTACATCATTAGTATGTAAAATGGTTATTTTTTTAGTTTTAATAGTTGCATTACAGGATTGAAAACCAAACCCGCCGAGTGTAACTAAGGCTGAAGCAGCTGTGGATTGTTGTATAAATGTTCTTCTTTTCATATTTATTTTTTGTAAAACTGTAATTTTATTTGGTTTGCGTGAATCGGTTATCAATTTTTGGATTAATAGTATCTACTTTTTTAAAGAAATCAATCATAGCATTTCTAATTTTATAATCTAAATAGTAAACCGAATCATTAGGCTTAAAAAACCGCATTTTATCTCCACCATCGTAGAGATAATTGCTAGTTGCTACATAATATGTTTTATCTTTAATAATAGGTTTACCCTTAATTAAAGCTTTAGAAATTTTATAATTTCCATCTAATGTTAATTGCATACCTTGAACTGGGTGCGCTCTTTTAGCCTCGCTTAAATACTGCATCATACTATCTATTTGCTGTCCTTTCAAGGCAACAACTACAATATTGTTTTCAAAAGGCATTACCTTAAAAGCGGTTTCTGTGGTAATATTACCTTTAGAAATTATAGAACGAATGCTACCATGATTTAAAAGTACTACATCTATATTTTTATTAGTTCTTTTATTAAAAATTGGATTACCTTCTACAAAAACAATATTTGCCATTAAATTACCAATAGCTGTGTTTAAACCACCATCATTTTTGCTGTAAGTTTCTGGAGAATAAGATAAAACAGTATTTATATCCTCCTCTAATCGCGCTCTGTATGGAGAAATTAAAGCATCGAAATCTTGGTCTATTTTAAATGTATCTATTATGTTAATTTGCCTACCTTCAATCTTAGAAAGTGCAACTGGCTCTTGTTTACAAGAATAAATACTATTAAGAACGCAAATTAAAATTAAAAGTTGGTTTTTTTTCATATGTAAAACTTAGCATTTTTTAGAAAATATTTGGTCTATTTTCCTACTTTTGTAAAAAGTCTAAATATAAATGATTTTCAAAGGATTTAAAGAAAAATCTAATAACTACTATATAACTTCTCGTTTAAAAAAAAGAGTTCTTGAGCAATCGAACACTAAAATTAAATGTGTTGGAGTTATTTTTAATGTTGAAGAAATAGATGATGTTCCAAATTTTAAAGCTTTAGCCGAAGCATTAAATACTAACAAAGAAAATATCGAAACAATAGCTTTTAAATCTAAAGTTAAAAAGAATGAAAACGTTTTTAATCCAACTTTTACACTAAGGCATTTAGGGTGGAAAGGCACCATAAAAAATTCTGTCTTAAAACAATTTTTAAATAAAGAATTTGATCTTTTAATTAGTTATTATAAAAAAGATACTACACCTTTGAAGCTTTTAACGGTCGCATCTAAATCTAAATTTAACGTTGGAATTTTGGAAGCAGACGAATGTATTAACGATCTAATAATTAAAACTGAAATAGATGATTTTAAAATATTTACTTCAGAATTAAAAAAATATCTTAAAATTTTAAATAAAATATAATCACATGAAAAATCCTTTTCTAGGAACAGGAATCGCAATTATTACACCTTTTACTACAACAGGTAAAGTAGATCATGAGGCCTTAGCAAGTATAGTAGAATTTAATATAAAAAATGGAACAGATTACATTGTAATTAGTGGCACAACAGGAGAAAGTGTAACCATTACTAAAAAAGAAAAAGAAGATTGTATTGCAACTATTAGTAAAACCAATAGTGGAAGATTACCATTGGTATTGGGTATTGGAGGCAATAACACAGCAGAGATTGTAAAAGAAATAGAAAGTACAGATTTATCTAAATTTACTGGTATTTTATCTGTTTCACCATATTATAGTAAGCCAACGCAAGAAGGTATTTATCAGCATTTTAAAACAATTTCTAATGCCTGTTCAATTCCCATTATTTTGTACAATGTTCCTGGAAGAACAGCATCTAATATACTGCCAGAAACCACTTTTAGATTAGCAAAAGATTTTGATAATATTGTAGCTGTTAAGGAAGCTGGAAATAATGTGGCACAATATTTACATCTTTTAAAAGATAAGCCAGACGGATTTGGCATTATTTCTGGAGACGACGATTTAGCTTTAAGTGTTGCTTTAGCTGGAGGAGATGGTGTAATTTCTGTAATAGGTCAAGCATTACCTAAAGCATTTTCTAAAATGATAAGGTTGGGTAGAGCAGGAAAAGCAAAAGAAGCTTATAAAATTCATTTTAAATTAATGGAGATTACAAGTCTAATATTTCAAGAAAATAATCCAGCAGGAATTAAAGCCGTTTTACAAGCTTTAGATTTGTGTAACGATACTGTACGTTTACCACTTGTAGTTGCAACTAGTGACTTAAAACTTGCAATTAAAAACTTTTTATCAAATTTTAGTTATCAAGATTATTAGTTAAATATTACTTAAAGCGCGCGATAGCTTAATTTCAACTCTTATTTTAGCGTTGAAATTATATTTTTAATTTTCATATAAATAGCGTATTTTTGCATCTTGTTTTAAAATTTATGAAGAACATATTTTATTTACTACTTTTAGTCTTAACTTTTACATCATGTAACGAATATCAAAAAGCATTAAAATCTGAAGATATTGCGAATAAATATAAAGTAGGAGAGGAACTTTATAATGCTGGAAAATTTTCTAAAGCCAATCGTTTATTCGAACAAGTTATTCCAAATTATAGAGGAAAACCACAAGCAGAACGCTTAACGTTTTTAAATGCAGATGCCTTTTTCCAAATGAAACGCTTTTTCGAAGCAGGTTATCATTTCGAGCGTTTTGTTTCTGCATATCCCAAAAGTTCTAAATCAGAAGAAGCACTTTTTAAAGCAGCTAAAAGTTATTATCAATTATCTCCTGTCTATTCTAAAGATCAAGAAGATACATATACAGCATTAGAAAAATTACAGGAATTTATTAATATATATCCAGAATCTAAAAATGCTACAGAAATAAACGCTCTGGTTAAAGAATTAAGTTTTAAACTTGAGAAAAAAGCTTTTGAAACAGCAAAACAATACAATAGAATTTCAGATTTTAAAGCCTCTACTGCTGCAATAGATAATTTTATAATCGATTTTCCTGGGAGTTCTCTTAGGGAGGAAGCGTTATATATTAAATTCGATTCTGCTTATCAATTAGCAACAAAAAGTGTAGAATATAAAAAGAAAGAACGTTTAGAAGCTGCAATAACAAATTTTAACACGTTTAAAAGAGCCTATGCTACTTCAAAATATTTAGAAGACGCAACAGTAAAGCATGAAGATGCTTTAAAACAACTAGAACAATACAATACAAAAAGTTAATATAACACTATGGATTTAAAAAAAATCGATGCGCCCTTAAGCACGACAACTTACAACAGAAATAAAGTCGATGCACCTACAGAAAACATCTACGAAGCGATTTCAATTATTTCTAGAAGGGCTGAGCAAATTAATTCTGAAATTAAAAAAGAATTAATTGAAAAACTTGAAGAATTTGCAACGTATAACGACTCTTTAGAAGAAATTTTCGAAAATAAAGAGCAAATTGAAGTTTCTAAATTTTACGAGAAATTACCAAAGCCTCATGCATTAGCAGTTAAAGAATGGTTAGATGGTAAAATTCACCATAGAAACACAGAAGAAGAAACTCAAGACTAATCTCTATGTCTATTTTAAGTGGCAAAAATATACTTTTAGGCATTTGTGCTGGAATTGCTGCTTATAAAACAGCTACATTAGTAAGAGTGTTTATAAAGGCGGGTGCTAACGTAAAAGTTGTTATGACACCTGCTTCTAAAGATTTTGTTACACCTCTCACGCTTTCCACTTTATCTAAAAATCCTGTGCATTCTTCTTTTTATAATCAAGACGATGAAAATGCAGAATGGAACAATCATGTAGAATTAGGGCTTTGGGCAGACTATTTTTTAGTAGCTCCAGCCACTGCAAACACTTTATCTAAAATGGCAAATGGTACTTGCGATAATCTGTTGCTTGCAACTTATTTATCTGCAAAATGTCCTGTATATTTTGCTCCTGCAATGGATTTAGATATGTACATCCATCCATCGACAAAAAACACATTTACAATTCTAGAAAGTTTTGGTAATATCATGATTCCTGCAACTTCTGGTGAATTAGCCAGTGGTTTAGTTGGGCAAGGTCGCCTAGCAGATCCAGAAGATATTGTTGCTTTTATGGAAGCAGATATTTTAAAAAACCTCCCTTTAAAAGCTAAAAAAGTACTTATTACTGCTGGCCCAACTTACGAAGCTTTAGATCCTGTAAGATTTATAGGTAACCATTCTAGTGCTAAAATGGGTTTTGAATTAGCTAAATCAGCAGCCAATTTAGGTGCTGAGGTTTTTTTAGTTACTGGTCCAACATACCAAAAAGTAAAACACAGTTTAATACATATTATTCCTGTAATTAGTGCGCAGGAAATGTATGTTGCTTCTCACAAATATTTTAATACAGTAGATGTTGCAATACTTTCTGCTGCGGTTGCAGATTATAGACCAAAAGAAGTTGCGACTAGTAAAATAAAAAAGAAAGGAGAAACGTTAACATTAGAGTTGGAAAAAACAAAAGATATTTTAGCGTCTTTGGGAGCGATAAAAACCAATCAACTTTTAGTTGGTTTTGCATTAGAAACAGATAATGAATTAGAATATGCAAAAGGTAAACTTAAAAACAAGAATTTAGACTTAATTGTTTTAAATTCGTTAAAAGATAAGGGCGCTGGTTTTAAAACAGATACCAATAAAATAACGATTATAGATAATAAGAATAACATAAACGCTTACCAGTTAAAATCTAAAGCAGAAGTAGCAATAGATATTTTAAGCGTTATAAGACAAAAATTAAATGCGTAATTTACTTATAGTTTTAACTTTTTTTGCAACAAGTTTTGGGTTCGCTCAAGAGATTAATTGTAATGTGGTTGTAAACGCACAGTTAACTGGTAACGAGAACATTCAGGTTTTTAAAACCCTGGAAAAGCAATTATCAGAGTTTGTAAATAAAACACAGTGGACTAAAAGACAATTTAAACCACAAGAGCGCATAAATTGTAACATTGTAATTAACGTAACAGGACAAAATGGTGAAAGTTTTGAAGCTTCTATACAAGTACAATCTTCAAGACCGGTATTTGGCTCTACTTACACAACACCTATTTATAATGTAAACGATAAAGACTTTAATTTTAGATATTTAGAATTTCAAAATTTAATTTATAACAAAAATCAATACGAATCTAATTTAATTTCTGTATTAGCATTTCATATAAATATGGTTCTTGGCTTAGATGCAGAATCGTTTTTAAAAAAAGGAGGAGATTCTTATTTTAAACAAGCACAACGTATTGTAAATTTTTCTCAACAAGAAAATTTTAAAGGTTGGAAACTTGAGGATGGCTTGCAAAGTAGATTTGCACTTATTGATAATATTTTATCTCCAACATTTAGCGAATTTAGAACGGTAATGTATAACTACCATAGAAAAGGTATGGACATTATGAGTAAAGATAATAAAAACGCAAAAAATGAAATATCTCTAGCCTTAGCATATTTTAGAAAAATGAATGCAAACAGACCAAACTCTTACCTTGCTCGTGTTTTTTTTGATGCTAAAGCAGAAGAGATTGAGCAAATTTATTCCTCAGGCCCAAAAGTAGATATTACAAGTTTAATTGAGTTGTTAAATAGAGTAGCTCCAACTCATGCCAATAAATGGAGAAATATTAAGTATTAAGAAAATTTATTTAATACCAAGTTTTACTCACCGTAAATTTACCGTTAAATATCGCGTCTGTAAACTCAATACATAATTATTATGCTAACTTCGTTATCCATTAAAAACTATGCTTTAATAGACCATCTGCAGGTCGGTTTTAATAAAGGATTTACGATTATAACTGGTGAAACAGGTGCAGGAAAATCTATTTTATTAGGAGGATTGTCGCTAATTTTAGGCAAACGAGCAGATTTAAGTACCCTTCGCAATAAAGAATCTAAATGTATAATTGAAGCTAATTTTGACATCACAAATTATAAATTAAAAGGTTTTTTTAAAACTCAAGATTTAGATTTCGAGCCACAAACTATTATAAGACGAGAAATTCTTCCTAGCGGAAAATCTAGAGCTTTCATAAACGACTCCCCAGTAAAGCTATCAAGTTTACAGCTTTTAGGAGAACAGTTAATAGATATACACTCGCAACATGAGACGCTTCAGTTGGTGGATGATGCTTTTCAATTTCAAGTTATAGATGCGTTAGCTCAAACTCAAAAAGTATTACAAAACTATTCAGAAAAAAGATTAGAATACAAAACGTTAAACAAAGCGTTAAATAACCTTATAGCTTTTCAAACTGAAGCTATAAAAGAGCACGACTATAATTCTTTTTTGTTAAATGAATTAACCCAAGCAAGACTAATAAATGGAGAACTAGAAACTTTAGAAGATGAATTAGAAACATTAAGTAATATCGATGCTATACAGGAAAAACTTACAGCTTCAAATCGATTATTAAATGAAGAACAACTCGGTATTTTGTTTAATTTAACCGACTTAAAAAACACACTAAAACAACTATCAAACATTTCTAATAAATACGAAAATTTGTATAATCGTGCAAATAGCAGTTTAATAGAATTAGACGATTTGTTTAGTGAATTAGAAAATTTTCAAGACGAATTAGAAGCAGATCCTAATAGATTAGCAGAAGTAAACGGAAGGCTAACAACAATAAATAACTTGTTTCAAAAACATGTAGAATCTTCGATAGAAGGACTACTAAATATCGAAGCACAATTATTAGACAAGGTTTCTGCAGCAGAAAATGTAGAAGCAGATATAGAGATAAAGAAATCTGAAATTTTAAAAGTTAAATTAGATCTCGATACTATGGCATTAGTTATACATAATAAAAGAACTAAATCCATTCCATTATTAAATGAAAAATTAGAGACGATATTGGCGCAGTTAGGGATGCCAAATGCACAATTTGATATAGCATTAACTTTAACAAATAATTATTTTACTAATGGAAAAGATGATTTGAGTTTTCTACTCTCTGCAAATAGAGGTGGCGATTTTAAACCATTAAAAAAAGCAGCTTCCGGAGGAGAATTATCAAGAATTATGTTAGCCATAAAATCGATATTATCACAGTACATAAAGTTACCAACTATTATGTTCGATGAGATAGACACTGGAGTCTCTGGAGAAATATCTAACAAAATGGCAGATATTATGTCTACTATGAGTAGAACAATGCAAGTATTTAGTATTACACATTTACCACAAATAGCAGCCAAAGGTCACACGCATTTTAAAGTATACAAAGAAGATGTTAATGAGATAACAACAACTAACCTTGTAAAACTTAACCACGACGAGCGTATTGTCGAAATTGCACAAATGCTAGATGGAATAGAAGTCTCTAACTCTGCCTTAGCACATGCGAAAGAGTTATTGAATTAATACTATCTTTGAATAGAGAGAAAATAAATTAAAGAAGCAACGTATAAACCAATTTAAGATATGTCTTACAATTTACTAAAAGGAAAAAAAGGAATTATATTTGGAGCATTAGACGAGAATTCTATAGCTTGGAAAACTGCAGTGCGCGTTCATGAAGAAGGCGGAACTTTTGTACTTACCAATGCACCTGTTGCTATGCGAATGGGACAAATTAATGAGTTAGCAGAAAAAACAGGTTCTCAAATTATTCCAGCAGATGCTACAAGCGAAGAAGATTTACAAAACCTAGTCTCGAAAGCAACAGAAATTTTAGGAGGTAAACTAGATTTCGTTTTACACTCTATTGGTATGTCTATAAACGTAAGAAAAGGAAAAGCCTATACAGACCAGAATTATGCTTGGACCCAAAAAGGAACAGACGTTTCCGCAATGTCTTTTCATAAAACCATGCAAACACTTTATAAGCAAGACGCAATGAATGAGTGGGGAAGTATAGTAGCCTTATCTTATATGGCTGCGCAACGCGTATTTCCAGATTATAATGATATGGCAGATAATAAAGCCTATTTAGAAAGTATAGCGCGTAGTTTTGGTTATTTTTTTGGGAGAGACAAAAAAGTTAGAGTTAATACTATTTCGCAATCACCAACACCTACAACAGCAGGAAGTGGTGTAAAAGGATTTGATGGTTTTATAGCTTACGCCGAAAAAATGTCTCCTTTAGGAAACGCAACTGCTTTAGATTGTGCAAATTATACCGTAACCTTATTTAGCGATTTAACAAAACGTGTTACATTACAAAACCTTTATAACGATGGAGGGTTTAGTAATATGGGAGTTAGTGATGCTGTAATGAATACATTTGTGAAAAACCAAGAATAAATTTTAATTTTTTAATAGAATTTAAGCCATACAATTTTATTTTATGGCTTTTTTTATAGTATTACTACAAATTTGTAATGCCAATTTTAAGCTTTGGTTGTTGTATAAATAATTTAACCCTGAAATTTTAAACTTTCACACTTTTTTAGGATAGTATCTTATAGTTACCCTTTTCCTTAGGACAGTTTCACAGCATAATTAAGTTAAAATATATAGTTTTTAAGCTGTAATTTTGATTTTTTTTGATATACTCAAAGTGTTTTGATTCATAGTTTACAAGGTGTTATTTTATATAGTTTTACTAAACTTAAATGGGGTTCAAAATTATTATGTAATAAAATATAGATAATTTATAATAACTTCTTGATACATTTTACAACTATATTTATATAATAAAAGCGATTCGTTAGAATCGCTTTATTATGTGTTATCTTAAAACTGAAAGATTATTTTACATAACCACCAGTAATAAGGAATTTAGATCGTCTATTTTCTTCGTGTTTTTTATCACTACACTTTACGCCATTTTTACACTCATTAATTAATTGACTTTCACCATATCCTATTGCACTTTGAATACGATCTGTTTCAATTCCTCTTGAGTAGAGGTAGTCTCTGGTAGATTTAGCTCTTCTATCAGAAAGTTTTTTATTGTAAGCATCTCTTCCTCGACTGTCTGTATGAGATTCAATTTTAATAGTCATTTTTGGATGTTCACGCAAAACGGCTACAATATTTTCTAATTCGTATGCAGCGTCAGGTCTAATATCAGATTTATTAAAATTGAAGAATATTGGATTAATTACAATTTCATTATCAATAATTAGTGGTGTTAGAAAAAGTTCTACAAACGTTTCTATACCATTTTCCTGAGTTGTTTTCACATCTTTTTGATCTGGTCTGTGAATTACTTTTTCTCCAAGTACTAGAAATGTTTTTTCGCATCCTACGTCTTTAAATTCGTAAGCACCATTTTCATCAGATGTTTCCGTCTGAACTACTTTACCATTTTCATCCATTAATTTAACAACTACCTCTGCAAGAGGTTCATTAGAATTTTTGTCTCTTGTTATACCTTTAATTATCTGTTTACATTCAAAACGGCCAAAGCTATAAATATCATCACTACCTTTTCCACCATCTCTGTTTGAAGATAGATAACCTGTATTTGTATTAGAATCAATAAAAAAACCAAAATCATCGAAACCACTATTATATGGTGCTCCAAGGTTTTTAATATAAATGTCTGAGGTGTCTTTTTTAAGTATGTTACTTTCAAAAATATCATACAAGCCTAAGTTTATATGACCATCTGAAGAAAAATATAATGTTGAATCTTTAGCTATAAATGGAAAATTTTCTCTTCCTTCTGTATTAATTTCAGAACCTAAATTTATAGGATTTCCAAATGTACCGTCTTTATTTATTTTTACTTTATAAATATCAGTACTACCTATAGTACCTTCTCTATCTGAAGAGAAAAAGAGATGTTTACCATCTGGACTTAATGCAGGTGAACCTGTCGAAAAATTTTCGCCATTAAATGGAAGTTCTTTAATTTTTTTCCATTGACCATCGACATTTTCTGCTCTAAATAGTTTGATTTGTGAAGTACCTTCTTTATCGTATCTTATTTTATTTTTCTTATTTAAGTTTATTCTTGTAAAGTACATGGTTTTACCATCTTTAGTAATAGCAACTGAACTTTCGTGAAAATCTGTGTTAACTTCACTAGAAGTAAGAAGTGACGGAGAACCAATTATCTTTTTTTCTTCTTCTATTGATATGTCAGATTGGTATATATTAAGAAATGGTTCTTTATTCCATTGATATAATTTTTTTTCATCAATTATTGAATCTTCGACTCTTGTTGAAGCAAAATATAAGATATTATTAATTTCAAAACTTCCAAAATCTGAGTATTTTGTATTTAATTCAAGATTTTCAAAATCTACGTAAACTTTTTCGGTAGATTCTAGAGCTTTAAAGCTTTCAAGATCAAATCCATCATCTTTAACTCGTCTATCACCACTGTTACGATCTTTAAATATTGTTGACCACTTTTTTGATTCTTCAAATTGATTTAAACTACGTAAAGTTTGAATATACTTATATAAATACTCTGTATTTACATCCTTATATTTTTTAACAGCTTTGTCGTACCAATAATTTGCTGATTTAACATTCGAAATATTGTAATAGCAATCACCTAGCCTAGTAAGTACATGTTCTGTGGTATCTCCTTTTTTGAGAACTTCCAAATATAACTCTGTAGCTTGATCATAAGCATAATCTTTAAAAAAATTGTCGGCTACTTCAACTTGTGCTGAACAAATATAGGCAGTTGAAAAAATTAATATGTATAGTAAACTGTTTTTCATTTTATTAGAAATATCTTGGAGATTTAATACGCTTTCTTGGTTTATAAACTTCAAACATTAATAGAATTTCATGTGTACCACTTGTATATGGTCTTAAGTCCGAAAGAAAATATTCGTAAGAGTATCCTATTCTAAGTTGTTTAGAGACTTGAAAGTCTGCCAAGGCCCCTAGAGTTGTTGTGTCTTGATTATAACGATAAGCAGCACCTACCCAAAATTTCTCAAAAAATAGTAGATTTGCATTAATATCGAAAGAAATTGGTGCGCCATTTGTTACTTTAAATAAAGTTGAAGGCTTAAGTTTTAAATTTTCATTAAGATCAAAAACATAACCTCCAGTTAAATAATAACCTATTCGCTCTAAAGCTAAATACTCTGGTCCACCATCTTCATTACCTCTTAAGTTATAGTCTGTTTTTAATATTCTTGGTGCAGATAAACCTACATACCATCTATTACTATGGTAGAATACACCAACGCCAAGGTTTGGGTTCCAACGACTAGAAATATTACTAAAAAAAGGATCGGTAGTAATTTCTTCTTCATTTAAAAAATTGTCTCCATCTAAATTATAATGAGTAAAACCAGCTTTTAAGCCAAATGCTAGTTTTGTATTTTCGTTTGTTTTTATTGTGTACGAAAAATCTCCATATGCAAATACAAAATTTTCGAAACCTAATTGATCGTTAATAATAGATAGTCCTAAACCTATTTTTTCATTTTTCAATGGAGAGTGTGCTGAAAGTGTTTGTGTACTTGGTCCGCCTTCTAAGCCAACCCATTGACTTCTATATAAACCAACAACACTTATTGTCTCTCTACTACCAGCATATGCTGGGTTTACAGATATAGTATTAAACATATACTGTGAAAACTGAGGTAATTGTTGTGCATTAGAAGACAGACAACTGATTACAATAATTGCAAAAATATAAACTCTACTTTTTTTCATTAATTTTTTATTTTGTACCTAAATATAATGGGCCTGCAATAGGGTCTAAGCCACTATCTCTTAAAACAATAACATAATAATATGTACCATTTGGCAACTTGTTTGAAGCACCTAACGATTGCTTAATTGCTTGACCACTCCAATTGTTTTTATAGTTCTTAGATTCATAAATTATACCACCGTAACGGTTAAATATTTGTAGATCAATAATAAATCCACATTTACGTTCTCCTTGAATAGAGAAAAAATCATTATGCCCATCACCATTTGGTGTAACAGCTTTTGAGATTATAAATCCTTCAACTCCACATGGAAGCACTATACAATCCTCATTAATATCTATAGTAACTCTAGTTGTTGCTCTACAACCACCACTATTTGTAGAGTAGTTAAATATATAGTCACCAAGTTCTAATTCTAAAGGATCAAATGTACCATCATTGTTTAAAATAACATCTCCTTGTTCAACTGTCCATGTTCCGGAATCGTCTGTACTTTCAGCTATATTTTCAGCTAAATATTCAGATAAATTTATAATACCGTCTTTAATACATCTGCTATCATTAAGATTTGTTATAAAATCTTCACTTACAACATTTAATGTTTGAGTATATGTATTAGAATTATTACAACTATCTGTTGCTATCCATTCCCAAATAATTTGATAATCTTCACCGTCACCAAGATTATTATTAGTTTCTGTAAATTCTAAATTAACTTCAATATCAGAACATTCATCAGAGAATGTTAAGGTTGGAGGTTCTGGAATTTCAGAACAAATTACGAAAGATTCAGCAGGATCAAAACTTGTTAATAACGTTGGAGCAGTAGTATCTTCTATAGTTAAAGTAGCTGTAAAAGTACTAGCATTTCCGGCACTATCAGTCACTGTATAAATAACTGGTATAGTACCACCAAGTCCACAAGGTGAAATAAGGTTTCCAAAATTATAATTTGATGTTACTACAAAGTCATTATCACATGCGTCTGTTGCGCAATTCTCTAATGCTAATATATTTTCTGAATTCCATGCAATAGCCATAGTTTCGTTGTCAGTTCCATTACATTCAATAGTCTCATCTAAAGGAGTACAAGTGGTAATATCTGGGTCAATTATATCTTCAATCAACTCAGTTATAATTTGAGATGTTGAAGTTTCAGTTGTTCCATTAAGAACCTCTTGAGCTGTTGCAGTGGCCGTATTATTAACTTCTGTTGCGTCTATATCTATTTGAGTAACTAAATAAATAGCAGTGTAAACCCAAGTTTCAGTTACATCTAATTGCGTGTCTCCATCTGTATCTCCAGAAACAAATGTAATTGAAACTGGAGGTGTAGCATTAGCCAATAACGGATCTGAAATAACTATATTCTCTAATGAAATATTTCCAGTATTTGTAACAGTAAAAGTATAAGTAATTGTTTCATCAACTTCTGTACATTCATTTCCATTATCATTATTGAACACTCCAGTTTTAACTAAGTTAATACTTGCGTTAGTACAAAGTGTTACATCTGGATTATCAGAATCAATAATATATGTGTCATTTGCTTGAATATTCGTAATGCCGTCTGGCTCTAAACCATTAACCACCACATTATTTGTAATACTACCAGTATCTATATTTTCTTGTGTAACTACATATTCAGGAGCAGAATATACCCATGTTTCTGTAGGTTCTAGAATAGCATTAGCATTAGTATCACCTTCAAGTGTAAGTGTAGTTGTTATGTCACCACCTAGCAAATCGTCGTTAATCGTAAGATTACTTAGAATTAAATCACCAGAATTAGTTACTGTAAATGTGTAAGTGATAAAGTCGCCTGCTTCAAGACAATTAGAATTTGTACTAGATGCCGATTTAATTACATTAAGTCCTGCTACACCATCAACAGTTATATACACAGTTGCTGTATCACAAGCAACAGGTGTTCCATTGTCACATATTGTGTAAACGAAAGAATCTGTACCAGAGAATCCGGTATTTGGAGTATAATTGAATTCACCAGTATTTGGATCAATATTTACAATTACACCTTCAATCGTAGTTACTGTGGTGGTAGTTATTGTCTGATTGTCACCTTCAATATCATTATCATTAACTAATACATTAGCAGTTAATACAGAAGTCGGAGTTGTATTATAGGCATCATCATTAGCATTTGTTGTATTTGGAGTACCATCTGGTTGTACAGTTACTGTAACTGTAGCAGTATCACAAAGTTCAGGATCAGCATCATCACACACGGTATATTCAAACGTATCTTCACCTGTAAAACCAGGGTCAGGTGTATAAGTAATAGTTCCATCAGCATTTACCGTTACTGTACCATTAGTAGGATTAGAAGTTCCTGTAATAGTAAGTG
>Ga0209828_1000149_pt1 | contig 61780 bp, 62 predicted proteins | sample MaitaG_FD_187429 | JGI IMG/M metagenome (GOLD analysis project Ga0209828, IMG submission 187429) | Marine algal microbial communities from Maine, USA - Maine_Asex2 metaG (SPAdes) (version 2) | ecosystem: Host-associated > Algae > Red algae > Unclassified | place: Maine, USA | collected 2015-01-05
TCTTTTTAGAAACATCTATTCCAAAAAAATACGTGACTGATAATTTTTTCATTAAATTTACAGTTTAATTTTATTTATTTGAAGTTAAAAAACTAAGCGTAATTCGAATCCTTGCTAGTAGGTCTAAAAACCTTATTTTCTATTTGAAACTGTGCTTAGTAAACCGGAGATGGATTTAAACGGGTGGTAGGTCTTTAACCTTGACAGCAGTATAACGCGCCATCCCCGGTTTTAACTTCATTTAAATATTTTATGATTAAAGGACATAACTTGCTATAAAAATTACAAAAATGAAAGGAATGATTACACATTTATTTATTCCCCAACTTTTGTTTTGCAAACCTAAAGGACAGAAGTGGTTATACCATTTTTATGTTTGGCCTTTGAAGCGTTGGCAAAATGGTATTTGAACGGATGGCGGGACCAAAATTTCTACGAGGGAAAACCTTTTCGCTTCTAATTTTTTTTGCGATTGCCTTGGGTAATACTACTTTCACCTCAAGCTTTTAGTAAATGTAAAAAATGGCACAGCAGGTGGCAATCCAAACTTAATTGACAATATGGATGGGACTTACCAAATTTTTTGTGATGGTGGTAACGTAACTATTTCAAGTAACACATTTAAGGCTAGTGCTTTGCCTTCTGCTTCGGTACAATGGACAAACGGGAGACTTTGCTTTTGCACCAGATTGTACCAACTTAGGCTGTTTTGATTTTGCACCTTGCGTACCAGCCGGCACAAACTATACCACAACAATGTGTACCCTTTAACACATTAGGTGTTTCATTAAGTGAAACCGTTCCTGCAAATGGTAGTGAAAATAACATTTAATATTTCTGGTATATGCTATGTGCCGGGCGCAACTTATAGTGGCGATCTTGGTATTAATTTGGTAGCTTTTCACGATTGGGACTATGGCTTAACAGATAATTTTATTTAAGTGGATATCACTCAACAGAATGGTTAGAAATGGCAGACAAAGGTGTAAGCATTTGGTTTGCTGTTTCATATTTAATAAAACCTTAAAGTATTTTAATTGCACGGGCGCATTGGAGTTTTTCAATTCTCCGTCAGATCTTTTTACTTGAAGTTTTGCTTACTTGTTAGCTTTATTCTTTTTTAGTTTATTTTCAATGCAATACTTGATGTCGTCAAGATCAAATTTACCTTCCGCAACTTTTATTACGAAGTCATATTTCTCTTTCTCTGTAGCTTCAATATCTAACTTAGCCTTGAGCAAAATTAAACGCATTATTGTATATCCTGTTCTTTTATTTCCATCTGAAAATGGATGATTTTTTACTATACTTTCAAATATTGCTGCGGCTTTATCTACTGGATTAGGATATAATTCTTGACCATCGAAAGTAGCATAAGGTCTTGCTTAACGCTTCTAATTGAAAAATTGGATAAGGATAATATACCTAAAATTGATGTTGACCCTATTCAATTAATAAAGGATTTAATGGAAGAGAATAGATTAAATTCTACGGATTTGGCAAACATTTTACAAGTTAATAAAAGTACGGTTTCCAGAATACTTAACTACCAAAAAGGATTATCTAAGCAATCAATTAGAAATCTTTCATCGCATTTTTGTATCGCTCAAAAAGCCTTAAATGTGCCCTATAAATTGAAGGAAATGGAGAAGTCTGCATAGCAAGCCCTCCGCTCCCGCAAGCCTTTTCGACTTGTGGTTAAATTCGCTCAAGTCTTTTTGATTTGGCGTTTTGCTTTTATAATGGTGTTTTTAAACTTAAAAAAGCAAGTCGAAAAGACTTGAAGATTGCGTTACACAATTCAAAAAAGACTTGTGGTAGATTGAGTGTAGATAAATATTTGATGTTCATTTTATATTTTGTAATCGGTTAAACCTTTTAGCCACCTTTGTTGTCAGAATAATTTCTAAACAAATTTAGATCATGAAAAAAATTATAACCTGTTTACTTTTTGCTGTTCTGGCAACCTACACTTACGCTCAACCACCTTGCAAAGAAGATTTGAAATATTTAAAAGAAGCTTTTCATAAAGAGAAAGATAATTTACATCATTGGTATGATAGCCAAAAAGATATGCTTCAAAAAGATTATCATCAAACCAAAGATAAACTAAAAAAAGATTGGGAATATGATAAGAAAACAGCGGATTCTGAGCGGGAGAAAAATGGCATGGAAAGCACTTTTGAAGGGAATATGAAAGAATTGGAAAATCACTATGAGCAAATTAAAAATGACTTGGAATATGAATTTGAAGGTAGAAAAAATGACCTGACTTTTACTTTTGATGAAGACAAACGCAGATTAGAAAGAGATTGTGAAGGCGAAGAGTTTAGAGGTGAAAGAGATTGGGATAAAGAGTATGGGCGCGGTAATGATAAAGATAGAGGAAAACAAAAAGATAAGGGAAAAGGCTGGGATAATAACAAAGATGAGGGGCGTGGAAAAGGCCATGGCAAAAATGAAAATTGGGATGATAACGATGACGATGGCGATAAAGGAAGAGACTGGAACGATGATGACGATGATGAGCGTGGTAAAGAAAAAGACAGAGAGCAAAATTGGGAATATGAACAAAATGGAAATAGTGATAATGGGAGGCAAATAGAACGATTTGAAGAAAGTGAAATTAACAAAGACAAAGGTAAAGACAAACAAAAAGGCAGAACAGCTTTTCCAACTGAAAGCAATGAAGAGCCTGACTATGAAATTGAAATTATAGAAAGAGAAAACAGCAATGAAAATGAACTGGAAGACATTGAAGGTGGAGACATACACCCTTATAAAGATAAAAACAAGGTTAAGGTAAAAGGAAGAACACCTCGTACAGAAAATGAAGTGCCGAACCAAGAAATAGATGATGAAATATTGAATTGGGAAAATATGACTTTACCAAGAGAGGTGTTTGAAAAAATGAGTACAAGTAAATACGGCTTGTATGAAAGAGCACAAAACGAAAGCGAAGCTAGCTGATTTAAAAGTAAAGGACTTGAAATAAAAATTATGCATCCATATGCTATAAAAGGTTCGGCAGTCAAAATTGTGAATCTGGAAAATAACCGGACGGTTTATGCAAGAGTAGCTGGCAAATCTTCTAATAATGACATACAAATAAGCAGCAATGCGATGGAGTTATTGGGTATTTACGATAAATATTTTACCGCTAACTTCATTTATTTTGTTGAAGATACTTTGGGTAAATAAAGGCTTTTCAGTAAACTTATATTCAACAACACTCTAACATTGCATTTATATAAAATCATATGAAAAAATATATTATTAGTGGTATTATAGGTTTTATTGGTGGCATTGCCGGATCGCTTATTTTTGAGCCAATTACCGGAATTTTTGACATACTATTTAGCGATTTTACTATTGGTGGAATTATTGTTGGAATATTGGGCAGCATTTTGGCTACACGCATTACACAATTAGATAGCCTTGCTAAAAAATTATTGTTTAGTGTTGGCGTTGGTTTGTTGGTATTTCTTATTTTCGGTTTGCTGTCTGGTCATTTAATGGATGATTTAATTGCCGGTGCTTTTATCGGTTTAATGGTTGGTTTATCGGCTCATTTTTTACGAGATAAAGTTACCCGTTTAGTAGATGCGGCTGAAGATAACATTGAAAACAACAGATTAGGATAATTCAAAAAAAACAAAAACTTACATGGCAAGAAAAGGGCTATTTGAAAAACTAATTGATACCCTTGAACAATCTCAGCGTGAAGAACCGCAAACTGACCGTGAAGAAGGCACTTCTATTTATGATTTAATAAAAGAAGGCTTAAAAGGTATTGCGGATGAAGAAGATACCTCTAAAAGAAATAGAAAAATTGATGACGAATTTGAAAAAGTAAAAAAGCGAAACAAAGATGACCCCAAGCAGAAAACGGCTCCTGAAAGTCTGTTTGAAAAATTAAAGAAAAAAGTAAAAGCACAAATAGATAACGACGACCAATCTGCCGATGTAGAGGAAGATTTTAAAGAATTAACCCAGCGTGAGCAAGATATACAATGCGAAATGGATGAACTGGAACAGCAGCGTGAAGACATTTTAAGAGAACGCAAACGCATTGAGCGACAAAAAGCAAAAATTGAACAAGAGCGGCATGACGTGGAGCGCAAGCGAAAGCAATTTGACTATGAATCTTATAACGAACAAAAAAATAAGAAACATCAGCACTTTGATAAAAACAAACAAAAGATAGAACGAAAATATCACAAGGAAAAAGAGAAACTACAAGAAAAGTATCAACGTGAGATGCAACGCTTAGAGCAAAAATTTCAACGCGAAATGAGTCGTTTACAGCGTGGCCGTTTTGATTGGGGTGATGATGATTAGGTAAAAGAATCGGTTGAATTTTTAATAAGTTTTTAACTCCTATTATCTCCTGCAAGTCTTTTTGACTTGGAGTAAATGCTTATTTAATGGTTTCAAAAAAAAGGAAGTGGAAAAGACTTGAAGATTGCGTTCTACAAGTTGAAAAAGACTTGCGGTAGAATTGGTTGATAGAAACCAAGCCATATCTAAATAAATATGATAGCAGCAGTTATGGAACGAATATGGAATCGGGCAAACAATATGTTGAAGCTGAGTAATTTGACTCTACAAAATAAAGTGTTAGAATTTTAGAATTTTTTCCACCAACATCTTATTATTATTTGGGTCAGTAATTCTAACTAAAAAGATACCTGCAGGTAGACTGCTTATATCAAAACCTACTGCTGTTGCTGTGCTATTTAAGCTTGTATAAATATCGCCGTTTGAATCAATAATATCAATATTGTAATCACTTAAAATGCCACTTATTATATATTGGTTGTTCGTTAGGTCTGGAAATACTTCTATGTCAGATTTAGTTAATACGATATTTTTTGCGTCTGTAAATTGAATTTTAACCAAACCAATTCCGTTTTGAGAAATATAAATATAGCCATCATTTGATACATCTATACCACTTGGTTGTATAGCAATGTTGCGATATTCGTTTGTTGTAACGTCTTTAAAAAAAGTGTCTGTAGTAGGATTTTCCATTACAAAAAGTGCCGCATCAATATTATTTGGAGAATCCTGTTGCTGCGTTAACCACAATTTACCATCAGCACCAAATACTATTGGCCCGGGGCGTTTTATTTTTAAATTATCAGAATGAAAAGAAATATCACTTATTCCAGCTGAACCAGGCAAACCAAATATTCCAGTATCTGCACCAGTCATTCTATATACTCTAAAACCTGTACCAACAGGCGAATTATTATCACCTTGTAAGGAAAGATATAAGGTGCTCGGGTCCTTATCATCTGCTGTAATATAACCTGTATTGTAAAAGTCGTTATTTTTAAAACGCATACCTGGCCAAATGTTTGTCCAGCTTAGTCCTCCATCATTTGAACGATAAAAACCTGCTGATAAGTCAATTAAATATACTACACCTGAATTTTTATTATCAGGCCAAACAAAATTGCTATTTTTAGTTGAACCAATACTTACGCCTGTGCTTTCTACCCAAAAACCCTCATGATATCTGTAAACACCCTCACCTTCAACAACAGCTAAAATTGTTTGTGTAGTAGCCGAAGTTCCGTTATGGTAACCATAGGTAACTGCTCTAACTCTGCCATTATTTGAAGCAGTTGCGGCTGTTAAATTAGTATTTGTCCATCCTGAACCAGATGGATTACCAACCAAATTGCCGGCCTTAACAAAAACTTCACCTTCACCCGGAAAATTTGTATCTCTATCCCCTACACCTACAATTAACTCATTTGAAGTTAGATCAAATATTACATCATATCCTCTTGACTCTGCGCCATTAGGCTTATCTCTTGATATGTAATTTTCCTCAAATCTATCGCTTGTTTCAAGTACTACATAATCGGTATTAGCTATGGCAACTTGTTTTGGGTTATTATGATTTATTGCCACTCCTCTGTTAGAAGTTGCCTGCATATTGTGAATTGCTGGTTTCCAAAAGCTACCACCATCATCTGATTTCCAAATTCCACCTCTTCCAGAAACATAAATTACATCGTCTGCTACTGTGTTAATAAAAGCACCAGATGAAACTTCAATTGAACTAACTACATTGTTGGTTCTACCCAAACCAGCTTGCTGAAAGGCGTTTATTCTATACCACCAATTATACGATTGCCCGTAAATTTGATCCGAAACATTTACATCAGCATCAACTAAGGGAGTCCAATCTTTTCCTCCTTTTACGCTCCTCCATATGCTAGAGTAGTTGGTGCCATTTGCAGTACCACCAAGGTTATTGGTACCTATGTAAACAATATCAGTTGCATTTTTTACGTAGCCTGAAACTGCTGTCCATTGTCTGTTGGGATTGTTTATTGAAAGACCATCATTTTTTAAAGCCCAGGAGTTACCGTTATACTTTACAATTCCTTCTTCACCAATTGCAGCGTAAACGTGTCCACTACTCAAAACAGTTAAACCTTCTGGTCGTAAAGTTGAATAAACTAAACTTGAAGTAGGATTTGTTAGATTAGAATAGTCAATCTCATATATTCCATTTAATGAACTATTATCAAATTGAATAGCTGCATATACAACATTTGGAAGAGCTGAATTACGCGCAACTGAACGAACAAAACCTGCCGTTTCAACAGCTGCAATTTCATTATTTCCACCTTGCGTAAATATTCTTACACCATCTTTATAAGTACCTGCAATTACAATATCATCAATGTATGCTGCTGCATCTGCACCTTCATCAACAACAATAAGATCACCGTTCGATCTGGGATGTCCATTTGGTAGCGGATCGTTTTTATCTGAGTGGTTACCCGCAAATTGAGCATTATCTCCTCCATCAGTTAATTTCCAGGTATCACCTCCATCAATTGATCTAAAAAGACCACCTGAACCTCCTTTATCCCCAGTTCCTATGTAAAGAATTTGGTCGTTATCTGGTGTAATAACCAACGAAGCTACTTTTGGGCTTTTTAAACCTTCATTACAGCTCTTGTAATGCAGGCCACCATTAATAGATTTAAAAACTCCTGAAACATCTGCTGAAGAATAAACCGTTTGTCCATCACCTGTAATGGTTACATCACTCTGAAAACCACCACCACTTACATTGTTCTGTTGAACAACAATTGAAGTTATTTCAATTGAATTTTGTCCGCTTAAATGAAAAGTAATTAGCAAGATGCTTAGTGATAAAAATATTAATCTAATCATATTTCGCATTTATTATTCATACTTTAACTTAAGAAACCTCATTTGAGACTATTTGATATTTTTTGATCGTCAAAAGCAACAAATTTATCAAAACGTTTGATATTTGCTTGGCTTGTAACCTCAATGGCGTTGCTTGTAATAAAACCTGGCTGTGCAAAAGATGAAATGTAGATTGAAGTAAAGGTATTTATATTTGTTGGGTGTTAGTGTTTAATACTTTTATGGATGCTTGTTAAAGTGGCAGCTGCTTAAATCTTATTATCTATCGGGAAAACAAGCACTTAATAGCCCACCACTTTATACGGATACCTTACATTGTATAAACGTTTTACCTGCTCAACAATGTCTGCTCTAAGTGTGTCTAAGTTTTCTTTGTCAGTTGCAGAAATAAAGCAAGCGTTACCTTCTGTTTTTACCAACCAGCTTTGTACCAGTTGTTTTTCTAAAGCTTTGCGTTCATCTGGCAGTAAAAATTCATCAAAATATAATTTGCGGTAACGATCTATTTTATTAAAAACCATTATGGTAGGTTTGTCGGTAACGCCCAGTTCGGTTAACAACGTGTTTACGGCATTAATTTGTTCTTCATATTGTGGATGCGCAATATCAACAATGTGCAGTACTATATCACTTTCCCGCACCTCGTCGAGCGTACTTTTAAAACTTTCAATTAAATGCGTGGGTAGTTTTCTAATAAAACCAACCGTATCACTTAGTAAAAATGGAACATTATCGTAAACAACTTTGCGTACTGTAGTATCTAAAGTTGCAAACAATTTATTTTCGGCCAGTACTTCACTTTTGCTTAAGGAATTCATTATAGTACTTTTACCAACATTAGTATAACCAACCAGAGCAACTCTTATCAGTTCGCCTCTGTTTTTACGCCGAGTATTGTTTTGCTTTTCAATTTGGTGTAGTTTGTCTTTTAGTAGTTTTATTTTCTTCTGGATAATACGCCTATCTGTCTCAATTTCTTTTTCACCCGGGCCACGCATGCCAATACCACCTTGCTGTCGCTCTAAATGTGTCCACATACCACGCAGGCGAGGCATTATGTATTGATATTGCGCCAGTTCTACTTGTGTTTTAGCTTGTGCTGTTTGCGCCCTGCTTGCAAAAATATCTAATATTAAATTGCTTCTGTCAAGTACTTTTATTTTCAATTCTTCTTCAATGTAGGCTTGTTGTTTTGGTGAAATTTCATCATCAAATATAGCTAAGTCAATTTCTTTAAAATCAATGTATTCTTTTATTTCTTCTAACTTGCCTTTACCTACAAAGCTTTTTACATCGGGGTGTGGCAATTTTTGTGTAAAGCGTTTAAATACAGTTGCACCGGCAGTATTGGTTAAAAACTCCAACTCGTCCATATATTCTTGAAGTTGGACTTCGGTTTGTTCCCCGTATATTAAGCCAATTAAAATAGCTTTTTCGTATTTCCCGTTTTGTTTTATGTTAGTTTCGAAACTTTGCATATTGTTTTGTATTTGTGTTTTTTTTAAAAAAAATAATTTTACTAATTACATAGTTGCAGATAGTTATAGCCTTAATAACATCAATGTTGCAATTGCGGAAGATATTTAAGAGCTTCTCTGATCAAATATAATATCACTTGGCAGACCAAATATCTAAACTAATTTACCACCAAAAATACCAAACTAATTCAACTACAACTAAAAACAAATCTGTTTACATTAGCAACTTATCCACTACATATCCTCCGCCACTACATCTTTCACTAAGCCTTCGGGCATCATGCGTTGCAACAAACCTTGTATGCCATTTTTAAGTGTAATAGTGCTACTTGGGCAACCGCTACAAGCGCCTTGCATACCTAAAGTAACCACTCCTTCATTGTAAGATTTAAATACAATTGAGCCTCCATCCATTTCAACGGCTGGTTGCACATAAGTTTGTATTAGTTCTATTATTTGATTTTCTATTTCCGTATCACCGCCGGCGTTTTTTAAACTATCGACCTTAATTACTTCTAAACCTGCTTCTGTAAATATTGGTTTTTCTTCACTTAAATAAGCTCTTATAAATTCTCTAATTTCTGGTATAACTTCGTGCCAGTCTTTTGTATCGGTTTTGGTTATTGTAACAAAATTATTTTTTACAAAAACAGCGGTTATATAATCAAAACTAAACAAGGCTTTTGCAAATGGAGCTTCTGCTGTTTCGTCAATATTTGTATAGTCAACACTTAAACCTTTTATCAACATTCTGTTTACTACAAACTTCATTGTTGATGGGTTGGGCGTACTTTCAGTATATAATGATACTACTGATTTTACATTTTCCATAAATTATTATTCAAATTTTAACATTGGTAAGTACATAACCAATAATGTAAAGATAAAGTTTATTTACCAATGAAAAAAGAAAGAAATTTTAAACTGAAAAATAATCTTGTTAAAGATAACAATTATCTAATGATAAGCCGTTTTACGTATTTTTCAACTCCAACAACTACATTTACAAAGTAAACACCTTTTTGAAGGTTATCAGTTTCTAATATTAAGCTCTGATGGCCTTTATGGAAATAAGCATCAACTTCAACCACTTTATTGCCAATTATATCGAAAACAGCAATACTTATGCTGTTATCTTCAGTAAGTAGCACATCTAACTTACAGTTTTTACCTTCAAACATTGGGTTTGGATAAAGGTGATGTTGCACAATATTGCTATTGTTAGCACTAATAAAATTACTTTGACCTTTAACGCTGAAGAAGCACAAGCTCAAAAATAAAATGCAATATGTAGTTATTTTGCCCACTTGATTATATAGACACAATAACAGCACCAAAAGTTGGTATGAAGGTGTTAAATATTGTCTCAGTACTGTTAAAATTTGTTAAATCGACTTTTTCAACACCTAATTGAACCTTTTAAACAAGTAATCAACAAAAAATAATAGAATGTTGAAAGTTTTAGCTTGCTAAATTGAGAATGCAGGAAGTCTTTCATTTATGGGTTTATTTTTAGCTTTTAAATCTTGTTAGTTTCTTTATTTAATATTTAGCAAAACCTGTTTAAATCAGCTTACCTTTGGCTACCTTTTTAAAAATGATAAAAACCAGTTTATTTTATGCCAGATGCAAATGGAGGAGATGTTGCGAAATCTTACAGAAATAAAGTTAGAAAAAAATCGGATGCAGAACTGTCTAACTATTTATTTGGTAAAGTACCTCCACAAGCTCGTGATTTAGAAGATGCTGTTTTAGGCGCTATGATGTTGCAAAAGGCAGCCGTATCAGAAGTAATAGATATTTTACGACCAGAACATTTTTACCACGAAAGCAACAAGAATATTTTTAAGGCTATTTCCAATTTGTTTGACAAATCGGAACCGATAGATATTTTAACCGTTACCGAGGAGTTAAGAAGATCGGGCACTTTAAATGAAGTAGGTGGCCCTTTTTATGTAAGTGAATTAACCAACCGAGTTGCTAGTGCAGCTAATATTGAATATCACGCCCGTATAGTTGCCCAAAAATTTGTACAACGCGAACTCATTAATATTTCTACCAACATTATTAATGATGCTTATGAAGATACTACCGATGTTTTTGAATTACTACAAAAAGCAGAACAAGAAATTTTTGCTATAACCGATCAAAATTTAAGAAGAGGTTACGAAACTGCCGACAAATTAATTACTAAAGCAATTGAAGAAATTGAAATACTTAAAAATAAAGAAAGTGATTTAACGGGCGTACCAACAGGCCTGTACGATTTAGATATGCAAACAGCTGGCTGGCAAAATTCTGACTTGGTTATTATTGCAGCAAGGCCAGGTATGGGTAAAACTTCTTTTGTATTATCAATGGCGCGCAATGCGGCGGTACAGTTTGGTAGAAAAGTAGCCTTGTTTTCATTAGAGATGTCGGCAGTTCAGCTAACCAAAAGGTTAATTTCTTCTGAAACAGAAATTGGTTTGAACAAATTAAGAACTGGTAATTTGGAAGAATACGAATGGGTAAAATTGGTTGAAAAAACCAAAGAACTTGGAGATGCCGAATTAATAATTGATGACACACCTGCAATTAACATTTTTGAATTAAGAGCTAAGTGCAGAAGACTTAAACAACAGCACGATATTGATATGGTAATTATTGACTACCTGCAATTAATGAGTGGTATGGGCGATGGTAGAAGTTTTAGTCGTGAGCAAGAAATTAGTAATATCTCAAGATCACTAAAAACTATTGCAAAAGAGTTAGATATACCAGTTATTGCACTATCGCAGTTAAGCCGTGCAGTAGAAACCAGAGGTGGTAACAAACGACCAATGTTAAGTGATTTAAGAGAATCTGGCGCAATTGAGCAAGATGCCGATTTAGTGTTGTTTTTATACCGGCCAGAATATTATGGAATGGATGAGTTGGATGATGGCACACCATCAAAAGGTTTAGCAGAAGTTATTATTGCTAAGCATAGAAATGGAGCAACTGGTTCGGTTATTACTCGCTTTATTGGCCAATATGCAAAATTTGTTAACTTGCAAGAAAGTGATCCATTGTTTGCAGGTTTAACACCTTTACAAGAAGCTGTTGGCGGTAGTGATGTAAAAACGATTACTCTAAAATCGAGTATGAACGATAATGAAGGTGATAGTAATGGTGAAGTGCCATTTTAAATGAAAAATAAAATTTTAATTTACCAATTTTGTTTTAATTTGGTATTAAAATTGTATTAATTATTTGGCAACCAAATTTTAGTATTAGTTAATTAAATAAATAAAATGGAGCAATTAAGAATATGGCTTTTAAGTGCCGTTGTAATTCAACTTGTTTTTACAAGTGCAGTATTATCAAACGATAATGAAAATTCAATTAATATTGAGTATCAGTCTGCTGATGGAGCTAATGTGTTATTTTGGGATTGCAATTATCGCACACCAACTCCTACATTATATATTAATATTACTTCTGTTACAGGCGGTTCTGGCAATTATACTATTACACCAGTTAGTAATACCTTTGTATCACAAAGTAATATATCTGAGGGGGAGGGCTTTACTTTTTATTTTACAAAAGCAGCTCAATCAGCTGATAATGTTAGATTTACTGTTTCTGATACACAAGGAAACTCGTGCCCAATTGATTTTTCTGTAGAAACACAATTATATTTTTTAGATATTGGCAATTGTGAAGAACCTGATTATATATGTAAAGAAGACATTAGGCACTTTGAAGGTATGGTGCCAGTAACTGACCATTATGCAATTGATTCAATTACTTCGTTTGGTACTGTACAATCAACTACTAAAATAAATTATTATGCAGGTACTGTTATCGAACTACAATCTGGTTTTGAGGTGCAAACTAATGCAGACTTTTTAGCTACCATTCAAGGTTGTCCTTAAAAAATAAACTATTTCAGTTTATCCGTCCATTTTAAAGTAAAAAAGCCCGCAAATTTACCTGATTGGTCTATTGTAATTCTAATTTCTGGAGGTTTTATGGCTTCCTTAAAATTACCTTTAAACCTATAAATTGTATGACTTTTATCGGCTATTGGCTTATAAGCCTCAGCAAATTCAAGTCCTCTATAAGTGCCATATTTATTGCGCAATAAATCGCAGCTTTGTTGAATAACTGTTGCCGAAAAACCCTTAACTGCTTGAGGTGTTGCTTCCTTCAATGTTAATGGTGTATAATCAAAAGTATTACACTTATTTATAATTTTCAAAGCCATTTGTTCTGCAAATCTAAGTTCAACATCGTTTATATTTGCTGGGTTTATTTTTTCATAATTTGATGAACAAGCAGTTAACAACAAAACACATGCTATACAAATCAAATCTATCAGTAATTTTCCTTTACTTATTAAAACCATTTTCTTTTATTAAAAATAAATATGATTAAAAATGACAATATTAATGAAATTATCAATATCAATGCAAAAGCATAAGGATTTTTTTCGAAGGGTAAGTTTACGTTCATACCATAAAAACTAGCTACTAATGTTGGCACCATTAATACAATAGTTATTGCAGTTAAACGCTTCATTATGTTATTCAAATTATTAGATATAATGGAGGCAAAGGCATCCATAGTACCATTTAATATGTTTGAATATACATCACTCATTTCTAAAGCCTGGCTGCAATCAACTATAATATCCTCTAAAAAATCAAACTCTGCTTCATTTTCTTTTATTTTCAAAAAATCGGTACGTTTTATTTTCATCATCATCAACTCGTTGGCTCTTAAACTGGTAACAAAATATACTAACGATTTTTGAATGTTCAATAATTTGGCTAACTCTTTGTTTCGGCTAGAGTTGTAAAGCTCTTCTTCATATAAATTACGCTGACGGTTTAGTTGTTTTAAATATTGCAGATATAAACGGTTGTTTTGGTCAAACAGCTTTAAAACAAAATTACTATGGTTTCCGGCATCTAAATTTTTAAAACCATTTTTTTCAAAATATTCAATTACAGGATTTTTTTTGCTGCTAATAGTAATTAAATAATCATCTCTTTCAATTATGCCCAAAGGTATAGTAATAAAATCAGCTTCCATTTCTGAAGACTGATCTTTTACAGGCGTATTTAGTACTATAAATTGCAAACCTTCGTCCGATTCAAATCTGGACCGTTCGTCAACATCCAAAGAATCAATAAAATAGTCAAAAGGTATATTTAGTCTTTTGCTCATTCCTTCAATTTCTTCACGGCTAAATGGCGGATATATATTTATCCAACCACCTGGCTCTGCCCATTTAGTGCTTACTATTTTACTATTATCTATCAAGTAGTGCTCAATCATAACTTAAAGTATTACAGAAATTGCAAGGTGCAAAAGTACTATTTTAATAGAAGTTAATTTGTAATTAGTTTTGCAACTGATTTTAAAACAAAAACATCTATTATATATTTATTGAGTTTCTTTTATTGCTTTATGTAGAAGGTTTTATAAAATTAGAATATAGACGTACTATCAATTTCATGCTTTTTACGTACAAAAGGCCGGCAAATTGCCGGCCTTTTGTCAACTTTCTTATTTTAGCTCCACATCAACAAATTACATTTTGTCAATTGCTGCATTAATTTTGTTTAACAAATTTTGAGTTTCATCGTAGCCGTCGCCACCTGCTTTTGCTTGTTCAATTGCTTTTTCGGCGGCCATCTTAGCATTGTTATAATCTTTAATTTTATAAAGTAAAGCGGCATAAGTGTCGCAATTATAATACTGGCAATCTAAATCTACCGATTCTTTAGCCCAGCCAACTGCTTTTGCCAACATTTTCGGATTATCAACATTTTCGAAAAATGCCCAGGCAACATTATTTAGAGTTGATGAATTTCTTTCGCTTAATGTAGTAATATATTTATTTGCATATTTAGCGTAAGCATTCCAATTCTGTTGCATTTGGTTATAGCCCATGTAGGCGTAATTGGTTAAGTTTTTAGCTTTATCGCCACCGTGTGCTTTTAACACTTTTTTAATTTGCGGCATAGTAATTCCCTGCTCGTTACTGGCAGCTAAAGAAACACTACGTATGGCACTTCTATTAATTACTTCGTTTACTTTTTCTTCACCAAACGAGTTTACAAACTTATTTTTGTTTTCGGTTAGCAATTTAAACGATTTTGAGTTTACATTATCAGCAAATGCTAGTATAAACTGCTGAATTGATTTATCATTTAAATCTTCGCTTTTAAGTTTTGAAATATACTCTTTAGTAACATCTGTAAAAGGCATATTAGCTTTACGCAAAGCAAATGCATAATTCATTACTGTAGCTTTATCACGCTTGCCATTGTCATATTTATTTTTCAAGCCTATTAATGCTTTGGTTGGGTCGGTGGCTGTTTTGGCATCTTCTAAAAACTCATCTACCTCTAAATAACCAGTTACTCTATGTTGCAATGCTCCATCCGAATCAAAAAACAATAAGGTTGGATAAGCGGTTACAGAATAGGTAGAGGCAAATTCCAAGCCTTCTCCTTTTTCCATATCCAATTTAAGGCTTAGGTAGTTTTCGTTCATAAATTTACCTACTGCTTTTTGTGGAAATACGTCTCTTGCCATTTTTTTACAAGGCCCGCACCATGTCGCAAAAGCGTCAACAAAAATAGGTTTACCCGTTTCTCTGGCTTCAGTTCTTACTTCATCCCAAGTTGCTTCAGAAAATTGCAAGCCGCTTTGTTTATCTTGTGCTGTAGCATTAAATGTTACAAAGCAAATTGCTAACATTAAAAATGCACTTAATTTAAATAATTTCATAATATTTTTTTATGTTATAAATATACTATAATATTTGTTGGCTTAAAACAATGTTACTGCCAAAAAACATTTTTGCAGTACTTTCGAAAGAGGGTGTTAAATCTGAAACAACAAAACGGTGATTAACATTGTTTGATGTGGAATTTAACAAGTTTAGATTGTTTAACTTCGCTTGTAAGTAATTAGCCACCACATCGGTTGAGTCAATTAAAATTTTTTCACCATCGTAATAAAAATTTATATCGGCTTTAATTAGTGGATAATGCGTACACGCTAAAATTAAAGCTTCAATATCTTTTAAATGAGGGTTTTCTAAATATTCTTTTAGTACCAATTGTGTAATTTCTTTCTTTTTAAAAAACCCTTCTTCAATATAGTTTGCTAATAAAGGGGTTGCCAAACTTTTAACTTTACAAGTTTTAAAATGTTTATTAATTTTTTGAGCATAAATATTGGCGTTAATAGTTGCCCGGGTACCAATAATACCAACTTTTTTAATTTTTAATTTGGTAAGATGTTTTACTGTTGGATCAATTACATTTACTAATGGAAAACCTTTTGGCAGTTGTTCTTTTAAATAATTGTAAGCGTGTGAAGATGCGGAGTTGCAAGCTATTACAATAGCTTTGCAGTTTTGCTGCAGCAAGTAATTAATAATTTCGTGGCTGTATTTTTTTATATTTTGAGGCGATTTTTCTCCGTAAGGTAAATGAGCCGTATCGCCAAAATAAACTAAACTTTCGTTGGGTAGTTGAATAGCAATGGCGTTGGCTACCGTAAGGCCACCAACGCCACTGTCAAATATCCCTATTGGGTTTTTTGCTTTATAAAGCAAATGTTATTTTTTATTGAATACCCATTTGGGCTTTTACTTGAGGTAAAATATCAATGGCATCGCTACCAGCAAAAAGTATTACACCAAGGCTAGAGTCGAAAACGTAAGTATATCCTTCTTTTTCTGCTACCGCTTTAATTGCTGCATCTGCTTTTTCTAAAATAGGTGCGTACAATTCTTCTTTTCTTTTTGCTACTTTTTCTTGTGCACTTACCTGAAAGTCGCCAATTCTTTTTTCTGTTTCCTGTATTTCTTTAATTTTAGTTTCTCTAACCAATTCATCCATCGTTTCTAATTGACTTTGAATTTCTTGTGCCTTTGCCTGGTATTCTTTAACCATTGCAGCATACGACTTGTCTAAGTTTTCTGCTTCTACCTTTAAAGTAGCATCTGCATCTTTTATTTCTGGCATAACGCTTAACAATTCTGCCGAGTTAATATGCCCAATTTTACTGCCTACTGCTTGCCCAAAGGCAATGTTACTAAAGCCTATACTAACTATTAAGGCTAATGTTATAATTACTTTTTTCATTATTTCAATTTTTTTAAGCGGGCAAATGTACCCATCTATCTTATCTTTTTAAAATGTTACTTACTTTAATATTGCTTTTAAAATTTCGTCGCTTTTGTTAAACTCTTCGCTGGCGAAAAGTATGTTTGAGTTGCTCGAACTATCGAAAATAAAATCGTATGCTTTTTGTTTGGCCATAGCCTCTATTGCATCAAAAATTTTCTGCTGAATTGGTGCTATTAATTCTTCTCTCTTTTCAAATAATTCACCATCAACTCCAAATTTTTGTTTTTGTAATTGCTTTACTTGTTTTTCACGTTCTACAATTTCTTCTTCTCGTTTTATGCGCATTGATTCGGATAGTAAAACAGATTCTGCCTGAAAATCTTTATACAAACGATCAATAGAGTCATATTCTTTTGAAATATCTGCTTGCCATTGCGATGCTAATTTATCAATTTCGGTTAATGCTTCCTGGTAAGCTGGTATTTGATTTAATACGCTTTCCGAATCAACAAAGGCAAATTTTTGAGCTTGAAGGCCAAAACTTAATAACCCTAACACCGTACATAAAATGATTGCTTTTTTCATTATGTTAATATTTATTTTATTGCTTAGAAAATTTAATGATAGTTTAGTTTAACTGTAAGATGGCTTATTACAATTTCATTTTTCAAAATTTATTATAAAAGCTTGATAACCAATGATTAATACTTTCTTGAAATGAAATTTTATTATAATTTAACAAAGGGTTAGTCGGGTTGTTGGCCTAATATTACGCTGAACTCACCAAATTTACCAACATAATCCCAAAAGTTAACTGCTGGTGGAAGATTTTTATCAAACCCAACACCATAATCGAAACCAAGTGTACCAAACATAGGTAAAAAGAAGCGCAAACCAACACCAACAGAACGGCGTAATTCAAAGGCGTTCCAATCTTTAAAGGTACTCCACGAGTTGCCGCCTTCTAAAAAAGCTAAGGCATATATTGTAGAACTTGGGTTTAAAGAAAACGGATACCGCAATTCTAAAGTAAACTTGTTAAAATAAGGATTACCGCCTTGGGTGTTACCCATTTGCTCTACTGTATAACCTCGTAAGGAAACAATATCTCTACCATAAATATTATTAAAATTGTTAGCCAAACCATCGCCACCTAATTCAAAACGCTCAAAAGGCGAAATTCCAATATCCTCATTATACGCACCCATAAAACCCATTTTAGCAGAAGAACGCAATACTAAATCTCCCTTTATACGGGTAAACCATTCTGCATTAAAACGCCATTTGTGGTATTCTGTCCATCTATGTAATTCTTGCAAATCATCTATTCGAGAATAATCTTTATTGTTAAATGCTGAATATGGCGGTGTAAGTTGTACTGTTAAACTAATATTTGAACCTTCGGTTGGGTAAACCGGGTTAATACCTACCGAATAACGCGATAAAGTACCTCTTAAACTAAGGTTATTAAAAATACCATCACGAACTAAAAAGCCGCCAAAGTTTTTAAGGCGATAACGTTGGTAGTTAATTTCACCACTTAGAGTGAAAAAATCATCTGGTGCTTTTAACCGTGTACCTATTGCTATTGAATTACCAGTAGTTAACAAACCACTATACTCTGGATTGCCCCAATCAAAAAATGGCAACGTATCTCTTGCCTCTCTGGTAAGAAAACCTGAAGTATAACCCGATTGTAATGCGGCAAATGTACTTACCGTAAAGTTGGTTGGCTTTTTACCACCTAACCAAGGCTCGGTAAAAGAGGCGTTAGCAGATAAAAAGTTTCTACCCTGCGATTGTACTCTAACAGAAACTCTTTGACCATCGCCACTTGGTACTGGATCCCATTCATTAAACAATTCTTTTACTGAAAAGTTATTAAACGAAACACCAAGGCTACCAACTATGCCGCCGCCGCCCCAGCCTGCCGATAGTTCAAACTGATCGGAAGGTTGTTCTGCTACGGTGTATTTTATATCAACCGTTCCGTTAACAGGGTCGGGTATTGGGTTTACGCCCATTGTTTCTGGATCAAAATAACCTAATGCTGCTAACTCACGCTGCGTTCTAATAATATCGCTACGGCTAAATTTGTTGCCTGGCAAGGTTCTAATTTCACGGCGAATAACATGTTCATTCGTTTTGGTATTGCCTTCTATAATAATATTGTTTACTGTGGCTTGCGGACCTTCTTGCACTTTTATTAACAAATCAATAGAATCACCATCAATTGATTTTTCGGTTGGCGTTACTTGAAAAAACAGATAACCATCATCCATATATAAAGCACTTACATCGGTGCTATTTGGGCTAACAAATAAACCTTCATCTAATCGGCTTTGGTCATACACTTCGCCTGGTTTTATTCTTAAAATGTTATCCAATATTTCGGTGCTGTATTTAGTGTTGCCTTCCCATTCAATATTTCTAAAATAATACTGTTTGCCTTCGTCAATATCTAAAATTAAGTCTACATATCTATCATTTAAAATAACTAAAGAATCTTTTACGATGCGTGCATCGCGGTAGCCTTTGGTATTGTAATAAGCCAACACATTAGCTTTATCATCTTGGTATTTACTATCAATAAATTTTGAAGGATTGAAAATGCGTAACCTAAATTTATCGGTAATAGTATAAAACAAACCTTTTAAAGTAATGTTACCCAAACGATTAGCAATTCCACCTTTGGTAGCTTCTTTAAAAACTTCTTTTGGTGTGCCAATATTAACCCTTGAACGTTCTTTGGTATCGCGCATACTTTTTTTCAAGTCGCGAACCAACACATTATCGTTGCCATTAATTATAATTTCGTTAATTTTTACTTTTTCACCACGCTCTACATTAATATCTACTGTAACATGGTTGGCTTTGGCGGTATCTGGTTTTTCTACTACCGAAACAGTTGCCAATAAAAAGCCTTTTTCTACAAAGTGATTTTCAATAGCATTAATAGTGCTTTGTTTGGTACTTTCATCTACAACACGGCCACGAGCCAAAGTAATTTTATCTCGTATTTCTTCTATTTCTACTTTACGTAAACCATTAAATTTATATTTAGAAAGGCGTGGTACTTCGGTTAAAGCAATATCAAAAAACACAACCTCGTTTACTACTTTGGTGGCATTTATTTGTACGTTGCCAAACAAGCCTTGTTTCCAAAGGTTTCTTATAGCATCTTGTATTTGCTCACTTGGTATGTTTAATTTATCTCCTACTGTTAAGCCCGAGAGGCTTATTAATATATTAGGATCTAAGTTTTCTGTACCGCTAACGGTAATACCTCCTATTTCATAGGTTTTAGTTGGATCAAATTTTTGCTGGGCACTACATAAACCGCAGTACAACAAAAAAGTGATTGCTATTACAACGACTCGTTTCATTTTTTAAGTGGATACTTGTTCACTGGTTTTACCAAATCTTCTTTCACGCTGTTGAAAATTTTCAATAGCGGTATACAGGTGTGTTCTTCTAAAATCTGGCCACAAAACATCGGTAAAATACAACTCGGTATAGGCCAATTGCCACAATAAAAAGTTGCTAATGCGATGTTCGCCGCCTGTTCTAATCATTAACTCGGGGTTAGGAATATTTTTTGTGTTTAAAAAATTTTCAAATGTTTCATCATTTAACTCGTTTAAGCTAAATTTATTATTTAAAACAGCTGATGTTATTTGTTTGGTAGCTGTTAAAATTTCTTGCTTGCCGCTGTAACTTAGCGCAAGGGTTAAGGTCATTCGGCTGTTATGTTCGGTTAGTTTTTTTGTTTTTTCTATAAGATGCAAACATTCGGCAGGCAATTTTTCAATTTCGCCAATGGTGTTAAACCTAATGTTATTGTTTAAAAGTGTTTTTGTTTCCGATTTTATAGTTTGGATAAGTAAATGCATTAATGCTTTTACTTCGGTGCCTGGCCGGTTCCAATTTTCGGTACTAAAGGTATATAAAGTAAGATGTTTTACGCCTAACTCGGCACAAGCTTCGGTACTGTCTCTAACTGCTTTTATGGCATTTTTATGGCCAAACACCCGCTGGAAACCTTTTTGGTTTGCCCAACGACCATTACCATCCATAATAATGGCAATATGGCGCGGTAATGCTTGTTTATCTATGTTATTGACCGTCAAAATTGTGTATTGGCAAAAAAGTTAGCCTGCAAATTTAACTATTTAATTGGATTGGGGGTTTAAATATGTTTAAAAAGAAGCGTGAGCTATTTTTAATGCTCAGTAAAATGTTCATTTAATGAATAACAGAATAAATCTAAGCTGCGGTTTTTGCTTCTGGCTTTGGTCAATTCTTTTAGTTTGGAAAGTGGTTGGCTTAATGATCCATATTTAATAAAAGCATCTTTATTCTTCAGCACATTTTTCATCTTCTTCGTAGCATTTCTATTAATATATTTGAAATACCTCTCCTTTACCTTCAAATAAAAATCTGTATCATTATTACTTTTATCAATCAAGGTTAATAACCAAGCTTCGGTTTCTTCAATTGTAATAGCATAAAAAATATCTTCAAATGACTCATCCAACCATTCGTTTATTTTTAGGATAACATTTGCTCTAAGTGCTTCTGAGTATTTTTTGCTTTTAGATTTTTTTGGTTCAAATACTTCATAACCTTCCAAATTTCTTACATCGGTATCAATTTGAATAATCAAAATTCTTTCTTCTTCAAATGGGCTATTTAAAAATTTATCAATTTCTGTTTTATCAATGCACTCTTTTTTTACTAATGTCCAATTGCTAAATTCCTTTTCTTTATCCTTTTCCTTCTCAGCATCTGTGTTTAAATCGGTTTCATCTTTATAAACATCTGGTCGTATATATTTAAATTGACTTTTATCTACTTTTAAAAGTCCTCTTAGAATATTAGTAAGTACAGCAGCATCACTTTTGCCTTCAGCAATAATTCCAATTCTTAAATCTTCCTTCAGCCCCATTTTTTAAAGAAAATTATTTGGAATGCCGCCCAAATCACCATTCATCCAAAGTTCGGATAGTTTATATTTTAATTTACCCGTTTTTGGCTTTAATTTAATTCTTCTGGTTTTGGTATGTCCTTCATCTGTCCGGCTGACAACAAATAATCGTTGTTCATCATCATTTAAATTAATCCCATCTAAAATAGCCGGGTTGTGTGTGGTAATCAATGCTTGCTTATCTGTTTTTTTAGAAAGGGCTGCAATACTTTTCATCAGCTCTCTGCACAATTTGGGGTTTAAGGCAGTTTCAATATTATCAATAGCAAAAAAGGTTGGTGTTTTTTTACTGATAAATAAAGCCAGATAAAACAATACATACAAAGCTCCTTCATTGGCATTTTCAGCAGCAAAAATATTGTTGGTGCGTTTCATGTATTGGTCTTTAAAATACAATCTTGATGTACTTCTACCTAATTTGTAACCACTAAATTTAAACAAGTCTGAGTGATCAAAAATAACTTCCTTTAACCAACTAACAAAATAGCTGTGTTCTTCTAAAATTTTCATTTCTTCTTCTGTGAAAGTGCTTATTAGAATATCTAAACCTTCACCATTTATACCTAACGGGAAACGTTTGCTAATTTGATTAATACCCCTTAATGAAAGTATGGATAAATTGTAAATTTGAAAATCAACTATATTGTCTGACATCATATTTTGTATGATGCTTTTGACCTTACTCACGATATTATCAACTTTTTCAGACTTAGCTAACTCATAGTTAATTGTTGATATGAGTTTTTCGCGATTTATTTCTCCAATAAGAAAATTGCCAGTGTCCTTCCATTTAGAATAGATGTCGTTTTTATCATCTGGTTTTAATTCCAATGAAAGGGTTTCAAGTTCATATCCAATTAATTCTGAGATTGATAAATCAATGGAAACTAATTCTTTATGCTTATAAAATGAGTTAAACATCAAATCTGGCCTAGCAACCCTTACACCTCTGTTGTAAAGACCTTCAGCAGATCGATCTATACCAGCATGCGCTGAAATTATTGCCACCGCCTCCAAAATATTAGACTTCCCAGCCCCATTCTCCCCAATAAAAACATTAATGCGACCTAATTCAATTTCGTCATCAACAATTGATTTGTAATTTTTTATGCCAATTTTTTGTATCATAGAATGCAAACAAAAGTAAGTTTATTTTTTAATGGTTTTATATTTAAATGTTGATTCTAAAATCCACCCCAAGATTTAGATTACACCTAACCTCATATCTCTTGCTTTTTAAACAAACCATCTCTAAACTTTAAAACAGGCCACTCAATAATGCGGTAAAAAATTAGGGCAGCGATTATGCTCAACATCCAAAATAAAAAATACTTTGTATAAGCGGCAGAAGCATAACCCGAAGGCAAATAATCAATTAAAACTTGGCGTAAAGTTAGGTTTATTAAATACATCGCATAAGAAGTTACACTAATTAAGGTTACAAATTTTGCCAATTTACCTTTTACAAAACGCAAAGCATTAAGTCTGGGTAGCAACAAAACAACCGCAAGTGATAACCAAATTAAACTAAATATTCCTTTAAAAATACCAAACGATGCCCACGGGAATAGTTTGTATAAAAGCAGCAAGGCAATGCCAATAAAAAAACAATTGTTTCTATATCTGTTCCATATTTTGGAGTGAAAATGAAGTAAATAAGCCGCCAATACGCCGTACATTAAACTATCAAAACGAGTTATCACTACTTTTTGAATGTGGTGTTTGTAAATAGAAAACACAGAAATATCTAACTGAACTGCATTTAAAGTTATATAAATTCTAAAAGCAATAGATAGCACTATAAAAAAGCCAACCACAAATAAAAAAGCCGATTTTGAGCGTTGCTTAAAGCCAATTGCAAACACAAATAACAGCAAGGGAAAGATTAAATAAAACCATTCTTCAATTGAAAGGCTGTGTGCCTCGCCAAAAAAGTTGGGGTGCGGATACCACAAGTTTTGTACAAAGCCATAAAATTTTAAATACATCAATTGAAATTGGTGACCTTGTAATAATTTTGTAGCTACCAAAACCGTTAAAACTAAAAAATAAGGCGGAATGGTGCGCAGCCATCGCCTTGCCCAAAAAGTTTTTAAATCTGCCCAGGTAAGTTGCGTAGTATTAAAATATGTTTTTATTAAGATGCGCCCGATTAAAAAACCGCTCAATACAAAAAACAAGGTAACGCCATCTAACTCAAAAGCTTTTAAAAATTGCTTGTCGGCATAAGGCAAAATAATATCGTTGGCATGGCGATTCATTACAAAAAAAATAGCAAAAAATCGTAACAGGTCCAACCCGAAAATGCGATTTTCAAAATCTATTTTTAGCCACTTATTCACTATCTATTTTGTTATTTAAAATTTTAGTTCTGTAATTGATGCTGCAAAATGAACATTCTTATCTTAAAAAAAAAATGATGACTTAAATTGCTTTACAGAAGAAGTTAAATAAAAAGAAATACTTTATTAATTTTGAACAATGAAGTTACATAGCATTGAAACGGGTTATTTTAAGTTGGATGGTGGCGCAATGTTTGGCGTTGTACCAAAAGTAATATGGAACAAAATAAACCCGGCTGATGAAAACAATTTATGCAGTTGGCAAATGCGTTGCCTGTTAATTGAAGATGGCGATAAATTAATTTTAATTGATACCGGAATGGGCAACAAACAAAGCGCTAAGTTTTTTAGTTATTATTACCCTTACGGGGATGCAAATTTGGTAGATAGCATAAAAAAAGCAGGCTTTACACCCGATGAAGTTACCGATGTAATTTTTACGCACTTGCATTTTGATCATTGTGGCGGTGCCATTTTATTAGAAAACGGGCAACCAGAAATTGTTTTCAAAAACGCAATGTATTGGAGTGAAAAAGATCATTGGAATGCAGCAATAAATCCAAATGCACGCGAAAGAGCTTCTTTTTTAAAAGAAAACTTTGTGCCTTTAGAAACCAACAATCAGATAAATTATATTGATGTAAACAACAGTCCTTTTGATAACATTAATTTTAAATTAGCGCACGGCCACACCGAAGCACAGCTAATTCCGCATATAAAGTATGGCGATAAAACAGTAGTTTTTATGGCAGATTTATTGCCTTCTGTTGGGCACTTGCCTTTGCCATATATTATGGGTTACGATTTAAACGCCTTACAATCGTTAAAGGAGAAGACCACTTTTTTAGAAGAAGCCTTAGCCAACGACTATATTTTGTTTTTTGAACACGATAAAGACCACGAATGTTGCAATTTAAAAAGCACCAAAAAAGGCGCACGTGCAGATAAATTATTTAAGCTTGGAGAATTATAATAAAACAATTACTTTTGCAGACCTTTTGAAGAAGGCGAGGTAGCTCAGCTGGCTAGAGCGCAGCACTCATAATGCTGAGGTCGAGAGTTCGAGTCTCTCTCTCGCTACGCTTTCTAATCCTGAGTTATTGTATATCAATAGCTTAGGATTTTTTTATGGCTAACATTGGTCGGAATGTTGGTCGGTTCCTGTGTTTACTTACCTGTTTCGTTTCTAAAACCCTCGAATTCGGAGGTTTTAAAACTGCTTTCTTTGCAAATGTTTTAATTAAGATGGTTTTCAAGTTGATATTTTATAAATGAATTGCCAAATAGAGAAACGAAACTTTATTATTTCCCTACCAATCATCAGTATTTCCTTTGGTTAGATTTTTTTATCAAAGTCAGAAACTATTTTTTGTGTTTTGTTAAATTCATCATACTTCTTTATGGCTTTTGATTTGGCTTGTTGGGTGTTGGGTGTTGGGTGTTGGGCAGAAATATTTCCTTTACCCGACAGCACTTTGTATTCATTAAAACTTAAAAACTTGCTTGCGCTGTTGGCAAACGCAGCCATTGTAAAAGTGGTTATGTTTTCTATAATGTTTTCTATATAATCAAAAAAGTCAGCTACCGTTCTTTCTAATTTTTTTATCTCTTTTTCTGTTAGATAGTTTTTGGCTATTTGAGCATCTGATTTAAAAATGCGACCCTAAACGACCCTCTGGTGCGTTTTTCCAGGTGCTTAAACCGTGTATTCTTTTTTGCTATCTGCTTTTTTGAACTTCCTCAAAAAAGCAGACAGTAAGTTTGTGTAATTTAAGCTGCTTTAAGGTACTTGCTTTTTTCTATATAAGCTTGTAAAGGAGAAATATCTCCTAAGATAGTATGAATTGTAACGGTATTATACCAACCGTCTATGTAATCAAAAACTGCCTTGTTTACCAGCTCTTTATTACTGAAATTATATCGGTATATGCACTCCACTTTTAGTGTTTTAAAATATAGACAAATTATTGTTGCTGTCAAAAATTGGAGAACTGTGATGAAGTTTCTTCTCTCCCCTTACTCACAGCTACAACCACCGCTAACTAACTCTTCAACAGCTTCATTGTAAGCTTGATTTGAGTCAAAATTGCTTTCGCAAAAAGTACCATTGTTTGCCATTATGGTGCAATCAAAACAAGTTGTACAGTCCTCTTCTGCTTCGCAGGCATTAAAAACGAAAATAAAAAACAAAACAGTTAATTCTAAAAACAATAATTTTTTGAACAATTTCATACCAACAAAAATACATTATTTTACGTAATGCTTACTTAAATAATTGTTAAGCAAACAATAAAATTGATGAACACCTTTTACACGGTTTGGTGAAAAACAACTATTTTTATAATAGCTGTTCTCTAAATCTTTCTGAACAGCTACCACTAAAAACTTATCTTCAAGTTAAATTAAACCTCTTCGAAAATCAGCAAATAGTACAGAAAAAAATTAAGTAAAACCTCTGCGAAAATCAGCGTAATCTTCGGGAAAAAATTTTAAGCTGAGCTCTGGCGAAAATCAGCGTATTCAATAGCAAATAATTTTAAATTGAGCCTCTGCGAAAATCTGCGAATTCAGCGGGAAAGATTTTCTGACTGACCTCTTGCGAAAACCTAAAAACGCTCTGGTAAACAACCTATCCTTGTTTACTTTTTTCTTTCTTCTCCAACAGTTTGTCTAAGCCATCTAAAATTTTATCTTTTATTTGGTCAACACCTGTACCAGCTTTATTAATATTATTAATGAATTGTTCGGCCTCGGCAGGCTTCATATTGCCTTTTAAAAAAACGTAGTGTAAAGTTGGCCCGGCCTTGGTTATCAAAGCCATTTCTTTTACTTTATTATTCTTTTTTCTAACTTTAATTTGTAAGTTTTTTTGTTGATTGCTTAAATCAGTATAAAGTGTGCGTGATATGCTGTTACTAATGTCTTTATAATATTCTGCGTTTAAACCCTCTCCTCTATCTACTCGAGTTAAAACACGGGCTTTTTGTATGGCTTTTAAAATGGTATTTGCTTCATCGTTTTTTACTACTAAGCGGGCAGCAGCCAATAAAAAACGTGGAATTTTAGCATCTTTAAAACCTTCTTTCTTTTTGTAATTTTTATATATTTTTTTTGCTTTTAAAGATGGATAAGCTTTTTGCTGGGCGAATAATGTAGAAGTGAAAAAAATAAAAAGTATACTAATAATGAAATAACGCATAAATGTAAATTGTTTAAAGATTAGACGTGGTTTGATCAGAAAGTAAAAAGTATTTTTCACCAACCAATTTTTCTTTTTTGAGTCTATAAGTTTAAATGAATATTATGAAATCTTTTTCTTCTTTGGTATTTTTTTTTGTTTTAACTACTTTTTGGAGTTGCGAAAAAGACCAGCAAATTGGCAGCCTTGATATATTGAACCAGAAGCAATATTACGATTCAGAAATTTTTGATGAAGAACATTTGGGCATTTATGGCAAATGGGAGTTGTTTGAAGTAAGCGGTGGTTTTGCAGGTAACGGACATGATTTTCCTGCTGAAAGTTACCTGGAGATTTTAAAATTCGGTATTTATGGGTTTTTAGTTGGAGATTCTATTGTGAGTTGTGGTAAAATAATTATTCCTGAAATTGAAGCAAATGTTTTTGCAATAGCATTTGAAGATTCAACTAGAATTGGTTCTCCAAATGTAGTAAAGTTTAAAGGTAAAGATACTTTAGTTTTACAACCATTTTGTGCTGATTGCTATGAATATAGTTATGTTAAAATAAAATGAAAAGCCACCACGGCATAGCAAAGTTTCCATTTTAGCCCCGGTTGTAGCGTTTCCGTTCACAAAGTGACGGAAGTAGCGGAAAACGGGACTACTGTTTATGCGAGCAAATAGTTTCGCTTCAAAAACAAATAAATTTTTTAGTCCTAAATTTTCAGTAGCTTAGTTTTCTTTTTTGCTTGTTGTTTATTAATTAATTTTACCGTTTCAATTCTGGTTTTACTAACCGATAGTATGGTAATTTCGAAATTGTCGGCTGTTATTTTTTGGTTCATTTTGGGTATGTTTTCGTAAACGGTAAAAATGTAGCCCGCTAAAGTTTCGTATTCTCCTTCTGGTATATTTAAATTGAATTTCTCATTAAGGTAGTCGTTTTCTAACCGTGCAGAAAATATAAATTCGTTATGAGCAATTTGCTCTTCTATTAAATCGGGGGCGTCGTGTTCATCTTCAATTTTTCCAAAAATTTCTTCAATAATATCTTCCAGAGTAATAATGCCGGCTGTGCCTCCAAACTCATCTACCACTTTGGCTAAGCTTTTACGTTCTTTAATAAATTCGTACATAAGGTTTTGGGCATCCATAGTTTCGGTTACTACTTTTATAGGGTTAATAATGTTGGTAAAATTTTTTGGCTTTTGTAGCATATCGTGATGATGCACATAACCTAACACATCATCAATAGATTCATTATAAATTAATATGCGAGAGTGCTTTGTAGCTATAAACTTGTTAATCAACTCAATAATGGAGGCCGTGTTTTCAACCGCTTCAATTTCGGTACGCGGTATCATACATTCGCGTACTTTTACTTTTGTAAGCTTAAGTGCTTTTTCAAATAAGTCGGCATTAATTTCTTGTTCTTCTTGTTTGTTTTCGGTTGAGCTTTTTACAAAATCGCCTAAATCAACCTTACTGTAAACCAGTTCGTCTGGGTCTACCTTTTGTCTTAATATGTTTTTTATTAAAAAGGTGCTTAAACCGTTAACTATAATAACGGGTATAGAAAGTAGCCAATAAATTATTTGAAAAGGGTAGGCAAAAAATTTAAGAATACCATTTTGGTCTATTCTAAATAATATTTTAGGAATAAACTCGCCCAAAAATAACACAATTATAGTTGTAATTATAGTTTGAATTAGAAGCAAAAATAGCTCATTGCTAAAACCTTTAAACCATTGTTGTTCAACCAAAGTACTTACGGTAATACCAAAAATAACCAAAGCAATATTGTTGCCAATTAATATGGTTGATAGAAAAGCAGATTGCTTGCTGTAAAACCTTGAGATAATTTGAGCAGTTCTGCTTTGTTGTCTTTTTAGTAAACCCACTTTTAGTTTATTGTTAGAAACAAAAGCGATTTCCATACCCGAAAAAAAGGCAGAAGCTAATAGGCTAAAGAATAAAATGAAATAATGTATTTCCAAATAATGTGATTAATTTGTTGGTATTTCGGTGTCGAATATACTAACATAACCTTGAACTGAGTCCATTTTGTAAGAAGAAAAATCTTCATTAGCAGTTAAGCCCATTCCTTTTATAACTTGTGTTTCAGTAGTAATTTTAACAAAAGCATCAGTATGCAATTCACCGGTTTTATCATTTCGGGTAAGTTTTTCAGTTTCTAAGGTTAGGCCATCTATTTTATTAATCACCTTTACGTTTTGGCTTATTACGGTAGTATCGTCTTTATCATACTTAATGCCATAATTGGCCGAAAGCTCTGTTGTTACTTTTTTGTTTTTATCTAAAATATACACATTTAAACCTTTGTTAAACTCGGTGTAGGGTTTCCCCTCGCTGTTTTTCGTCATTTCTGGTGCAAGTAATTTAGCTTTCACGTCTCCTTCTTCGCTATATAAAATTTCAATGTCATTCGCTATTTCTTGCAAAGGATTTTCGAAGCGGGTTACACGTTCTACTTCATTTACATCATTTTCGCAAGCTACAATAAGTGTAATACTCAGAACCAATAAAGAATATTTATTCATTTTTTTTAAAGTAAGATGCTTAATTGAGGTCATTTTTTGGTGTTTACGGCTTCAAATAATTTCCTCAAATCTAATTCAAACTCAGGAAATAAAACGGAATTTATTTTTTCATCTTCAACACTATAATGTTTGCTGCCAATGTATTTCTTATCTTCATTTAAAGTATAAATTATTAACCAATCCTCTTCAGGATGTACAACCCAATATTCTTTTACGCCTTCGCGTTGGTATAAATTGAATTTAAAGTGCGTATCTCTTTTTTTATCATTAGAAAGTATTTCGATTACCAAATCGGGCGCGCCGCTAATTCCTTTTTCTTCAATTTTGGTGGTATTGCATACAATACATAAGTCGGGTTGTACTACAGTATTTTTTTTACCAGCGTTTGGATTTGGAAAATACACATCAATTGGGGCGGCAAATACTTCGCAGGATTTGGTTTGCAAAAAAATAAACCACCAACCGGATAGTCGCATGCTTATTCTTTGATGAATTATTTTTGGAGCCGACATTAATTGATAAGGCACACCATCAATCAATTCAATACGCTCAGGAAATTGCCAAGTGCAATAATCTTCATAAGTATATAATTGATTAAAATCTAGCTGATTAACATCAGTTAAATTTCGTTTTTGTATGGCTGTGCTTGCTGTCATTATTCAAATATCGTAAATTTTGGTTTGATCTGCAATGTTTAAAATGAATGTTTGTAATTAAATATTTGTTTAAATTACTCCTCTAAATAAATAGTGCTTTTGTAGCGATCATTTTTAAAGTCTACTTCATAGGTAATACTATTATCTATTATTTCTATAAATTGAATACGCAATAAGTCGTTTTGTTTAAGTGCAAAAGTATCGGCTTTGTTGGTGCTGTGCTTAAAAGTTAGGTTGTAAGCACAATCATATAACCAGTGTACTTCAAAGTGATATTCAGCGTTCGTAAGCAAATCATATTCTACCTGATTATTGGCAGTTCTAATAATTTTATAGGTTTTATTTTTATTATAAAAAGTGCCTTCTTTAAAAGAAGTACACTGTTTAGGGTGTAATGCCGTCTGCTTTTTTGTATCATTGCAAGCATATAGAACGCAAATAAAAAAAAGTACAGGCAATTTTACCTTAGTAAATCGAAAATATTTTACCATTATTTTTACAAAATCATTACAATTCATTCACCATAAATTTACTAAAAATTAGTTTACACTTCATATTTACTTCTATTTTTGAAAAAATATGCTTTTATTTGTTACAGCGATTTAAATAAACAAACTAAATAGATAATTAGAAAATGAAAAAGCTTTTATTATTTGTACTATTAAGCTGCCTTACAATAGGCGTTAGCAATTACACCTATGCACAAGGAAACAACAAAGCCGCAACAGAAAGTGTTGACGCAGAAACTAACAAAGGTTTCGGTGTATTAAAAAAATATTTTATTGATGGGGGTTGGGGTTTTATGAGTGCCGTATTAATATGTTTAATTATAGGCTTAGCCTTTTGTATTGAACGTATTTTAACTTTAAATTTATTAACGTCAAATCCACGTAAGCTTTTAACTAATGTAGAAAAGCATTTGAAAAACGGTGATTTAGAGGCCGCCAAAAAAGTAGCAAAGGGAACCAGAGGCCCAGCAGCTAGTATTATTTACCAAGGCTTAGCTCGCTCTGGCGACGGTGGTATTGATGAAGTAGAAAAAGCAGTAGTAAACTATGGTTCCGTTCAAATGGCTAAATTAGAGCGTAACTTGGTTTGGATCTCATTATTTATTGCCTTAGCACCAATGTTGGGCTTTATGGGTACTGTAATTGGTATGGTTGGCGCATTTGATGCTATTGAAAAAGCAGGTGATATTTCGCCAGGTTTAGTTGCTGGTGGTATTAAAGTAGCACTTTTAACAACTTTATTTGGTTTAATTGTGGCCGTTATTTTACAGGTTTTTTACAACTACATTGTATCAAAAATTGATAGTATAGTTTTAGGTATGGAAGACGCTTCAATTACTTTTGTAGATCTATTAGTTAATAATAAAAAATAATATTAATGAACTTAATGAACTTAATTTTATTTTGGGCAGATAACCCGACAGACCCTGCTATTGCGGGTTTAACAATTGGGCAAGTAGCTACCTATGGTATTGCAATTGTATTAGTGCTGTTAGCTATCACTGCCTTTTTAGCAGTAATTGGGCCATTGGTTTATTCTTTATTAAACATTGGCGACTCGTGGCAAGGTATTGCCGCTATTGCAGGTGTTGGTATTTTGGCTTTTATTGCTTACTCTATTAGTAGTGGCGATTTGTTAGCCGAATATGGCTTAGCAAAAGGAGTTGGCCAAACTGCAAGTAAAGCCATCGACTCCGTTTTAACCTTATTTTTTATTCTGTTTATTCCAGCAGTAGCACTTCTTTTGTTTTCAATTGTAAGAGATGTAGCTGTAGGATTTTTTAAATAAATATTTATGCCAAGAGCCAGACCAGAAATAAATGCCAGTAGTATGGCCGACATTGCGTTTTTGCTGTTAGTTTTCTTTTTGGTAACTACAACTATCGATTCGGATAAGGGTTTAACGGTAAAGTTACCGCCAATGCCTGAAAATGAAGATGAGATTATTGATTCAAGACAAAACAAACGGAATGTTTTAAATATTTTGGTAAATTCGAAAGACCAAATGTTAGTAAACGATGAGATAACAAGAGTGTTAGAGTTAAAACAAATGACTATCGACTTTGTGAACAACAAAGGCTTAGATCCAACAAAATCTGACAGTCCTGATGAGGCAGTTGTTTCTTTAAAAAACGATAATGGAACAACTTACGAAATGTATCTATCTGTTCATAATGAGTTAAAGGCCGCTTACAATGTAATGTGGAACGAAGAGGCAATGAAACAATACGGACGTGGTTACGAAGAATTAACCAATGAAGAACGTAGAACGGTTAGAGAGATATATCCTTACAGAATTTCAGAAGCAGAGCCGGTAGAATATGGTGATGAAGAATAAGTTAACCAAAAAAATATAATTAAAAATGGGTAAATTTAGTAAAAAGAAAGCAAGATCAATGCCAGCTATTTCAACGGCATCTTTACCAGATATTATTTTTATTCTGTTGTTCTTTTTTATGGTAGTAACCGTAATGCGACCGCACGATATGATGGTAAACTTTACCATACCACAAGCAACAGAGTTGGTTAAACTGGAAAACAAAAGTTGGGTACATACTATTTATGTAGGAAAGCCGGTACCAAAGTTAGAAACGAAGTACGGTTCGGCACCTCGCTTACAGTTAAACGATAAATTATCGCAAACAACCGACATTGCTACATTTATACAAAACGAAAGAGCAAAAGTATCAGAAAAAGAAGTGGGTTTATTATGGACCTCCATTAAAGCAGATAAAGATGTGAAAATGGGTTTGATAACTGATATTAAGCAAGCATTGCGTAAAATAAATCAACGGAAAGTAAACTATAGCTCAACTCCAAGAGGAGAGGGTTTTGATAAGTAAAATTTAATTGATTTCTAAAAATATAAAAGCTGTTCTAAATTAGAACGGCTTTTTTTATGTCTTCTTTATATAGTATAAACTTATTCTAAGTATTCTGCTAGTTATAATTTGAAGATCTTTAAAAGCTTGTTATATTGCTCATAAAAAAAAGCAAATGCCAAAAGTTGCAATTATAGGAGCCGGAGTAGCAGGCTTAACCGCAGCAAATTATTTACACAAAGCCAAAATAGCGTTTATTGTTTTTGAAGCAAGCGATAAACCAGGCGGTAAACTACAAACTGAAATTGTGGAGGGTTTTACTTTAGATAAAGGTTTTCAAGTTTTTTTAACCGCTTATCCAGAAGCTAAAGCATTTTTAAATTACAAAACGCTAAAACTGAAGCATTTCAATTCCGGCGCATTAATACGATTGCAAAAACGTTTTGTTGAAGTTAATGATCCGCTAAGGCAACCAGGCAAAATACTAAGTGGTTTAACTGCACCAATTGGCAACCTGTTAGACAAACTTAAAATATTACAATTAAGCACATCTTTAAAAAGGTTGAGCATTGAAGAAATATTTAATACGCCAGAGCAAAGTACTTTCAATGATTTAAAACAGCTGGGCTTTTCTAACAAAATAATTGAACGTTTTTTTAAGCCATTTTTAGGTGGTATTTTTTTAGAACGGCAGTTGGCAACCAGCAATCGTATGTTTCGTTTTGTAATGAAAATGTTTGCAGAAGGGGCTGCAGCTTTGCCAAGTGGTGGCATTATAAAAATAGCAGAACAGTTAGCACAAAACCTTCCTAAAGAAAAAATTGAATACAAAAAAAAGGTTAAAGGTATTGAAAAAGGGAAAGTGCTTTTTGAAAATGAAGACAGCCAAAGTTTTGATTATATAATTTCTAGTGTTGATTTTGAAAAAGATAATACACAACAATACAATGCAGTTTGCAATTTGTACTTTGCGGCTACCTTGCCTGCTGTAAAAGGTAAAAAATTAATACTAAACGGCAATGGCAGCGGCCTGGTAAACAATGTTGTTTTTGTTGATGAAATAGATCCTTCGGTTGCGCCAAAAGGCAAATCGTTAGTGTCGGTTTCAGTAATTGGCCAACCTAATTTAAGTGATGAAAAATTGACAAAAGCTGTACAAGAAGAATTAGCCGAATGGTTTGGCATGGCAGCAAAAACTTGGAAACATTTAAAAACATACCGAATTGAAAAAGCCTTGCCATTTTGTGCACACATTAATAAAAGCATTACACCTGTTGAAAACAATGGTATTATAAATGTTGGTGATCAATTTACATTCGGCTCCTTAAATGCAGCTATGGAAAGTGCCAGAAAAGCAGCAGGCTATGTACAGGCAAAATTGAATGATCATTAAATAAAAACGTAACTGTTCAGTAGAAGTCAGACCTCAGACCGCTTCGCTGTCAGACGTTAGATAAATTCGACTGAGTGAAGTCAAAAACGCTCTTTTTCGCCTCAATTATGTCTTACGTCTAACGCCTGACAATGAAATGGTCTGACTTCTGAATAGTTACATAAAAACATTAAGTAAAAAATGAAATCTTATCGTTATTTAATCAACTTTGGTATATTGTTTTTATTGATAATTTTATGGGCTTGTGGCTCAAAGCAAATTACAACAACGATGGTAGCAAAAACAAATGCAATGGCTTACGACAGTTTGTTGGCTAAAAAATTTGGTGCTGATGATTATGGTATGAAAAGGTATGTAATGGCTTTTTTAAAAAAAGGGCCAAACAGAGATATACCAAAAGCAAAAGCCGCCGAATTGCAAAACGCACATTTAGCAAATATTGGAAAACTGGCAGAAGCTGGCAAACTGGTTTTGGCTGGTCCATTTTTTGATGAAGGGGAGTTGCGGGGGATTTACATTTTTAACGTAGCCACCATTGCAGAAGCAGAAGCCCTTACCAAAAGTGACCCGGCAATAAAAGCTGGCAGCTTGGTTATGGAATTGAAAGAATGGTACGGTTCTGCGGCAGTTGTAGGTATTAATGAAGTACATAAAAAACTACAGAAGAAAAGTGTAATGGAGTAGGGCGTAGCAATAATTTATATTGTGTATACTTTACATTAAACTAATTTATATCGGCTACCCGGCATAACTTTTACAATATTTTGAAGCTCTAAGTTTAGCAAAGTGCTGGTGGTTTTACTTAAAGTAAATTCACTTTTTAAACTTAATTGATCAACACTTAATGCTTTTTCTGTATCTTTTAAAACGTTATATAACAACTGTTCATCATCGTTTAAAGCTATTAAAAGCGTACGTTGATTTGTTTTTGGATTAGTTGCTGCTTGTGCATCCCAACCTAATTGATAAGCCAGGTCTTCGGCATTTTCTATTAAGCCTGCAATATTTTTTTTAATTAAATTGTTGCAACCAGCAGAGTTACTATCTGTTGTTTTACCAGGTACAGCAAAAACATCGCGATTATAGCCTTGGGCAAGATATGCGGTAATTACAGCGCCACCTTTTGTAGCACTTTCTACCACAATTGTAGCATCGGCCATACCAGCAACAATACGATTGCGCTTTGGAAAGTTTTCTCTATCAGGCTTAGTACCACTTATAAACTCGCTTAACAAACAACCATTATTTAATATTTTATTAGCTACATTTTTGTTGGCCGCAGGGTAAACAGTATGCAAACCGTGGCCTAATACAGCAATGTTGCATATATCATTTTCTACCGCATTTTTGTGTGCCTGAAAATCAACTCCATAAGCTAAGCCACTTATTATAATTGCTTCGTATTGTTTTAAGCCTTCTACCAAAATAGCAACCATTTTTTTACCATATTCGCTAACTTTACGGGTTCCTACAATTGCAATTATTTTATTGGGGTTTAAATTAGCTTCTCCTTTTTGGTAAAGCAGCAAAGGCCCGTCTGCACATTGTTTTAAACGCTGCGGGTAATTACTTTGTGTGTAAAATATTGTATTGATGTTGTTTTGTCGTAAAAATTCTAATTCTTTATTGGCTTTATCAAATACTTCATTAGCATTGGCATTGGCAATGGCTTCTATTGTTTTTTTGCCAACACCAGGTATTTTTAGCAACCTGGCTTTAGGTAAATTAAAAACAGCTTTAACGCTACCGCAATAACTTACCAAATTTTTGCCGTTAACAGGGCCAATACCTGGTACTAAGGTTAAGGCAATTTGATGTAGTACATTGCTATCCATTTATATAAACTAATTATGCAGCCACTACTTTACCATCTAAATAATTACGCAAATATTCGTACGGCTTATTTAAATCGCCATTTATAGTAATGCAGGCATTGTGCAACATATCACTTTCTGGTTTTAAAAACTCTGGCAGCACGTGGTTAATAAACATCTTACCAAAATCTTCTGAGGCATCTCGTGGCAACTCGTTTGGTAAATTGTCAACTGCCATTACATCAATAGAGTTTGTTTTAAACGCTTCCGTTTCAGTTTGTTTTTGTGCATCAAAACCATAAACCGGCTCGCTAATAGTACTTGGCTTTAATGTAGAAGGTATAGAGGCAACTGGTGCAATATCGCAAGTAATATCTGCTATTGCTTTAATGCTAAAATCCTTTGCTTTCATGTCTTCTAAACTCCAAAAAGGAGGTGCTTCCGGGTTCCAATAAATGGCATTAATAAATAAATCGGTTGTGCTTAGGTAAGGTTGTATTACACATTTGTATAATTGTGGTTGGCTGTAAAATTCTTTCATTTCAAAACCATTATCTGTTTTTCTGGCGTATAAATTATCTGAATCTAATTGAGTATAAACCGCTTGCGCGTAGGTTTTGGTAAGAAATTCTTTTGAATCAACTTGTTTTATACCAGCAGCATCTAATACTTCAATAGCACCTTTTGCAACTCTGCCTCCACCAGTAACCGCTATTTTTATGGCAGGAAAGTTAACGGTTTTATAAACGGCTTTGAGTTTGGCTAAGTTGTTTACATCAACTGCACGGGGTAAATTAAATTGCTGATATTTTTTGCTCCAGGTCCATAAGGCATTGTGTGCGCCAACAATACCAGCCCAATGCCCAAAAGCAATAACACGGGTTCTATTTTCATCAACCAAACATTCATAATCAATTAAGCGAATGTTTTTATTAACCACCGCTTGTATTAATTTTTGGTTATAAGGTTGTTCTTTTATGGTATGAGAAAAAAAACAATAGGTTTTATTGGCGATTAATTGATTTATTGGAACTTCTTTTACACCCAATAACACATCGCAATCTTGTAAATTATCACTTAGAGCAACACCTGCCTGCTCGTATTCTTCGTTTGTGTAACATCTGTTTGCCGAAGGTTGTACCACCAAACTAATGTTGCCTTTTTGTAAGATGCTTTTGCATTGTTTTGGTGTGAGTACCACCCTTGTATCAGCAGGTATTTTGCCCTCTTTTATTAAACCTATTTTCATTATTTGCAAATATAAAAATTAGCTTCTAATTGTTTTTACAATATTCAACAAAGCATTCTATATTGTTTTTTTGAGGCGGCATTTTGCAACTTCTTGTGCAAAATTTAACATTCAGCAGAAATTATTAAACGAATATTTGAAGCAATTTTTTAAAAGGCGGACAATAGCATTAAATGCAAATAGGGTAAAATATAAGTTTGTGCCACGCTTACATACAAACTAAGCTATGGCATAAATTGAAAATTAATTACTAACTATATCCTTAGGAAAATAAGTTATTTCTTCCCAGGCACCATCTACAACTTGTAACACTTTCATTTCTTTTCCATTAGTTGAATAGGCAAAAATGTAGGCCAATACGGCACCTTTTGCTGAGGTAAATTCCATTCTAATATCGCTTGATTTAAATTTCAATTTACCTTTTGGTAAAAATTCATTTTCTGTCCATTCATTATTATTTAGATAATAAAATTCAAAATGTCCGCTACTGCAAGAATATGCAAACATACCAGGAGCTACACCTTCATAGCCTTGTATATACTGTAATTTTTGAGAATCTTTCTCAAAAGAGGTATTAACCGTTGGTACATTTGGATTCTTTATCCAGGCTGCATCTTTTACGTAGTATTGCATAAACTCGCCAGTATCTTCATTATAAATATTTAAGCCAGCTAAAACATTATCGCTTGCAGGTATTAATTGCAGGTGTTTATTGTGTTGTGCATTTGTAATATGCAAACCAACAAAAAGGGAAATTAAAGTTGTTATTAAATAACGCATCATATATAAATTTAAAAAATTACTAAAGAAAGGAAATTGAATAAAGAAAAGCTTTTAAGCGATCTTCAAACAAACCAAAGATACGCTATTTAGTTACCCAAAAGTACTTAAATAATTAATTATCAGTATTTAACAAAACAAAAAATCGTTCACCAATTTATATGCTTTTGCTTTTGCTTCTTCTAATTCATCATTTAAAACAATGGCATCAAACTGGTTTTTAAACTGCATTTCGTAAGCGGCTTTTTGCAACCGTTTGTTTATAGAAGTTTCGGTTTCGGTTTGCCTTAGTTGTAGTCTGCTTCTAAGGGCTTTAATATTAGGCGGATCAATAAATATACTTAATGCTTTATGTTCGTATTGATGTTTTATGTTGAGTGCTCCTTTCACATCTACATCAAAAATTACGTGTTGTCCCATTTGCCAAATTCGATCTACTTCGGCTTTTAAAGTTCCGTAAAAGGCGTTTTCATATACTTCTTCCCATTCTACAAATGCTTGGCTTCTAATTTTGTCTTTAAACTCTGCTGTGCTTAAAAAATAATAATCTTTGCCTTCTAATTCGCAATGCCTTGCCTTGCGGTTGGTTGCAGAAATTGAAAAAGCCAACTTATTTGGAAAGCAACTTAACAAGTGCCGAACAATTGTTGTTTTGCCGGCCCCGGAAGGCGCTGCAACAATAATTAATTTATTTGCTGATGGTGAAGCATTGGTATCCATTACAAAATATTAAGTAGCTGTTCTTTTATTTTTTCTAAATCGTCTTTCATTTCTACTACTGTTTTTTGTAGTATGGCGTGGTTAGCTTTGGCACCAATAGTATTTATTTCGCGGCCAAGTTCTTGTGCAAAAAAGTTTAGCTTTTTTCCTTTTATTAAATCGTTGTTATTAGCCAATTGTTCAAAGCCTTTTAAATGGCTGCTTAGCCTTACCAATTCTTCTGTAATATCTAATTTTTCCAAGTAATAAATTAACTCTTCTTCAAAGCGGTTTTCGTCAATTTCTTCCTTTATCTTTAACTGTTGAATTTGGTTGTAAAGGTTTTCTTTTATTTTGTTAGTTCTACCAGGTAATAGTGTTTTAATGTGTGCGGCATTTTTTGCAATTAGTTCGCAACGTTTAACAATATCTTTTTTAAGGTTTTCTCCCTCTGCGCTTCTAAAAGCAACTAATTCATCAATGGCTCGTTTTAATGCAGTTTCTAATTGCAACCATTCTTCATTATTTAAATCGGTTTTTTCCGGGCTATAAATTTGTTGTAATCTAAGTATTGCTGGCAGCAAATCTGCATCACTTATATTTAGGTGTTCGGTGGTATTTTTCAATTGTTTATAATAAGCTTTTAACAAATTTTCATTAATTAAATTGGTAGTGGCCTCTGCTTCGTAGTCAACCGTAATGCTACATTCAATTTTACCTCTTTGTAGCCCTGTAGCAATTTGCTTACGTATAAATATTTCTTTTTCTTTATAGTCGGGTGGTATTTTAAGACTTACTTCGGCATACCTACCATTCAAAGCTCTTAACTCTATACTAATTTTTTTTGATGCATATATTACGGTAGCTTTTCCAAAGCCAGTCATTGAATGCATCATATTGTAAAGCAATTAATCATAAAACAAATTGTCATTTACGCAAATGTACAGTTTAGTCTGCTGAGTTTCAAACTACAGTTTTATTTGGCGTGTAGCGGGTATATTTTTATTTTCTATAGCTGCTTTTATAGCCTCAATATTTTGCAGGGTTTGTTGGTAACCCGCATTATATAATTCATCGGCACGCCAGGCGTCAATAGGTCTAAATTTTGCTGCTTTTTTTACGTCAATTAAAAAATCGCAGTATTTAATTTGGTCTGCACTATTGCGCCATATTGTTAAATCTAAGCAACGCAAACCTAAGGCAACTATATTACTAGGGTCTTTACTAAAGCTATGTGGATTTACGTTTACAGCAATAATTTTTTCGCACATCCCTTTAATTGGTTTTATGGGTAAGTTATCAAAAAAGCCACCGTCAATATAGGTTTTTCCATTCATTTTAACTGGGCCAAACACTAAGGGTACAGCGCAAGATGCGGGCACTACTTCTGATAGTTTGCCTGTTTTCATATATTCGCACTTACCGTCGGTTAAATTGGCTACTGTTGCATAAAACGGCTTTAATAAACCATTAAAACTGTTGTGCGGTATTTTGTCTTTAATTATTTTACTAAGATAGCTTAAATTACTAAGTCCGCTAACGTTGTAAGTAAAGTTAAAAGCATTAAACAAACTGGTACTTTTTAAAGTATGAAAAATTTCGGTTGGCAAAAAGCCGGCAGCATAAAAACAACCTACTAAGGCGCCCGCACTTGTACCTGCAATTACCTGTGGGTGAATATTGTTTTCCGAAAGTGCCTGCAAAACACCAATATGAGCAATGCCTCTTGCCCCGCCACCGCAAAGTGAAATACCTACTGCACTCATATAATTAGCATTTTAGTTTATTTGGCAAAGTTATTTGTATAAGCTATGTATTGCAAAATTATTAAACAATTTTAATTGTAACGTTGTTTTTAATATGCATTTTTAGGTATTGTAATTGTAAAGGTAGTGCCCTTATTTATTTTAGATTGTATTTTAATATTTCCTTTATGCTTTTCGATGGCCTTTTTGCATATTGATAAGCCTAAGCCTGTTCCCTCATAATCATCTTTAGTATGCAGGCGTTTAAATATTAAGAATATGGTATCAAAATAACTTTCTTTTATACCAATACCATTATCCGAAACTTCATAAATATATTCTGTTTTTGTAGATGCTTCTTTTATACGAATAATAGGTTTTTCATTATTATTAAATTTAATAGCATTAGAAACTAAATTTAAAAAGGTTTCTCTAATCAACATTTCATCTCCATAAAACTCATCAAAATTATCTATTTCAATTTTTATATTTCTGCTTTGTATTGAAACATTAAAATCGGAAGTAATTTCATTTAATATGGCATTTAAATCTACTTTTTGAGGATTAAAATCTTTACTATCAACCTTTGAGTATTCTAAAACTTCTTCAATAAGCTTAAACATTCGGTTGCCAGATGTTATAATGAGCTCTAAAAATTCATTAATGTTAGCATAGTCTTTTTCTTCAATTTTACTTTTAATTAGTTGGCTAAATGTGATAATGGCACGCAATGGCTCTTTCATATCGTGCGAAGCTATGTAGGCAAATTTTTCTAACTCCAAATTGGAGTTGATGTATTGTTGTAATTTTTTATTTGCGGTTTTAAGTTCAACTACTTTTTTATCTAATTTTAGTTGCGCATTTTGAAGTTCAGTAACATCTCTAATTACACAGGTAACATTATTTTTGCTAACAGGCTCTATTCTAAGTTCAAGATAAACTTCCTTTTTTTGTGAGTTCTTAATTTTTATAGTAGTGCTAGTTCCAACATTATCTTTTAAGGTACTTTTAATTGCTTTTTGTAGGGTTGTTTTTAAATTTTTTGGTATAAAATCAAATTCAGTTATATTTTTATTTGTTAATAATTTCGATAAGTTATTTTCTGAGCTTATTGGGCTTTTATAGTTTTTGCCTGCTATTATTGAAAGAAAGTTAGCATTCTTATCAAACTCAATTATCAAATCTGGATAGCCAGCTAACAGTAAATTTAGTTTTTCATCTTTTGCTCGGAATTCTTTAGCTATTTCTTCATATACTTGGCTTAAATTTTTTAAAGTGGTAACATTATAATAGGTTATAACTGTACCAGTAATTTCATTTAAGGTATTGTTGTAAGGTAAAATATTCATCATTACCCATTGTGCATTATCAGTTTGTATTTCTTTCGAAAATTTATTGCCGGTAACTAAAACTTTTTTTAAATCTTCAACAAAACCAGGATATTTTAGTTTGAGATTTATTTCATTTATTGGCCTGCCAATATCTCTGCTTCTTACCTGTAAGCCCAGTTTTAACGAATCGGTGAATCTTCTAATATTAAATTCATTATCTAAAAAAATGGTACTTACATTAATGTTGTTTAGCAGGTTATAAATATCGTCGTTTAATAATGTTAATTCACTAATTTTAGCTTGGTGTTCGGCATTTACGGTTAGTAATTCTTCATTTACCGATTGTAGTTCTTCGTTTGCGCTTTGTAGTTCTTCGTTTGCAGAAAGCAGCTCTTCATTAGTGGCTTGTAGCTCTTCATTGGTGGTTTCCATTTCTTCGGTTGCCAATTGCAGGCTTTCTTTACTTTCGCGCAAGTGAAATTCTAAATCGGATATTCTATTTTTGGAGTATTGATCTATCTCTAATTTATTTATGGTATTATCTTCCCTTCTTTTTTCAATATTTATAAATGAAACCCGTGCAATGTTTTGATTTAAATTTTCAACAAAAATGGGTGTAATTTCAAGGTCAATTAACTTCTCTTTGCCATTAATGTTACATTCAATACTTGTATAATGTATTGGTTTTTTGTTTAAAAAACTTTCTTTTATTCCTGCTGATACCACAATTCGTAATGATTCTTCAATCATATCTTCAAAATTTAATCTAATGGTATTTAAGGGCAATGTTAAAAATTCGGTTGTATTGCCAAAAATATGCACCAACTCCATTTTTGTATTTACAAAAATAGTAGGTGGAATGTAGCGATCCATTAAGTTGTTGTTCAGCGAGCGTTCAACATATTTTGATGATTGAATTGGAGCACTTGCCACACTTTTAAAGTTAATTTTTTGAGAACCTGAGCTAAATGATTCATCAAAGAAATTAGCGGTTAAAAATTTTACTGATTGTTTAAATAAGTAAATTTTATTTTTTTTATCAATGTCTACCGATTCTAGAGTTTTATAACTACCAAGTGTTTCGCTACTACCTAAAAACAAAAAACTATTATTATTTAAAGCATAATGAAAAAGTGTCATTATTTTTTTTTGAACTTCTGCTTCTATGTATATCAACATATTTCGGCAGCTTATTAAATCCATTTTAGTAAAGGGCGGATCTTTTAAAATGTTATGGTAGGCAAATACTACCGTGTCTCTAATTTTTTGAGATACTTTAAAAGTATTATCAGATGTTGCTCTGAAATATTTTTCTAAAATTGGTTTGGGTATATCTTCTACAACGCTAATATTATATTCGCCAATAGTAGCTTGCTCTAATGCTGCTTTATCAATATCTGTAGCAAATATTTTAACTAAATTAGTTAGCTTGTTTTCTAACAAATACTCATTAAATAGTATAGCAAGAGAGTAAGCTTCTTGCCCTCTTGAGCAGGCGCAAGTCCATATTCTAATGGTTTTGTTTTTTTCTGCTTGTTCAAAAATTTTAGGTATTACTTTGGTTTTTATTGCTTCAAAAGCTGCTTTATCTCTAAAAAAACTACTTACTCCTATTAAAAATTCATTTTTGAGTTGAACTACTTCTTTTTCGTTTTGGTATAAAAGTTCGGTGTATTCTTTTAAACCACCTAATTGATTAACCATTATGCGCCGCTGAATACGCCGTAAAACGGTATTTTTTTTGTATACACTAAAATCAATATCAGTAGAAGCTTTTATTAAATCAAAAATACGGGTAAGGTTTTTTTTATCTAATGCAATTTTGTTGTTAATGGTTATGTTTTCATTTTCATCAAGATTCATATAGGTTAATATTTCTTGCATCATTTCATTTGGCTTCAATACCAAATCAACCATGCCAGTATTTATTGCACTTTTAGGCATTCCGTCAAATTTTGAATGATGTGGGTCAGAAACTACTACTAAGCCGCCTTTTTCTTTAATTTTTTGCAAACCCAATGAGCCATCTTTACCAGTACCAGAAAGTATAACACATATAGCTTTTTCAAGCCTTTGCTCGGCAACGGATACAAAAAATGTATTTATTGGGTGAAATATAAGTGTGTCTTTACTGCGCGGACTTAATTTTAACAAATCATTTTCTAATATTAATTGCTTATCAGGCGGTATAATATAAATATTACTCGGCAATACCTTAACGTTGTGTTTTATTTGGTGAACGGGCAACTTAGTTTTTTTTGCTAACAAATCAACCATTAAACTTTCGTAATTGGGCGATAAGTGCAATACAATTATATATGCCGGGCCATCTGAATAATTTAAAATATTGGCAGAAAAAAATGCATTTATCGCCTCTAAACCACCAGCTGAAGCACCTATGGCAACAATTGGAGTTAGTTTATTGTTTTTTGACATAAAATCGTTTGTAACTGAATGTACGCCTATTTGTCAAATTTGTTAGTTCTAACAGAAAAAAAAGTAATCTGAACCAAGCTCTAAGCCGTAGTTTTCAAAAATTTTAATAATTTGTGCCTGCTCAATTGGGTTGGCTATTGCTACCATGGATTGAGATTTATTTAGACTAATATTGTTTTGATTTTCAATTTTAATATCATAAATAGTTTTATTAATTTTTTTAATATTATTAGTAAACCAACTAAAAGGTACATTTTTTTTTATTAAATATTTTGCTATAAATTTTCCCTTTTCACCGGCTCCCCACAAAGCCAAAGTTTTATTTGCTTGCAGGCTTAGTTGTATAAAATAATGAAGCTTTAAATTTAAAAAACGGTTGTCTAAATAGTTTGCATCTGTTCTTGAAGTACGGTTTGGATAATCTCTCCAATAATGTATTATTTCGTTAACGCCAAGCACTTTTAATTTGTATTTGTAAAATCGGAAACACAAATCGTAATCTTCTGGATAGTCATTCGGTTTAAAAGCTTCACATTTTTCTAAGTCTTGTTTATGCAACATCCAACAAGGGGAAGGTATTACACATTCTTTATAAATTTCGCTAAAATTGCTTTCATTTTTAGTTAGTCTGTTCAGCCAATCTTCATATCTTTTGTAACCATTACCTAATTGCTTTTCCGAAAAATATTTAACCAAACCTGTTGCAACATACCCTATTCCAGCTTGTAATAATTTTTGTTTTAAAAGATGCAGTTTGTTTTCTGTCATTAAATCATCTGCATCCATACGGGTAATAAAGTTACCAGTACTTTTTTTATAGGCCAAGCGCAATGCTTCAATAATACCTTGCCCCTTATTGTTAAAAATTTTTACGCGCTTATCTACATTAGCAAACGCTTTTAAAACCATTAAACTATTATCGGTAGAGTGGTCGTTTACTGCAACTAACTCCCAATTAAGCTCCGTTTGATTTATTATAGAATCTAAACAATCAGCCAAATAAGGTTCGGCATTTTTTACCGGCATTAGTATGGATATTTTGGTGCTCAATTTTCTGGCATTTTATCGCTTGCTCTTAAACGGCTTACCCATTGGTTATTTTTAATAAAAAATCGCCAGGGCAAATATTTGTCGGGGCCATCAAAATTCATTCCTATACGTTGGCTAATACCAATTTCTTTTTTTGTTAAGTTGGTGGCGTCTTCAATCCAAATAATATTGCCACACAAATCTGCACCATAATGTGTTAAGTTAATACCCATTGCTTGCCCAACACAACCAGGTCCTGTAGCTATTTTATAGTTGTAGTTTTTCAACTTTCTTCTTTGCTGTGTATATTGTTTTCCTTCAATTGGCTCAACCGCTCTAATTAAAATGCAATTGGCTAAACCTGTTGTATTAGTTACAATATTTAGCATAGTATGAATACCATAACATATGTACACATAAGCATAGCCGCCCGGGCCATACATTACTTCAGTTCTTTTGGTTTTTTTATTTGGGTAAGCGTGGCAACCTTCATCGGTTCTACCGCAATAAGCTTCTACTTCAGTAATGGTTGCTTTGGTTATTTGCTTATTAATATTAGTACACAATATTTTGCCCAATAATTGTTCGGCTACAATTAATACATTACTATTGGCATAAAAACTGCGAGGCAATTTGTTTCTTTGTTTCATTAAAAAGGTAAAAGCAAATTTAAAATTTAAATGGGTACTCTATATTTAATACCAAGCTTATTGGGCGATAGTGATTTAAGCCAACTTAATCCATACTTAACCACGCTATTGCCAAAGTTAAAATATTTTGTGGTTGAAAATGTAAAAAGTGCTCGTCGCTTTTTAAAAAAAGTTGATAGAAGTATTAACATTGATGAACTTACTTTTTTTGAGCTTTATAATAATACTGATGTTGCTGCACAAATTAATTTTTTACAACATGCTATTAGTGGAGCACCAATGGGCTTATTAAGTGATGCTGGTTTGCCCGCTATTGCCGACCCTGGTGAGCAATTTATTTTATTTGCACATCAATACAATGTAAAAGTAGTGCCCTTGGTTGGACCATCTTCTATATTAATGGCTTTAATGGCTAGTGGTTTAAATGGTGAACAATTTGCTTTTCACGGTTACTTGCCAATACAAAAAAAAGAACGACAACAGGCTATTAAAAAGTTAGAAACGCAAAGTTTGCAGAACAATGCATCGCAAATTTTTATTGAAACACCATACAGAAATAACCAGTTGTTAGAAAGCTTAAAACTTACTTGCAAAAGAGATACCTTTTTGTGTGTTGCAGCTAATTTAACGCTACAAAATGAAACCATAGTTACACAAACTATAGAAAAATGGAATACAAAAAATTACAACTTTCATAAAATACCAGCAGTATTTGTGCTACAGGCTTAACAAGTAAACAAGCGCTATAATCAACCAAAATTTCAAACAATAAAGTTAAATATTAAGTAACTATTCAGATGTCAGATCATTTTATTGTTAAACTTCGGACGTCAGATATAATTTGGTAGAAAAAGAGTGTTTTTGAACTCCCTCAATCGAATTTTTCTGACGTCTAACAGCGAAGCGGTCTAACTTCTGATCTCTAATGAATAGTTATAACTTTATTTACAAATACGGGGCAGCTAATGTGTGGAAGTGTAGTGATTTTAAAACTTTTTAAATCTCAATTACAAAAATTGCCGTACTAAGTGGTTATGAAGTTTTTACTAATAATTTGCGTCTTGTTTATGGGTTTTTCAAAATCTGATAAATCAAATTCAAACATTAAAATTCAGGCAAAAATAACATCAAACACAATTGATAAATTAAGTGGGCAAAAGCAAACTTACCGTTATTTTTATGATGGCTTTCCCGTCATATTTTCAGAACATAAAAAAATAACCAAAAACGGAAAATCAAAAACATATGGCCACCATGTTAATATAGATATTGACATAAATAAGAATGAAATAGTTTCACTATCGGCTATAGAACATAAATTGGGGAATCATTTTGTACCAATGAAAGATAGCCTGGTTATATTAGATGTTAGTTTAAAAAATGAGGAATACGCTTTTGTCTATCATTTATCTAACACAAAAACTGGCGAGCAATATTTTATAAATGCCCACACAGCAGAAATTGAATTAACACTACCAACAAAATATGCATGCAGCGCGGCTAACTGTAGTGGAACATCAAACCACTACGGAATTGTAACGTTTAACGGATGCTACAGTAATAATGAGTATCTTTTAAAAAATGAAGAAAATAATATAGGCCTTTTAGATGCTATTGTTTTTAACGGCCCAGCACCACAAACACCTTCAAACTATGTTTCGAGTAATAGTAGTTTTTTTTTAGATGAGGTAGCAACAACTACATATTTTTCAATGGAAAAAACCTATAATTACTTTAAAAACAGTTTTCAACATTATGGTTTAGATGGAGATCATTTTCCAGTTAAAGCCTGGTTAGCTGATAGTGATTATATTTTTTATGATAAAGTAAATAAAGCAGCTATAATAGGTGCAGATGCAAATATTACAATAGATATAGTTGCCCACGAAATTGTGCACGGAATAACAGACTTAACGGCTGGCTTAATATACCAAAGCGAGCCAGGCGCACTTAATGAATCGTTTTCAGATATTTTTGGAGAAGTTGTTGAGTTTTACACATTAGGCCAAAATGATTGGTTGGTTAATTCTGATATAAAAAACAATACAGCACCAATAAGAGATTTTGCAAACCCTAATAATTATGAGCAACCAGAAACTTATTTGTTAAACCAATATTGGGAAAACGGGTTTGAAGATTGTGCTGGCGTACATACTAACAGCGGCGTGCAAAATCATTGGTTTTATTTGTTATGCGAAGGAGGCAAAGGAGTACAAGCTATTGGCATTAACAAAGCTGCTTCAATTGCTTTTAAAAACCTTAATACTTATTTGTTTCCTATGGCACATTACAATGATGCAAAAATAGGAAGTTTGCAAGCCGCAGAAGATATTTTTGGAGTAAACAGTTTTGAGCAAAACCAAGTAAAAAAGGCATGGCAAGCTGTTGGCGTGTTTAATAATACCGAGTTAGATTCGCTTGTTTTAGTAGATTTATACAACAAAGCAAACGGCAATAATTGGCAAGTCAGCTGGAACTTAGCCTTGCCAATAAACCTTTGGCATGGTGTTACCTTAAACGAAAACCGAAGAGTTGTTGAACTTAATTTGAGCAACAACAATCTTACAGGCCACTTAACTTTAAAAATTGGAAATTTAACAGAGTTAACTTTGTTAGATGTGTCAAATAACCCAAACTCACGCACTTTAATTTTTGAATTAGCGAACTTAAAAAAGTTAGAATATTTAGATTTATCAAATGGTAATAACATGCTAAGCCACTTTAATAATTGTATTGACGATTATTACTTGTCTACCTTATCAAAACTACCAAATTTAAATTATTTAGATATTTCTAATAACCAATTAGTTGGTTGCTATCCACACCAAATGCGAAAATTAAAGGAACAAATTCCCTCAATAAGTGATCTTCAAATTAGTTTCGGAAACAATTTTGATGCGACTTGGAGTGATTTTATTAATTATAATAACGGCTATTGTAATAATTGTATTAATAATTTTGAGATCAGTAATTCTAACGATTTAAAATTTTTACCCAAAGTTTATAACACCATAAAAACCAATGGAAATATTGTAGTAAACAATACCAGCGCTCCAACTCAAATATATGCTGGCGATAAGGTTATTCTTAATGCTGGTTTCGAAGTTTCAAAAAACGCCGATTTAGTTATTGACATTAAATTTTGCACCAATAACTAAAACAAAGTAGAAAAATAATGACTGCTAACTTTATGCTTATGCTTATAAATCTGCAACCTAATCCAACTCAAAACCAACTAAATGTTTATACGAACTTTATTGTTAATGCTAACACACAATTACAAGTAGTAAATATTTTAGAAGAAATAGTAATAGCGCAAACAATGTTTAACAAGCAGCAAAACTATATTAACTTAAATGTAGAACATCTTACATTAGTAACTTACTTTGTAATAGTGGTTCTACTACGAATTTAATGAAACATTGCGTTTAAGGCTTAGAAGTACTTACGCATAAAGATACTTTAAATACCCCAACCGTCATCGCAGAAAAATCGGAGAGAAACGGAGATTTTATCAGCGATCTTGCCTATTTTTTTTGGGAGAGATAGCGGATATTTTATTCCGTTGCTCTCCATAAAATTCCGCTATGACGTTTGTTCGGTTTTTCCTTTTTTTCCATTAAAATGGTAGTAGAACCGTAATAGTAAAAGAAACTGAGTAAATACATATTTAGAAATTTATGAAACAATAGATAAAATAATTTAAGCTTTGGTAAAGCGGTTACATTTTTAGTTATTTTAAATGTATTATTATTTTAAATAATAAATTTCAACACATTAAATTCTTATTTTTGAATAGTGGAAATAAAATTATTTTAGTAGATTCGTTTACTCTTTTATCATATAAAAAATTAATCATTATAACAAATTTGATGAAAAATTTACACTATCTATTTCTACTTCATATCATTTTTAGAAATTAAATTATTCTGTTTAAGTATAATGAGCATTTCTAAAATAAATACCATTTTAAAAATTTATAATTTATTAATAAATGAACCAACCTTATATTTTTAAATCAAATAGACTGGGTTTTAGAAGTTGGAGTATAACCGACTTGCCTGCTTTTGCCCAATTAAATGCAGATGAAGCCGTAATGGAACATTTCCCCAATGTATTAAGTTTAGTAGAAACAGAAAATTTTATTACCCGGCTTATTGCACATCATAAAGAAAACGGCCATTGCTATTTTGCAACCGAAGTTTTAAAAACTGGCGAGTTTATTGGTTTTATTGGCTTAGCTTTTCAAAAATACAAAACCAACTTTTCGCCAGGTGTAGATATTGGCTGGCGGTTAAAAAAAGCCGCCTGGGGAAAAGGCTACGCCACCGAAGGCGCTAAAAGATGTTTAGTATATGGTTTTAACAATTTAAAATTAGAACGCATTTTTGCAACCTGTACCATTAACAATAATAAATCGGCAAACGTAATGCAAAAAATTGGTATGAAAAGAATGGGCGAATTTAAGCATCCCAATTTAAAAGAATTTCCAGAATACGAAAGGTGTTTATGGTATGAGGTGAAGAATAATTTGATTTAATTTTATATTTTTGAAGATGAAAAAAAATTTGGATGTAAAAGATAACTACAAAGAAGCAATAAATGAAATTTGGGACAACCCTGAATACAAAGATATTCAAGCGATAAACAGAGGTTATCTTGTTCGTGATAAGCCAGAAAAAAATGCACTTACTTTTATTGGTATAAATCCTTCATTTTCTGAAAGTGATGAGTCTACAAAACAAATAGACAATAAAATTTTCTCAACACTACTTCAAGAAGGGAATGACTATAAGCAGTATTTTGGATCTTTTGAGAAAATTTCTAAATCTACTAAAATGGAATGGACTCATTTGGATTTACTCTTTTTAAGAGAGACAAAGCAAAAAAATGTTATAGCACTGTTTAAAACTGATATTGGAAAAAAGTTTATTCAGGCACAAATAGATATATCTAAGAAAATATTAGAAAACCTAAACCCAAAAATAGTAGTAGTCGCAAATGCCACAGCTAGAGATTTTTTTGGAAAGAAAACAAACAACAATAAGACTCATAATTTAATGGGATATGAATTTAAATTTGATGAAAAACTTGGAACTGATCGATTAGCAAATAAAAACTCTAATCTCTATAATACTCCTTTCTTTTTTACGAGCATGCTTTCTGGTTCAGGGCAATTAGATATCGGTTCTAGAGAAAGATTAGTTTGGCATATAAATAAAATAAATTCTGAACTATAGAACCTAGCAAACTTGTTGAATTAATTTTTACAACTCTTCACCAACTCCAAAAAATCATCAAACAAATAACGGCTATCGTGCGGCCCAGGGGATGATTCTGGATGATACTGCACCGAAAAAGCAGGCTTATCTTTTATTTGGATGCCTTCAATAGTAGCATCATTTAAGTTAATGTGGGTAATAATAATATCATCAGAATTACGTACCGCTGCTGCATCAATACCAAAGCCGTGGTTTTGACTGGTAATTTCGCAACAACCTTTTATAATATTACGAACTGGATGGTTTAAACCTCTATGCCCATTGTGCATTTTGTAAGTTGGTATTCCTATTGCAGAAGCCAACAGTTGATGACCTAAACAAATACCAAACAAAGGTTTATTAGCTTTTAAAATCTGCTTTACAAACTTAACAGCATAAGGCATTGCCGATGGATCGCCCGGGCCATTACTTATAAAATAACCATCGGGCTTGTATGCTAAAGTTTCTTCATAGCTGGTTTTTGCCGGAAACACTTTTACACTTGCGCCTCTGTTTAAAAAGCACTCAACTATATTGTGTTTGCAGCCATAATCCATTACAGCAATTTTTAAATCGCTGGTTCCTTTTTCAAAAGAAGTATTGGTGCAAACTTTACTGGCTAATTCTAAACCAGCCATACTGGGCACTTTGGCTAATTGCTGCCTAAGGCTTTCAAGCTCTAATATCTCCGAAGAAATAATGGCATTCATTGCGCCTTTATCTCTAATGTGTTTTACCAAAGCACGTGTGTCAATGTCGCTGATGCCAACCAAACCTTCGTTTTTGAAATAAGTATCAATATCAGCATCTGCCAAATTACGGCTATGTTTTTCACTTAAATTTTTTACTACTAAACCAGCAATTTTTATTCCGCCCGATTCTGTTTCAGCATCTTTTGTACCATAGTTTCCTATATGCACATTAGTAGTAATTAATATTTGCCCAAAGTATGATGGATCGGTAAATACCTCCTGATAGCCCGTCATACCAGTATTAAAGCAAATTTCGCCAACAGCTGTACCCATCTTTCCTATAGCTTTACCATTATAGGCAGTACCATCAGCCAATACTAAAATAGCTGGTTTAGTATTTTCAAAATTTTTCAAAAACAGGGCTATTTAGTTTATTAACTAACCTCTTAAACTTCTACCTCTAATAACGCGGTAAATAGCTAATAAAACCAAAGCACCTACTACACCTAAAATAATTTGATATACCATACCACCATTAGCAGCTAAGCCAAAAACGCCAGCCAACCAGCCACCAATTGCAGAGCCTGCAATACCTATTAAAGTAGTAATAATAATCCCTCCCGGATCGTCACCTGGCATAATAAATTTAGCTAACATGCCTATTACTAAGCCTAAAACAATTGTTATAATTAATCCCATAATAATTAAAATTTTGCGCTAAAATAATAAAATCAATTCAATGTTTTTAAAACACTTTCCCACAATAATTTTGCGGTTTGCTCCCAGGTAAATTTTTGTCGTTGAATTTTGCCAGCTTCTATTAGTTTTTGTTGCAATTTTGGTTGGCTTTCTAATGCTAAAAACGCTTTGCTTATGCTATCAACATCTTTTGGATTTACTAACAAAGCAGCTTCGCCAGCCACTTCGGGCATTGAACTTACGGTAGAAGTTATTACCGCTGTTTCGGCATACATGGCTTCTAAAATAGGCAAACCAAAACCTTCAAATAAAGAAGCGTAACACAAGGCGGTGGCAGAAGCAATTAAACGTTCAATTTCTTTTATAGCTAAGTGGCCAACAAAAACAACTTCGTTTTTATGCTCCATTTTTTGGTAAATGGTTTTCAACTCCTCGTTTTTCCACGCCATTCTGCCAGCTACAATTAACTTAGTACTGCTTTGTGTTTGGGTTTTAAAAATATCAAAAGCCTGTAAAATTCTACCTAAATTTTTACGCGGATGTACTGCGCTAATAAAAATAAAATAATTACAGCCGTGGCTGTATTGCTCTTTTACTTTTTGTTTCTCTGTTTCGTTTATAGGTTTGCAACTTGGGTTTGCACCGTTGTATACTACATCAATTTTATCTACATCAATATTATATTTTACCGAAATATCTTGTTTACTAAAATCGGAAACCGTAGCAATGCGTTGTACTTTATGTGCAAATTTTGGGCTGTAGTAGCGGTAATATTTTTTGGTAATGAAGGGCACAAATTGCGGATAATGTTCAAAAGCAATATCGTGCATTACGGTTAGTTGCGGTATGTTTGTATTTAAAGAAGCAAAACCATCGGGCGACAAAAAAACATCCGCATTTATTTTTTTTAAGATGCGTGGCACACTCCACTCAAACCACCAATACCATAAAAATGGGTGACGAGCTGGTGGATTTGCAATAAGAGGTATTATGTTTTCTGCAAATAAAAATTGTTGATGTGGAGGCCTATCAAAAATACAATAAAACCGATGTTGCGGATGCGCTAAACTCATGCGCTTTAAGGTTTCAAAAGTAAAGCGGCCTATGCCTTCTAATTTATTGTGAATTAAAAAGCGGGTATTTACAGCTATGTTTAGTGGTTTTTGCAACTGGTTGGCAAATATAGTTTTTTAAGCTATTAATATTACAGATAATGGCTGTTTGATTGACTAAAGCCAATGCGTTAGGGATGGAGGCTTTGTTTGAGCTCGTTTTTAGGTTTCAAAAAAGTATAAATGTTTGGCTTAAAAAACGGTTTTTGTTTAGATGCTTTTTATAATAATACCCAATAAAAACAGCGAGTGCCGACAGCCCGACCCGAAGGGAAACGCCCAAAACAATTAGCACAAATGGTTTTATATAATTATTTGACTTTGGTAATTTATGCTATTGATCTTTTCAGTATATTTACGCAATGAAATATAAAGCGATTAACAATGCTTTGTTTGTTGAAAATAGAAAGCGGTTTGCTGATGCTATGAAACCAAACAGCATTGCCTTGTTTATATCTAATCCGCAAGTGCCAGTAAGTGCAGATGCATTGTATCATTTTAAGCAAAATCCCGATTTTTTTTATTTAACAGGGGTTGACCAAGAAGATTGCGCCTTGATGCTTTACCCCGATGCGCCTGATGAAAAATACAAAGCAGTTTTGTTTGTACGAAAAACAAATGAAACCATTGCTGTTTGGGAAGGCCATAAATTGACTAAAGAAGAAGCCACCGAAACAAGTGGAATTGCTAAGGTAAAATGGCACGATGAGTTTGAAAATTTTATTCCACAATTTGTAAATACAGCAGAGGCCATTTATTTAAACACTAATGAACATAGCAGGAAGTCTAGTAATTTCCCTTACGGTGATTTACTGTTTGCCAATAAAATTAAAGCCCAATTTCCACTTCATGAGTTAGAACGTGCTGCCCCAATTTTAGGTCGCTTGCGTAGCGTTAAATCGGCAATTGAAGTGGAGTTGATACAAAAAGCCTGCAACATAACTGCAGCTGGATTTGAACGTATTGCCAAATTTGTAAAACCCGGCGTGTTAGAGTATGAAATTGAAGCGGAAATGATTCACGAATTTATTAGGCAAGGTGCTAATGGTTTTGCTTATGAACCCATAATTGGCAGCGGACATAATGCCTGCGTATTACATTATGTGGACAATAATCAGCCTTGCAAAGATGGCGATATGTTGCTAATGGATTTTGGTGCTAACTACGCCAACTATGCTTCCGATTTAACACGCACCATACCAGTAAATGGTAAATTTACCGATAGACAAAAAACGGTATACAATGCTGTTTTACGGGTTATGAAAGCTGCTACCGATATGTTAGTACCAGGCGCTTATTTAGATGCCTATCATAAAGAAGTAGGTTTATTAATGCAGGCAGAATTATTACAATTGGGTTTAATTACCGAGCAGGAGATAAAAGAACAAGATGAAGATAAACCAGCTTATAAAAAATATTTTATGCACGGCACCAGCCATCATTTAGGTTTAGATGTACACGATGTTGGTAACAAGTACAATGCCATACAAGCTGGCATGGTTTTTACAGTTGAGCCAGGCATTTACATTCCCGAAGAAAACTTAGGCATCCGTATTGAAAATGATGTATTAGTAACCGAAGGCAAACCAAAAGATTTAATGGCCCACATACCAAGAGAAGTAGAAGCCATTGAAGATTTGATGAATAGTTAATATAAATGAGACTTATAACCATACCCAATTTAATAACTTTAGGCAACTTGTTTTGCGGTTGTTTAGCCATAATATTTGCCTTAGGTGGCGATTTGCGAACCAGCGCTTATTTTGTATTAATTGCAGGTTTTTTAGATTTTTTTGATGGCTTTGCCGCACGCGTTTTAAAAAGCAACTCGCCAATTGGCGGCGATTTAGATAGCCTTGCCGATATGGTAACATTTGGTGTAGTGCCAGGCATTTTTTATTACAAATTGCTTTGCGACAACTTTGTTTGTGCTGGTGAATTTAACTTATGGGCTGGTTTAGGCTTTGTATTTACCATGTGTGCCGCCCTGCGTTTAGCCAAATACAATGTTAGCGAAGACCAAAGCGAAATGTTTAGAGGTATGCCCACCCCAAGTGCCACATTGTTTATTATAGGTATTCCTTTTTGGTACGAAAGCGGCTGGTACTTATTTTTAGCCGATAAACTATTTCTATTTTTCTGGTTATTTTTAATTTCATTTTTAATGATTAGCAACGTACCCATGTTTGCCTACAAATTTAAAAATGCCAGTTTAAAAAACAACTGGTTTACTTATGCTATGATGATATTTCCAATATTACTATTATTAACAATGGGTTTAAAAGCCTTAACTATTTTAATTGTAGTTTATATTATTGGTTCGTTTATTTACTTTCGCATAAACAAAATAGCAGAATGAAAAAATTTACAGCAGAAATAGATATTATGCCAAAAAAAGAACTGTTGGACCCACAAGGCAAAGCCGTAGAAAACAGTTTTAGCAATTTAGAGTTAAATGGTTTACACAACGTACGCATAGGCAAACACATTACAATACAAATTTCCGCTACCGACAAAACCGCTGCCGAAACAAAAATTGAAAAAGCTTGTGCTGAATTTTTAGCCAACCCAGTAATGGAAGCCTACCAATATAAAATAAATGAGGGAAGCGAAACTTGAAGGCCCGCATAAAATCCTGTCCCGCCATACGCTATATCTTTTTGTGAAATATTAGTGGGTAAACCAAAATTTTGAAGTTACAAAAAGGATGCCGCTACTGTCGGGGCTAAAATGGAAAGTGTTGGGCACGCAATTGCTTGTTTTTATAGCTCTAAAATTTCTATTTTAAAAAATCAGTTTCTCCGTTTAATTCTTTTATTTTCCAATTAATAGGCTTTTCAAGTTCATATTCAGAAACTTGGTATAATTCAATTTCATTTATACTTGAGAATGTCATATTTACTTTGAATTTCGCATTTCGCAAATAGTGATGATTAGCTACAAATGTTGCATTATCTCAAGCTAAGTTTCGCAATTCATTTGATGAAATTATCATTTCAAATTTTCTTGTGTCCGATGGTTGTGGTTTGAAGACTGCTTTTTATTCTTCTTTATCTATGTCGTAAAATTCTGAAAACACATTTCTGTCATAGGTCTTGTTTGCATATGATAAAACTCCCAAAATTGGAATGAAAACTGCAATTGTGATTATTGCTAATCTTTTTGTTGGTATTCCTATTAGTCCCCATAAAGCAATATTTTCAGGTTCAAATGTCAAAAACCAACCTAAGGTTTCGGCCAATTGAATTAACCATAAAATTGAGATGCCAATTAAAAGATAATTCCCAATTCTCTTATTTTTTAAGAATATTAGAAATCCAATTATAATAATAAACCATAATAGAATATAAAGCATTTCTTTTGTCGTTATTGACCAAGCAAAAGCATTTATTGATAACACAAATCCAATTACTATCAAAACAATTGTGAATATGATTATTATTGCCTTTTTCATACTTGTGGGTAATATAAACTATACTTACTTTCTTTTCCATTTGCTATGAAAAACCTTTTGAACCTCGAGGTTTCCGGGTCAACACCATTATTGGATAAATGAAAATAAATAGGCCAGCTAAGCTTTACAATATTTGGTTGCTTGTAACATTCGGCAACTTCAAATTTTTCAGTATCTTTAAACTTACCAGCGAAACGCAGTTGTCGTATCATTTTAGTTTCATACCATTTCAAAATTAAGTATAATTATAAAATGGTAGTATACCTAATAAACATATTTGCTTATCGCTTGCAACTATTCAGTAGAGGTCAGAAGTCAGATCGCTTCGCTGTCAGACGTCATAAAAATTCCGTTGAGTAAGGTCAAAAACACTCTTTTTCGCCAAAATTTTTTCTGAGATCTGACTTCTGATAATGAAATAGTCTGATTTCTGAATAGTTACTACCGCTTCGCCTTTTTATTACTTGGCTTAAATCGTGATTTTGATTTGCTTTGGTTTTTCTTAATTCTTTTAGCTGCAAAACTTCTTGGAGATTTTGATCGGTCAAAACGTCTTGGTTTCCCTTTTCCTTTTCCTCTCGATCTGCCTCCTGATCTTTCTCCACCTGATCTTTCTTTTGCATTTAAATTTTTAGTGTTGTTCAAGCTTAAGCTATCAAACTCTAAACCAATCAATTTTTCAATAAGCTCTTCTTTACTTATTGAGTCAAAATTTTCACTAATTTGATCTGCAATTTTTTTATCCAAACCGTTTGGTTTGCTGTTCATTATTTTTTCACTCCATTTTTGCAAACGAGTAAATAGTGCTTGTTGTGCATCTGGTATTTGAGTTGCTTCAAAGTCAATTTTTAATTGCCTTTGTAAGCGGTTAATTCTATATTTTTCGTTGCCTTCAACAAAAGCCATTGAAATACCTTTTTTACCAGCTCTTGCGGTTCGTCCGCTACGGTGCGTATAATACGATAAATCTTCGGGTAAGCTATAATGAAAAACGTGTGTCAAATCATCAACATCAATACCTCTGGCAGCAACATCGGTAGCTATTAAAACTTGTAGATTGTTGTTTTTAAAACGCTTCATTACACGGTCGCGTTGCTGCTGGCTTAAATCACCATGTAAAGCATCGGCTTTATAATTATGTTTTAGTAAACTTTCTGCCACCTGCTGCGTATCTCGCCTTGTGCGGCAAAATACCAAACCGTGCATATCAGGGTTTATTTCTAAAAAACGAGTTAAGGCATCAAATTTATCGTTTCTATGTACCAATACATATTGATGTGTAATATCTGTATTTACTACATTTTCTCTGTTAATTTCTACCGTTTCCGGATCTTCCATATAGGTTTTAACTATGCGCTGAATTTCGCGTGGCATAGTTGCAGAAAATAACCATTTCACAGTTTCATCTGGTGTGTAGCTTAGTATTTCATCAATGGCTTCTTTAAAACCCATATTCAACATTTCATCAGCCTCATCTAATACTAAATATTCTAATTCTCCTAACTTAATTGCTTTGCGTTTTATTAAATCAATTAAGCGACCAGGCGTAGCAATTAATATTTGTGGATTCTTTTTTAAAGCCGTTAGCTGTATAGAAATGTTCTGTCCGCCATAAACGGCCAACGTTTTTACACTTTTGCTGTATTTAGAAAATTTTTCTAACTGATTAGCAATTTGCTTACACAATTCACGGGTTGGCGCCATTATTAAGGCCTGCGTTTTTCTGCTGTATGGATCTATTAAATCTAACAATGGCAAACCAAAAGCAGCCGTTTTACCAGTACCCGTTTGAGCCAAACCTATAAAATCGTTGCTCGAGTTTAGTAAAATTGGAATTGACTTTGCTTGAATTTCGGTGGGTTGTTCAAAAGAAAGCTCTTCTAACACTTTTAAGATTCCTTTAGAAAGTGCCAAATCGTTGAAAGTAATCAAAACTATTATTGTTTAAGCGGTAAAGGTAGGCTTAAATGTTGGGATTTTGTGGTTTTAATTATTTATTGCTATTCAAACCCTTAATTTTTATTAAATATTTGCTGTGCTTTAAAGCCTTTTTGCTGAATAATAGTAACTAATCAGTAGAGGTTAGAAATCAGACTGCTTTGCTGTCAGATGTCAGACAAATTCGGCTGAGTGAAGTCAAGAGGGCTCTTTTTCGCCTCAATTATGTCTGATGTCTAACATCTGAAAATGAAATGATCTGACTTCTGAATAGTTACAAATAATATATTAAAATTAGATGGTGATGTTAAAGTTATTGATTGGCTGATACCTTAATACAGTTTTGCTTATTGCAATGTTAAAAACATAGGTGAATGATCGCTTAATTTTTGCTCGCGTGCTTTATGCAGATAATCACAAGCATTTACAACGGGAAGTAATTCTTGGCTTACATAAATATGATCGTAGCGGTAACCGTTGCCTTGGTGGCTATACCACGAGTAAGTAGTTGCATCTCCATTAATGTATCTAAAAGCATCAGCTATTCCTTTTTTTTCAAGTTGAAGCAATTGGGCTGTATACCAAAAACTATCTCCTTTTTGGTCAATAAAATTTTTGCCGGTATTAAAATCACCCATAATTAATGCGGGCTTGTTTGTTGCGACTTCATCAATCAATAATTCAAACAGTTTATGTTTTTTTTTGTGTGGAAGGTAAACGCCATATAAATAAAAAGCATCAAATTCGGCAGCAATAGCGGCGTGGGCAAAATCTAATTTAGTATTTAAAAACAAGCGGCTGTTAAAAGCAATTTGGCTGGCAATTAAAACCGAGTTTGTATCGGAATGGGTTAAAGAAACTGCTTGAAAATTAAAGCCTAAATCTAAAAACTGTTTTCTAATGTAGTTGCCTTTATCGTTATTTCTAAACTCTGATAAAACTACAATATGCGGTTTTTGGCTGCTAATAAATTTTACAATATCAACAACCCGTGAACCACCGCCTTGTAAAATATTCCAACTTAAAAATTTTAGCATTTTTACAATTTAGGTTTAAGCCGATTTTTTCTTTTTAGCTTCTGCTATACTTTTTTTCAAAGCATCCATAATGTCAACCACAGGAGTGTCTTCTCCACCTTCTTCTAAACTAACAATTTCTTTCCCTTTTACTTTTTGCTGCACCAATTCCATCAAAGCCTCTTGGTATCTATCTTCAAAATCAACTTTATCAAAAGTAGTTGTTAGTGAGTCTACCAATTGCTTGGCCAGTTTCAATTGTGCATCATCTGCATTTTCTATTGTAGAAGTATCTGGTACATTTTTTATACTGCGTAACTCATGCGGAAAGCGAAGCTTATACATTATTATAGCATTTTTATGAGGTGTTAACAAAACTACATCTTCTTTGTCGCGCAAAATTATGCGACCAATGCCAGCCTTACCACTTTGGTTTAAGGTATTGCACAACAAAGCAAAAGTACTTTTGGCCAACTCCCCATCTGGCCCAACATAATATACACTTTCAAAACGAGTAGGATGTACTTCATTCATATCAACAAAAGCCTCAATGTCAATTACCTTTAAGCTTTTCAATTTTATCTTATCTAATTCTTCATTTTCAAAAACAGCATACTGATCGTTTTCGTATTCGTAGCCTTTTACAATGTCGGCTTTACCAACAACCTCATCGCAAATTTTGCAATATTTTTTGTAGCCAATTGGTCCATTATCTTTGCTATGTATTTGTTTAAAAGAAATATTACCCTTAGTTTCAATAGCACTAAATACTTGTATTGGTATAGTTACCAACGAAAAACGGATGTTGCCTTTCCAAACAGCTCTCATGTATTTTTATCTTTATTGTGTTGACGAAATTTCAACCCGAATGTAATGTTTTATTTATTTATTTAAAGAAGCGAAAGCCACAACTTGTTATGGCAATCGCATAAAATCTGATGGCTGATTATGTAGTAAGATCTAACATTATTTTTAGAAATGTTATTTTTTTTGTGGTTTAATACGACTTAGCGCACTCTAAAAATTAGCCCCGTTTTCTATGGTTTATCCAAGCATTATTTAGTTTTTTTTTGATTTATAACTTGTTTTTTTGACATTTAGCTATAGCTGCGCCATCCTCGT
>Ga0209828_1000150_pt1 | contig 61741 bp, 45 predicted proteins | sample MaitaG_FD_187429 | JGI IMG/M metagenome (GOLD analysis project Ga0209828, IMG submission 187429) | Marine algal microbial communities from Maine, USA - Maine_Asex2 metaG (SPAdes) (version 2) | ecosystem: Host-associated > Algae > Red algae > Unclassified | place: Maine, USA | collected 2015-01-05
TCAGATGGTTTGGTAAAAGCAAGACTAAGAGAGAAGCATTTATACCAACTGATGCAACATTGGTATATGACGCAGATAGAAGTGTTGATCCAGAGAACTCAATACTTATAATTTTTATAGGTTTTAAGTGGAACAATGTATTCATCTATAATTAAGTCAAATTTTGACTATTTTCGATTCTAAAGTTATCCGTAGAATCAATCATAAACGAAATCAAAAGATGAGCTTTTCTTCCAGATTATTACTACTCGTATTTTCGATTGTGTCTGTTGTAGGATGCGAAGTGCCAAATAATGAAGCCGAATCAAAAGAAGCCAAGAGACCCAATATTCTTTTCATCATGTCAGATGACCATGCTTATCAAGCTGTAAGTGCCTATTCTGATAAGTTGATTCATACACCTCACATTGATAGGATCGCAAACGAAGGCATGTTGTTCACTAACGCATGTGTAACCAATAGTATCTGTGCTCCGTCGAGGGCTGTTATATTGACAGGTAAGCATAGTCACCTCAATGGAAAGGTCGACAATATGTTTCCATTTGACACCACCAATGTAACCTTCCCTCAATTGTTACAAGACAACGGATATCAGACAGCGATGTTCGGAAAGTTACATTTTGGAAATAACCCAAAAGGCTTTGATCAATTCAAAATATTACCAGGTCAAGGGGTATACTATAATCCAGACTTCATAACTAAAGATAGCGGTAGAGTAAATATAGAAGGGTACACCTCTGATTTAATAACGGATATGACTTTAGATTGGCTGAAGGAAGAACGCAAAGAGGATGATCCATTCTTACTTATGTATTTGCACAAAGCCCCACATAGAGAGTGGTTGCCAGCAAAGAGACATTATACAGAATTTATGAAAAAGACATTTCCAGAGCCAGAGACTTTATTCGATAATTATGAAGGTAGAGGGAGTGCTGCTAAAGAGTCAGAGATGAATCTGCTTGCACATATGAACTGGGCTGGAGATTCTAAAATTCCACCAGAGGTGATGGATGAGTTAGGTATTCCACAGACAGCTAATTGGGACAAAGCAGCATTTAAAAGAGAAGTGGGGAGGCAGACGCCAGAGCAGAGAGCAGACTGGGACAAGATATATAACCCTATGATCGAAGACTTTAAAAAGAATTATCCTACTATGAATAAGAAGGATCAGATGAAGTGGAGGTATCAACGATATATGCAAGATTATCTTGGTACTGTAGCTGGAGTGGATGATGGAGTAGGGAAGGTCTTAGATTACTTAGAAGAGACTGGACTCGACGAGAATACGATAGTGGTTTATACTTCTGATCAAGGATTTTATCTAGGAGAACATGGATGGTTTGATAAGCGATTTATTTATAATGAGTCATTCAAAACGCCTCTAATAGTGAGATGGCCGGGAGTGGTTGCGCCTGGGTCTAAGAATACTCAGATGGTTCAGAATTTGGATTTTGCGCAGACATTTTTAGATGCAGCAGGCGTAGAAGCGCCTTCAGATATGCAAGGTGAAAGTTTAGTCCCATTACTGAAGGGAGAATCTAATGACTTTAGGGATGCAGCATATTATCATTATTACGAGTACCCTTCTGTCCATATGGTGAAGCGACATTATGCCATTGTTACGGAAGATTATAAGCTAGCACATTTCTATTATGATGTTGATGAATGGGAGCTTTATGATCGCAAGAAAGATACTCATGAAATGACCAATGTTTACGATGATCCTGAATATAAAGATGTGATCGTGACACTTAAAAAAGAATTAGCGGCATTGCGTATTAAATATAAAGACTCTGAGGAACTTGATCAGTTTTATATAGAAAAGTATCGAGAAGCTGGAAGGATAAAGTAAGTTACCCTAATGGTTTTTTATTTCATCAATAAAGATCTGTCCATACTTCTCCAATTTCATTTTACCAACACCATTGACTAAAGAAAATGAAAGCATATCCGTAGGTTTAACTGCTGAAAGTTCTTCTAAAGTTTTATTCGGAAAAATTACATACGCAGGGACTCCTTGTTCCGATGCTAGTGTGGATCGTAATTTTCTCAACTGCTCGAATAAGGACTTATCAATCTCAAAATCAGTTTTCTGAATTACTGCCTTTGATTTTTTAGCCTTCTTATCTTCCCAAACAAATTTTACCAGATTCACTTGTTCGTTCTTAAATAATACATCTTCAGCTAGAGTTGTCATTTTTAATTGGCCATAAGCAGAATAATCAATAGAGATATACCCTTGTTCGATCATTTGGCCTATATAGGATCGCCAATCAGCAAGAGGTAAATCTCGTCCGACACCATAGGTTTTGATGTGTTGATATCCGCGTTGCATTAAATCACGACGTCCAGAACCACGCAATATATCAATCAACATATTTAAATTCACTTTCTCATCGACACGTTTGATTCCACTTAATGCCATTTGAGTAAATCGTGTGCCATCAAATTTTTCTGGAGGATTCAGACAGTTGTCGCAGTGCATGCACGGCGTAGATCTATATTCCCCAAAGTAATTTAAAATGATATTCGTTCGACAATGAGCCGTATTAGAAAACTCCCACATCCGATCTAATTTTGCATGTTGGACTTCTTTATATCTTGTCTCTGCATCACTGTCACTGATAAAAGATTTTAATAAGGAGATATCTGCATAACTATAGAATAAAAGTGTCTCGGCTTCGGATCCATCTCGTCCTGCACGACCAATCTCTTGGTAATAACTCTCTATGTTTTTTGATAAGTTATAGTGCATCACAAACCTGATATTCGACTTGTCGATGCCCATTCCAAAAGCAATCGTTGCGCATACGATGTTTACTCTGTCATAGATGAAATCTTGATGCACTTGTTCTCTTTGTGATCGCTCTAGTCCAGCATGATAATGTGCTGCAGAAAATCCATCTTTCTGAAGTTTAGCTGAGACCTTTTCGGTGGATTTTCGACTTGTACAATATATGATTCCAGCTTGATTTAGTCTAGTAGATAAAAATCGTTTGATTTGATTATATCTATCAAGTCCTGGTTTTGCTATGATAGTAATGTTCGTTCTTTCAAAGCTACCAATATAAATAGCAGGATCATTTAGATTTAGTTTATCTACAATGTCATCTTGTGTTGCCTTGTCTGCAGTCGCTGTAACTGCCATGATAGGTACATTTGGAAATGCAGTTTTAAGCGAAGACAACTTCACATAATCTGGTCGAAAATCATTACCCCACATACTGACACAGTGCGCTTCATCTACAGCAATCAAGCTGATCGGTTTATTTTGAAGGTACTGTAGCATGCTTTCTTGCTGTAGTCCTTCAGGAGAGACATACAATAACTTTACCTCTCCACGATTGATCTCATCGAAAATCTGTTGTTTGACATGGTGTTCTATATTACTGTGCAATGAATAAGCCTTTATCCCATTTTCATTCAAAGCCATCACCTGATCATTCATCAAGGCAATGAGTGGTGATACGACAATGCTCATCCCATCTTGGGCTAGTGCTGGTATTTGAAAACAAATAGATTTTCCGCCACCAGTTGGAAGCACGAGTAACACATCTTTGTTATCCAATACAGATTCGATAGCTTCTTGTTGGAATGGCCTATATGAACTATAGCCAAATTTCTCCTTGAGGATTTCATAGATCATATTTGTAAAGTTAATCTTGTAAAGTCGATTAGAAAATATAATAGTTAAAAGTATTTCTTTAATGTAAATTAACGTCTAAAGTAAATCTCTAAGTTTATTAAGACAGTTAAAAGTTAGAGTAGCGTACTATGCATAATGGCTACATGCTGAATAGTATAGTCTCACTCACAGATCTGTTTCCCTCCTTTTCATATTCAGATAGGCATAAAGATGTCAGTCTTCTCTCCTCTGTTCTTAGTCTCCTCTCCTCAATAATCTGTCTTCTCTTCTCTGCCTCCAGTCCTCTGCCTCGTTACGCTATTATCTCCTTGACGACATGACCATGCACGTCTGTCAGACGATACCGTCTACCTTGATGCTTATAGATAAATTGTTCATGATCGATTCCGAGTAGATGTAGCATCGTTGCTTGAAAATCATGGACATGCACCTTATCTTGAACCACATTGTAGCTAAAGTCGTCTGTGCTACCATGTACGATTCCAGGTTTTATACCACCTCCAGCCATCCACATCGTGAAGCATCTTGGATGATGGTCTCTACCATAGTTGTCGATAGAAAGTGGGCCTTGAGAAAAACTTGTTCTTCCAAATTCTCCGCCCCAGATTACTAAAGTATCATCTAAAAGACCTCGTTGTTTAAGATCTTTGACCAGCGCTGCCGATGCTTGATCAGAAGATTTTGCCAATACAGGGATATCACGTGGCAAGGCCCCGTGTTGATCCCATCCCATATGATAGAGTTGTATAAACGGTACATCTCGCTCTGCCAGTCTTCTCGCCATAAGACAGTTGGCAGCATAGGTGCCAGGAATTCTAGCGTCTTGTCCATAGAGATCATAAATATAATCGGGCTCATCAGACAAATCTGTAACCTCTGGCACACTCGTCTGCATACGGTAGGCCATTTCAAATTGATTAATCTTGGAATCTATCTCAGGATCTCCCCAATTGTTTTTTTGCTCTTGTTCGAGTTCATTCAGATAATCGAGTTCTCTTCTTCTACTTGAACGATTTATTCCCTCAGGATTGGACAGATACAGTACTGGGTCATATCCAGATCTAAATCTAACACCTTGGTGATGGGAAGGAAGAAATCCATTGCCCCATGCCTGAAGGTTTAGGTTTTGAGTGTCTGACTTTCCTTTTGAAAGTAATACTATGAAAGAAGGCAAATTCTTATTTGAACTGCCCAAGCCGTAACTCATCCAAGACCCAAAGCTAGGTCGTCCCACCTGCTGTGATCCTGTCTGCATAAAAATTATAGCAGGCTCATGATTGATGGCTTCAGTATACATAGAGTTGACTACGCAAATATCTTCTGCTATACTTTCTATGTGTGGGACAAGTGAACTGAAGTACCCACCAGTCTTAGCATGTTGTTTGAATTCAAATTTTGAGCCTACCAGCGGAAAGGAAGATTGAGCTGCAAGCATACCACTTAAGCGTTGATTACCTCTTACGCTATCTGGGATTTCTTCGCCCCATCTTTTATTTAGTTCTGGTTTATGGTCAAACAATTCTATCTGGCTAGGGCCACCACTTTGAAACAAATAGATTACCCTTTTTGCTTTTCGCAAATGGTGTAATCCTTTGATAATGCCTCCATTTGTGTTTATTAGCTTAGACTCATTAATAGTATTATTGGCGAGTATTGGTTGGTTGATCAGGGATGCAAGAGCCAAAGCTCCTAGACCTTTGGACGTATTTTTTAAAAAACCTCGTCTTGTATTTCTATAGATATACTGTGGGTCAAATCGATCCATAAATTAATTTTTATAATATGCTTCGGTAGTATTCATGATGTTGTTACTCACCCTGGTGAGTGCCGCAATATTATTTAACGGCAGCTGGATATCTACAGGCGCCATTCCAGTATTTAAGTAAGCGATTGCTTCGGTATCATTATTTTCAAAGTATGTTAGTTCATCGTTGAATTGTCGAAGTAAAATATCTTGTTCCTTAGCCGTAGGGAGCCTGCTCGTCAATAACCTAAACGTATTTTTTGTTGCTTGCTTAATATTTCCATTTGCCATTTTCCACATATTCTGAGCTAAGATCTTGCAGCCTTCTATTTTTTGTGGATCATTGAGTAGTACCAATGCCTGGAGTGGTGTATTACTAGATTGTCTTCTCACTTGACACTCTGATCGAGAAGATGCATCAAAGATCAACATACTTGGTGGCGGCATATTCCTTTTCCAAAATGTATAAATGCTTCTTCTATAGAGACCTTTTTGATAATCAATTTCGTATTCAGGAAAAAATGGGTGTGTCATGACTTCTTTCCAAAGGCCTTCAGGTTGGTAAGGATATACAGAAGGCCCTCCGACATCTTGGTCCAGGAGGCCACTTGTGGCAATGATATTATCTCTAATCATTTCTGCCGAGTGCCTGTATCTAGGGCTAGATGCTAACAAGTGATTATCAGGATCTATTTCTTGAAGGTCAGTTCTATATTTTGCTGATTGTTTGTACGTAGAGGATGTCACTATTAATTTGACTAATTTTTTAACATCCCAGCCACTTTCTCTAAATTCGGTTGCTAGCCAATCTAATAGTTTTGGATGACTAGGTAGAGCGCCTTGATTACCAAAGTCTTCTATACTTTCAACCAAGCCAGTACCAAAGAATAGATACCAAAGTTGGTTGACAGCGACTCTGGCAGTCAGTGGATGGTCATCATCAAGTAGCCATTGGGATAATCCTAATCTGTTCTTTGGATATTTATCCTTCCATGGCATGATGTCAGAAGGTACATTTCTGTCTACAGGTTCTCCATACGAATCATAAACTCCACGCTCAAGAATATAAGTCTGACGCTCTCTCTCTGAGTCACCCATGACCATGACCTCTTGGAGTGTGTCGAGTGTAGCCACTTCTTTAGTGCCGAGTTCTTTTATTTTATCTCTAATGCCATTTAGTTTATCATCTACAAATAGATCATAAAAATTTTTGAGTTTATCAGGATCGTTTGCTTTGTAATTGTCAAATAAACTCTTGGCTGTTACAGTATCGTAGAGATATTTTGCGACTAGGAGATCAGCTTTTTTGTTAAGAATGATGACATCATCAAGTTTTCCTCCAGTAAAGTCTTGGTCATAATGCCGGTTTCCTATAATAATACCCTTATAGTGTGCATAGACAGAAGCTCTTTTGTCCAGATATGGCTTTGTTGATCTGTAAATAAAGTCTCGATTTACCTTAGCGTCGACGACGTCACCATTTTGGTACAATTGCATACCTGACGCTTTGCTTGAGCCATCATAAGTCCAGACAAAGTGTACCCATTCATTTTTATCAATAGGCTTAGCTGTGGATATATCAATGGACTGAAAAGGATGTGCATGATTCAATCTAAAATGAATGAAAGTACTATCTATAATAATGTCCCATCCTCGATAGCCTTGTATTCTGTTATTACCATTATATATGATGTGGCCTTCATCGAATGATTTGGGAGTGTTAATCCAAAGACTTATTGTAAAAGGTTCTGATCGTTCAAACTGAGAAGAACTTCCATCCGCTACGAATTGACCAGCAGCATCACTTACTATCGCGTTTCCTTTTTTGCCTGCTACTGTTGAAATCTTGCCGTAATACTTAGGGGCCTTATTTCCAATAACGAGATCAGTAGCTTTGCCATCCTCCATATTATCAAAAGTAAGATGGGTAACAGTAGCCGCGTTAATTTTTTGTTCGAAGTCTAAAGTTGCCTTTTCCGCTGATACCCAAGTAGAAAATTGTTCACTTGAATTATTTTCTCTTATGTATTCATTTAATTTAATTGTCTCGGCATCAAGGAAATTCTTTATACTATCTATTTTCGAATTACTCAAGGCGATTACAGGACCAGAATTCATCGATAATTCATGTGGAATATCTTGACCATTTTCTATAGCATTATAACCGAAAATCCCATCTCCTCTCTCGATGGTAGAATTGAAAAAACTAAATAATTCAAAATAATTTTCCTGTGAAATAGGATCATATTTGTGGTCATGGCATTTTGCACAACCCAGAGTTAGTCCCATGAATGCAGTACCGAGAGTGTTAGTCCTGTCGGTGACATACTCCACTCTAAATTCTTCAGGGATGATGCCGCCTTCAGAGTTTTGTTTGTGATTCCGATTGAAAGCCGTGGCTAGGATTTGCTCTTGGGTAGCATTTTTAAATAAGTCTCCTGCAAGTTGCCAACTCAAGAATTTATCATAAGACAGGTTTTCATTATATGCCTTAATTACCCAATCTCGATAAGGCCAAAAGGAATGATGAAAATCATCTAAATAGCCTTCGGAGTCAGCGAATCTGGCAACATCAATCCAATGAGCAGCCATTCGCTCACCATAAGAATTTTGGTTGAGTAAATAATCCACCATATGTTCATAATAATCTTCTCGATCAAAATCCAACCATCTATCCAGATCATTAAGTGTGGGAGGCAATCCAGTAATATCAAAATATGCGCGTCTTATTAATTTCTCTTTGCTTGCCCTTTCAGATGGTAGGATATCATTTTCTTGGAGTTTTGCAAATACAAAATTATCGATGGGGTTGATCACCCAGTTATCAAAATGGGGTACGTCTGGCTTTATTGGTTTTGTAAAGGCCCAATGGTCTTCATAATTGGCACCTTGATTTATCCATTTTATTATGATGGCTTTCTCTCTATCGTCGAGTGTAAGCTTAGAGTCGGGCGGAGGCATGACTGCAGCTGGGTCGGCGTGCAAAATTCTGGATATAATCTCATTGTGATTATCATAGCCTGCAATATCTAGTCGTAGATCTGCTTCTCTTTTGTTAGCATCTGGTCCATGACAGGCATAACATCTATCTGATAGTATTGGCTTAATATGATTATTATAGTCAATATTGTCTGGTAAACGAGCAACTTCATTTTGAACTTGTTCGGGAACCTCTTGGCCGCATCTAACAAAGAAAATAATAGTAAAAAGAAGAAATAATTTATACATAGAATTTTTCAACTTCCTTTAAGATAGAAAATTGAAAACAGTATGTAGCAAATTCAATTGTAAAAGTGTAGTTGGCGCTAGGTCGTTTTAAGTTTAGTATTTAGTTCAAAGCGTAAATCATTATTGATTAAATTAAAGGCTTCAGTGGTATGACTTATTACTAACTGGATCTTCATATTTATATAATTGGATCTTCATATTTATAATATTAAGCCAATTATTTCTCCCTATTATAATCAGTCCAGATAATATCAATAAAGCGATCCAAGGAAATGAACCCATCTCCCCAGCCTTCATATCCTTCACCAAGATTACCCGTTTTCATATCGTCAATAGTTTGTCCTTCTTCCATAGCAAGTAATACGCGATCTTTCATGGTCTCTAGCATTGTATAATACTTTAGTAAATCAGCTTTATGAGCTAATTTTCCGTGACCGGGAATGATGACCGTTGCGTGATTAGAGAGCATTAATGCTGTTTGAACTGCAGCAATCGCTCCTTCTATACTTCCACCCGATCCAAGATCTATATAGGGGAATCGTTCATTGAAAAAACAATCACCCATATGTAACACATTACTATCCATAAAATACACAAAGGCATCTCCATCAGTGTGTGCATGATGAACATGCACCAACATCACAGACTCTCCATTTAAATGAATCATCATATCTTCTTCAAAAGTAATTTGTGGCCACGCTGCTTCTGGCGATGGTGGAGTCGTTCTATTGAATGCTTTGTTAGTTTGTTCTGTACTTAGTCTTTCCCGCACATTTTTTTGAGCGACAATGATCGCTCCCTCTTTTCCAAAGTTCTCATTACCACCAGTATGATCTCCATGCCAGTGCGTATTTAATAAGTATTTTATTGGCTGGTCTGACAATTCACCGATAGCAGTTTTTATTTTTTCACTCAACGGAGCGAATTGATCATCTATCATTATCACACCATCTTCTCCTGTGAGGACACCAATATTTCCACCTGAACCTTCAAGCATATATATGTGAGGCTTAATTTCAGTTGTCGTCATTTCAATTGTAGAAAAATCTCGTTGAGCAAAAGATGATACGGTCAAATTTAAAAGGATGATTGCTAATAGATGTTTCATACTAATGGGTTTATGATATTCACGTTAAGGTACTATAATATGCTGCACCAATTATACCAGCGTTGTTTTTAAGTTGTGCTGGAATCACTTCCGCCTTTGTCTTAAAGCACTCTTTATATTCTTCAAAACTTTTACTGATCCCGCCACCTAAAATGATTGTATCAGGTGATAGTAATAACTCAATGTGATTTATGACATCGTTTAATTCCTTTCCAAACTCTAGCCATTCCAAATTTTTACTTTTTCTAGCTCGATTTGAAGCATAATTTTCTGTGATACTCTTTTTCCATTTCAAATGCCCAAACTCAGTATTCGGCACCATTTTACCATCTACAAATAATGCAGACCCAATACCCGTACCAAGAGTCAATAATAAAACAGAACCTTTACGATCTTTTGCTGCACCAAATAAAAGTTCGGCTAAGCCTGCAGCATCTGCATCGTTTACAACAGTAATTTCTGCTTGTATCGCATTCTTAAAATAAGAAATAATATCAAAGTTTATCCAGTCCTTATGAATGTTTGCGGCCGAACACGCCGTACCATTTTTAATAATCGCTGGAAAACCAAAGCCAATTTTTTTACCTGTCCAATCAAAGTCGTTGATGATATTTTTCACAACATCTAAGACTGCTTCTGGTGTTGAAACTTCAGGGGTTTTGTACTTTATTTTTTCAGTTACAAATTTTCCTGTTGTTACATCGACGACGGCTCCTTTCGTTCCTGTGCCGCCAATATCTATACCTAATACCAAGTCACTCATGAATTTATTTAATCACATTCACTTCCATGGAAACATCCGTTCGAGGTCTATCTCCTTGGGCAGTTTTAACTTCTGCTATTTTATCAATTATATCTAAACCTTCGACGACTCTGCCAAAGACAGTGTAATCTCCATCTAAAAATGGAGTGCCTCCATTTTCTAAATATGCTGCTCTCAGTTCATCACTATAAGTGATCCCTTTTTGAGATTCTGATCTGTCTAATTGTACTTCTGTCACTGCCTTACCATGTACAATATAGAACTGACTTCCACTACTTCTCTTTTCAGGATTTCCTGGACCTCCAGTCCTAGCCGCAGCTAATGCTCCTTTAATATGTGCAAAGCGCTCATCAAATTCTGCATCGATTTGATAACCTGGTCCGCCAGTGCCGAGTGGTGAGTTTGTGCCTGCTCCCTTTGATTTTGGATCACCACCTTGAATCATAAATCCATTGATGACTCTGTGGAAAAGAGTGCCATTGTAAAATGATTCATCGGCTAATTTTAAAAAATTATCTCTATGTTTTGGAGTGTCTTCATACAGCTCTATGAGCATATTGCCATAAGAGGTAGAGATTTCTACCAAGCATTTATCTGGTGCATCAAAGACGATTTCTTTTGTCATTGATTTTGACTTCTTTCCTTTATTGACGGTTAATTTGACATCGTGTTTTCCAGATTTTATGAATCTATGATTTATCTCAGAATCGGTATACAATTCTCCATCTATCGTCCAGATTATTTGATCAGCATCTAAAGTTTCTGCTTTAAATTTTGCTGTAGCAGGTACTTTGGTTTCATCCTGGAGAATAGCGAAATTCGCTATCGACTTAGCACATGAGCTAAGCAAAACACCTGCTAAACAGGCAAATAATAAGTGTTTCATGGTTGAGCTATTTTATTTAGATGACAATCTTACTTTCATTTTTATATCTTCTACAGGTCTGTCGCCAGGTGCTTTATGAGCAGCCGCGATTTTATCAAGCACATCAAATCCTGAGACGAGCTCTCCAAAAACAGTATAATCTGTATCTAACATTGGTGTGCCACCGAGTGTCTTATATTTTTCTCTCTGTGACTCATTGTATTTAATACCATGCTGATTCTCAAAATTATTTAATGTTGCATCTGTCTGCACATTACCATGGACGATATAGAACTGAGAACCACTACTTCTTTTATCTGGATTGGCAGCGCCACCTGTTCTGGCAGCAGCCAATGTACCTTTGAAATGTGGGGCACCAATTTCTGCTTCAAGTGTGTAGCCAGGACCACCCATTCCTAGAGCTTGTCCCGGGGCGGCTCCTCTAGATTGTGGATCGCCACCTTGAATCATAAACCCTTGTATTATCCTGTGAAAAAGTAGATCATCATAAAATGACTCTTTGACAAGTTTTACAAAATTCTCCTTGTGTTTTGGAGTAGAATTATATAATTCCGCTTTCATAGTTCCAAAGTCGGTTTCTATAGTTACGTATTGAGTCGAATCTCCAGAGCACGATGATAATACAATCATGAGTACGCTGAATAAGAATATATTAATGGTTTTCATTGTCGTCGTTAAAATGATTTTCTTTAAAATAATGTATGACTTTCTGTTTTAATAGTGTTTCTTGGTTTTTTACTCCTTCGATTGAAATGCCTCGTATTTGTTTGTAATGCGGCCATCCATCTTGATCATTTCCCGTAAATTCAAAATAGCCTTCTCTACTCAGTAAACTACAGACTGCCACGTGCATCAAATCTTCTTTCTCCTCTTTGGTATATGTCTCTTTGATAATGCCTGTTTCCTGTATTCCCAATAAAAATAGTACTGCTTGCAAATCAGGCATCTGTTCCTTTTGCAAAGCATCTTTCACAAAATGCTGTACTTTAAGCCAATAAAAGTCTATTTCCCAATCTTCCATATCAAAAAGTCCACAAAATTACTACTCTTCTCGGATCATTGCAGGTATTTTCGCTGCTTTTTTAGAAGGTAAAATTGATGCCAAGCATCCTATCACAAATACAATACACACAACTAGTACAAAATCCATCCATCTCAGCTCCACTGGATACGCCTCTATAATTTGAATTCCAGACATAGAAATGATGCCATAATTGACTTGGATAAGGTATATTAAGATTGATAATCCAATACCCATTAACAATCCGAGTAAAGTGATCATGATTCCTTCTTTCATAAATAAGCTCTGGATATTCTTTGCAGTACTTCCCATAGATCTGAGAATGGCAATATCTTTCTTCTTCTCTAACACAATCATCCATAAAGACCCAATCAAATTGAATGCAACCAATAAAATGGTAAAACTACCAATCAGCAAGCTCATATATTTTTCGATATTCATCACTTTAAAATAGGTTTCCTCTTGTTCATAACGATTTTGAATTTTATAATTGTCTCCTAGTACTGCTGCAATATTCGACTTAATCGTGGATTCATCAATATCGGAATTTACCTTGATCTCAAGTGCTGAAATCTGTCCTTTTGTTTTTAAAAGACCTTCTATTAAGTCTATAGAGGTGATCACATATTGATGGTCTTTATCATTTTGAATAGAAAAGAAACCAGCCGGCAAAATATCTTTTGTAATGAAAGGTTTGTCCAGAGCACTAGACTTTTTTCGTTTTGGTAGCCATATACTAAGCGTGGTTCTGAAATCATCAATATTCATGGATAACTTTCTCGCAAGACCATAGCCTGTCACAGCGAAATAATCATTCTCACTTTCGATAACATATTCGCCCTGCTTTATAGTAGAGTCTATCGATGTGACTTTGCCAAACAAATGATCAACACCCTTAATGACACCTGCTTCTTGTAAGCCATTATATTCAAATAAGGCAACTTCTTCGATGGTTCTACTTACCAGATCCACACCTTCTATATTGTCAATGGCTTGATAAAGAGAATCTGAACACGAGAATCTCTTCCCTTCTACTAAGCTAATCTTAAGATCAGGATTAAAATCATCGACAAAATCCTTAATTAAGGATTCAAACCCGTTGAATACTGATAATATAAGAATGAGTGCAGCAGTGCCGATCGCAATACCTAATACAGAGATTCCTGTAATGATATTGATTGCATTTGTTGTCTTTTTGCCAAAGAGATACCTACGTGCTATGTCTGTAAAAATATTCACTGTATATGCAGATTAAACGATCTGCGTATAGAAACATTGATGATTATGTAAAAAATTAATGGTACGCTTGGTAGGTTAGTCGTGTAAGGTATGAAAATTATGATTAATTGGTGTCAAAACTCAGTAGAGGTGAATAACAAATTATATTTAAAATGTCTAGATATCCCTCCACATTTGCAAAACTATAGATTTTATAATTCTCAATTCTTATCAAGGCTTTCCAATGGAATACTAATGATTCTAATTGTCATCATGCCGATCTTTTATAATAAAATTGATCATGACAAGCAAAGACATGTCATTACATGATGAATATATATTAGATGTTTACAAATGAATTGAATTAGGGGACATTCTGACCTGTACTCGCCGTCCAGATCTCAAACCATTGTTCATTAGATATTTTGGTTTTGAACGCTTCCTTTGCCACTAAGATTCTTTCTAATTTTGATGTTCCTGTTACTGGAAACATTCTTACAGGATGATGAAGTAAGAATAAATAAGCCATTTGATCCAAGGTCCAACCATATTTATCAGCTACATCTTTAAGTCTTCCTCTTCGCGCTACAAAATCATAATCTGCTGAATCATCAAATAATTTTCCTCCACCTAAGGGTGACCAGACCATTGGTTTAAAATGATATTTCTGACATTGGTCAAAGGTCCCATCTAAAAATCGATCTAACTGAAGGACTGATGCTTCTACTTGATTAGTCACTAATGGCACATGACTTTGTAAATTTTCAAGTTGAGTCGGTGTAAAATTAGACACGCCAAAATACCAGACTTTACCTGCAGCTTTTAATGCTCCAAATGCTTCTGCTATCTCATGCAAATTCATCAAGGGACTTGGTCTATGAATCAGTAAAACATCAATATATTTTGTACGTAGATTCTGAAGAGATCTGTCGACACAGTTTATAATATACTTCTTCGTTAAGTTGTACGATTTGATTTTAAAGTCTGGTCGGGCATCACAAGGATAACAGATGCCACATTTTGTGATGAGTTGTATTTGTTCTCGCTTTAAAGATGTTTGTTCAAAGGCAGCTCCAAAGTCTGCTTCAGTTGTATAACCTCCATAAATATCTGCATGATCAAAACTTGTGATATCATGTTCTACGCATTGTTCTATCAGGCGAGCCATTGATTGAGTATCTAGCTTTGCTCCCCACTCACCCCACTTCATAACTCCGGCAATCACCTTAGATAGTTCTGGACCTTTTTTAGATAATTTCGTTTTAAAACCCATAGAATAAAGATGCGAAAAATACTCAAGATGCTATACTTTATAGATCTTGAAATGTGTTTAATCTCAATGTCATTTAGTTAGTGATCATCATTCTGAACTTGATTCAGAACCTGCCTGCTGGACAGCAGGTTTATTTTTAAAATAATGGCAAAAGCAAACTAAGCGAATAAATAAGATCCACAATAGGATGACCATGATAAATAAAGTCATCCTGGCGCACCCTAACCCTAATAGAGAATTCATCCACAGGATTTAAGTCTCGCTATGGGAGTTGTATCGATTAGGATGATTTCCCTAGACATTTGATCTTGATCCTATTTTTGGATCAAAAAAGTGACAAAAGAATACTCAATTATACGAGTCGTTATGAAATGGTACTTCAAATTAATATCTTAGGTAAGTTATGAAAAACATAATTTATTTATTAGTTGTATTTGCCTTTCTCCTCTCATGCAAATCCCAGCCTAAGAAAAAAAAAGAACTAAAAACCCAAGCTGCACTAACTGACTTACAAGCAATTAAAAAAATAGACGTACATGCACATTACAAGTATGATCGAGACTACTTGCCAGCTTTTTTTAAGAAATGGAATATGCAAGGCGTACTGGTGGATGTTGCTACAGTAGCAGATACGACTATTAGAAGAAGCTGGGATAGGTATGTTATTATGGCCAAATTACATCCAGACTTATTTGTGTTATGTTCTTCATTGATCGGTATCCATATCGATAAGCCCGATTTTGCAGAAAAGGAAATTAGTCGTTTAAAGCAAGAGATCAAAGATGGTGCTAAAATGGTTAAGGTATGGAAGAACTTTGGGATGGTAACTAAAGACGAGAGCGGTAGTTTTATACAAATCGATGATGAGCGGCTACAACCGATCTGGGATTTTCTGAATGACAATAATATTCCCGTCATAGCACACATCGGAGAACCAGTACAAGCATGGCGACCACTTGACGACCCTAATAATCCGCACTATGGATACTACACTGACCATCCTGAGTACCATGCTTATCAACACCCAGAAATACCGACATATGAGACCATTATTTCAGCAAGGGACAGATGGATAGAAAATAATCCAGCATTACAAATATTGTGTGCTCACAATGGTAGTATGTCACATAATGTAGATATGGTAGCAGAGCGATTGGATAAGTTTCCAAATATGTATATTGAGTCTGGAGCCAGATTTGGGGATTTGGCAGTTCAGGATTCTAAAAAAATCAAGGCATTCTTTACGAAATATCAGGATAGGATTTTCTTCGGTACGGACTATGGTACAGGCATACCTAAAGGCTCAATATCAGAAGAAGCCTTGGAAAGAGAGCTGACTAATCTTGATGCTGATTATAATCGACTATGGAGGTATTTAAGTAGCGCAGATTCTGTGGAGATCAGAAATCAGAAGACTACTGGATTAGAGCTTCCGACAAGTATTCTAAATAAAATCTATTATCAGAATGTAGCTGATTTTTTAGATTTAGATTAACAGCTTATCTTATACTAATGTATGAATCTCGGAATATTCCAAGATATATAGGCCAACTTACATGCAGGAACAATAAATTAGCTTGGAAGATACTCATTCCAAGTTGAATTTATCCACTTGATAGTTCACTCAATTTTGAACCCCAATAAGAACATAGCTTATTGCAAAAACTGATTATTCTCTTTCTCAAATCCTATACTGGTAGAAGGACCATGACCAGGATGAACGATGACCTCATCTCCAAGGGGAAAGAGTTGCTCTTTTATACTTTTAATCAATGTATCGAAATTTCCACCAGGTAAATCAGTTCTGCCAATACTGCCATAAAATAAAACATCTCCAGCAATGAGATTTTTGCTTTCTTCATGGTAAAAAGACAAACTTGCTGGCGAATGACCAGGCGTGAAATATGTTTGTAATATTGAATTGCCAAAATGAATCTCATCGCCTACTTCGATATATTTTGCAATCGGAGGAGATGGATTGTAGGCGATTCCATACATCTGGCTCACTTGAATACCACTTTCTAAAACAGGGACTTCGCCTGCGTGTGCTTCTAATGGTAAGTCCCAAGTCTCACTGACAAATTTATTCCCAAGCACATGATCAATATGACAATGCGTATTAATTAATCTAACAGGCTTTAATTCTAATTCTTCGATGTATGCTTTTAATTCTTGCTCTTCTTTAGGATTTGAACAGCCCGGATCGAAAATGATACATTCTTTAGAATCATCAGATAAGAGGAAAGTATTCTCTTGAAATGAGTTAAAAGTGAATTTGCGAATCGTCATTTGGTAAAGATACTAAACCTGTCAGGTCTTGGAGAAGAAAGCTGTCAGGTTTAGACAAAGCTGACAGCTTTTTTACAACAAAACCTGTCAGGACTAAAAGACCTGACAGGTTAACACAGATCAATTCATATCTTGCCAATCCCAACTGTCGGGACCGCTTGTTATTTTAACACAGACTTTTAATTTTTGAGGTAAGCTAGACCCATCTAAATAAATGAAACCTTCATCAGCGGCAGAAGCGCACATTAATGGATTCCCATTCATCATAGGAGGACCAGCTAATACAGGAAGTCGTAGAACATCATTGATTGTGACAAATTTATTTCTAAACTCGCCATAAACTAAAGGTGAAGTTGTTGGATCATTAGCTATCGCCAATACATCAGAGACTGCTGGTTCAGGACTTAATCCATATCCAGCGCCTGCTGCAAAACCGATGAATACATTTCCAACACCTGCTTCGTTAAATTCTCCTGTACCATTACCTAGATATACGTTGTTTGAGCCGTTAATAATTTGATTAGCAGCTCTGGCACCCAGGAAAGTGTTGTCTCCTCCATTCTTATGTTTAAAAGCGACGGATTCTCCTACCATCGTATTAAAGCCATCTAGATTTTGATTTCCTGAATTGAAACCAATATAAACGTTCCCAATACTTGTTTCATTACTTGCGCCTGCGCCTGAACCTACCGCAGTATTACAACATGCCGTTTGGTTTTGATTTCCAGCTAAGGCACCAACAAAAGTATTTCCATCACCTGATGTACTATTTTCTCCAGCTGATGCTCCGGCAAAAAGATTAAAACTTCCTGTACTTAGCAAGGGCCCTGCGCTTATACCAAAAATTGTATTGGAGTAGCCCAATCCACCTGTTGTATCAATATTTTCTCCCGAAAAACGACCAAAAAATAGATTGCGAAAATTTTCATCAGGTACTCTAAATTGAAGTATTTCAGCTGAGCTTGGTGTTTCTCGCAACTCAAAAGCAGTTCGTCCTCTGACATCGAATGTGATCTCATCGGCATCAGGATTTGCAGAACCAAAATCCACATAAATAGCTGTATCTCCATCATCATCAATGAGCTGTGTACTTTTTGATCCAACATTCTGCCAATTAGTTCCATCAAAATACCAATATGAGTCGGTAGTCGTGTCATAGACCATCATCCCTCTGACTGGATTGATTACCGCATTATGATCGACGACTGGAATCTGAATGCCATCGGCTCGAAGTTCCAACATGTCGTCGGCTTGAGAAATACTTGCCGTATGTATCATACCGATACAAAAAATAGAAAATAGTAATTTTTTCATAGTTTGTTTTTTGTAGTCTCTCTTGTATCTCTTAACCCAAAAGAGTCTTAGTGCATAAATTTTAGAAATAGGATTTGCTAAGTGTATGTAAATAAGTATCTGAGGTAACCTCTTTTTACAAAATCTAAACTTCGAAGAATGATCTGTTCTGCTTTGGAAATGCTCTCTAATTATCTTGTGAAATCATTACTCTTTAAGGTGTATCAGTTACGATTTAACTTTTTACTAAAGTAATCATTATATCAGTTCGTGAACACCCCTAAAAATAGGGGTATTATGCTATGACTTGTCCTGAAATGGGTTTACACAAAAAAACCTATAAAATGGCTAAAAGGAGAAACGTCGGTAGGTCAAGAAGAACATTTACAGAGACTGACCCGTCCTGAAATGGGTTTACACAAAAAAACTAATAATGACAAAAAGAAGGAACGTCGGCAGGTTAAGAAGAACATTTGCTAGATATTCAAAATATGAGAACACAGGTGCATTTTTTATAGGTTAAAAAGCTTAAAAGCACTATGATTTTATGTTTATTCCACTATATTGGTAAGTAGGTGCTTACATTTAGAATCCACAGTGATTTGCGATTGAAGAAATTGTTCATCAATTCTGAGCTAAGCACACTCTTCCCAGGAGTCGGCTAAAAGAAATCAATTTAGGATATGTCGAAACGAATACAACAAACATAGTCTTAGAAGCAGACTCTTTTTCAAATGTTTGGATTTCTATGCAGAATTACAATCTATTACTTATGAAGTACTTTACAATTTTATTAATTACAGTTTTGTCATCAACAGGATTACATGCTCAAAGTGTAAGCTCATCACCAATCAAAAAACAAATTAACTCTAAAATTGAACAAGGTATTTTAGTTTCAAATTTAACTATACTCGAACAGACAGACTTTGAATTTAAAGAGAAAGAAAGATATATTTCTCAAGTTGAGTTTTACAAATTATTACCCAATACTCTACCGTCTATTTTAGAAGAGAATAGCGAGCTGCTCAGCATAAATTTTGACAACAGGATGTTTATGCTTCAATCAGTAAATTTGTTTGCAGATAATTATCGCTTAATTACATCTGATGGTCTAGAAAAATCTGCTCCTGAAATTAAATTTTACCACGGATATATAGTTGGTGAAACGAAAAGTCACGTTGCTTTTTCTTTCTCAAGAAATGGAATGAAAGCGTATATAGTTGACAATATTGGTACCTATGAAATAAATAAAATTGAGAAGGATACTTATGAAGGTCATTATATATCGGATGCTGTAGATCAATTGAACTTCACCTGCGATACTGATGATGTAAGCTTCGGTTCTGAAGATCAAAAATCTCCTAAACTAGAATCTGATCTCGATCAAAGGACATCGACAGATTGTGTAGAGATTTTTTTTGAAACGGATTTTACAAGCTATCAAGATTTAGGATCATCAGTGACAAATGTAGAAAACTGGCTTGCCGACATATTTAATGAAGTTGCCATTTTATACGCTAACGAATCCATTCCAATTGTAATTTCAGAAACTTTTGTCTGGACATCCGCAGCCAATCCTTTGGATACGACCGCAAGCACATATGAGGCACTGAGGGCATTTGCACATTCACGACAAAATAATTATAATGGAAGATTAGCTCACTATATAAGTACTCGACCTTTAGGTGGCGGAGTTGCTCAAGTGAACGCACTTTGTGATGTATACTCGCCTAGTGGTTCTGGACCATATGGTGTCAGCGCAAGTTTGAAAATCCCTACTGTTCCCTTTCCGACATATAGTTGGAATGTATATGTAATTGCCCATGAATTGGGACATAATTTTGGTAGTCGACACACGCATTCATGTGTTTGGGATATTAACAATGATGGCATTGCCATGGAGCGCATTGATGATTGTAGTCGAGGTTCATGTTACGACAGTTTAAATGAAATCATACCAGCAAACGGTGGTACGATTATGAGCTATTGTCATTTAAATAGTGTTGGTATTAATTTTAATAGTGGATTTGGTCCACTGCCAGGTGCTTTGATTTCTAATACCTATTTAAATGCACCATGTGTGACAGGTGGTTGTAACGGTGTGTGCAATATTGTAGGAATAAATGCGGTATTATTAGACTGTGACAATAATGGCACACCAGTTAATTTTTCAGATGATATATTCGAAATCGAAATAAATCCTGTAGGTTTTAATTTAACTGGAACATATAATGTTTCTGGTTCAATTTCTGCGACCGGAAATTATGGTACACCTTTAACTTTAGACAATAATGGAAGTGGATTTACTCCAGGAGCGACAATATCAATTATTGTAACAGATGCAAATGATTTGAATTGTTTTGATACAGCTCAAGTTGTCATTCCATCTGGTTGTGTAAGTTTTAATAGTTGCCAAGATGCTTTACTAGTTAGTTTACCTTATTTAGGAGCCGATCCTGGTCCTAGTAATGGCGGAGGTGCACAAAATAGTCCAGCCTCTCATTCGAACTGGTACAAATTTATTGCAAATTGTAGTTCAACCGTGACCGTAAGTTCATGCTTAGGAGGCGCTGACACAAGACTTTGGGTCTATGAAGGAAACTGTGCTAATTTAGTATTGGAGGATCAAGCTGATGATGAATGTAAAGATAATGCCCAAAGCTTTTTCAATTTAGCTAGTGAAAGTACATTTGTGGTTTACGATGGCAATACCTATTACATTGAATGGGATAATCGTTGGTCTGAAGATGCATTTAGTTTTACAATTGAATACAATCATACAAGCTGTGGACCATGTGAAATTTTAGATGCAGGCGTTGTGATTACTGATTGCGATAATAATGGGACTCCTAACAATTCTAATGATGATACGTATGATCTTTCCATATCCCCGAGTGCTGTTGATTTTGGAAGTGCGTATACAATAACGGGTGATTTGAATGGGACGGCAACGTTTGGTAATGCAGTTTCTTTTACCGGTCTTCCTGCTGGAAATTCTAATCTGAATATTTCGATTACGGATAACAATGATTCCAATTGCACATTGAATCTAACAATTGCTGATCCTGGAAGTTGTTCTTATGATGCGCCTCTTATTGTTCCCGATTGTAATGATTTTGAAAATGGAGAGTTACTCCCAAATTGGACTGGCGATATAGGGACTTCTGGTAATCCCTTAGCTGCATGGAATGTACTTACTGGTCCTACACCTTCTTCCGGTTCAGGCCCTTCATTTGGGTACGACAATACGGATTATTATTTATATTTTGAAGCCACTGGAGCACAGTTTTCAACTACGTATACACTGCACTCTCCTGTCTATGATTTAAGTAATATTTCGGATCCTCAAGTCAGGTTTGCCACTCATATGTTTGGAAGTTGTATTGGAACATTAATGGTAGATTACGAGGAACCCGCAGGTTCGGGTAATTATATCAATATATTGACTCAATCAGGTGAAGTCGGAGATTTCTGGTTACCACAAATTATCCCACTTTGTGATGTCACAGAAACATTAATCAGCTTTAGATTTTCAGTCATCCATTGTGATGGAAGCAGTGGTACATTTGGATGGGGCGATATAGGCATTGATGAATTTTGTGTAGAAAAAGGTCCTGATTGTTCCAGTTGTTCAATTTCAAACCCTGGATTAATTCCGGGAGTTTGCAATGATAATGGCACACCCTCAAATCCAAATGATGATTTTGAAGTGATTACGCTTGATCCAACAGGAAACTTACTCGGGACAAATTATACCGTGAGCGGAGATGTTTCCGCTTCCGGGGTTTATGGCTCAAGTATCAGTTTTCCAATTCCAATTGGCGTAGGTGATCTTAATATAACCCTAACAGATGATAATGATCTAAATTGCTTTAATAATTTTATTATTACAGATAATGGAGACTGCTCAAATGTTCCACCAAACTCTACACCAAGTTGCCAGTCATTTGAACAGCGGCCATTACCATCTATTTGGTATGGAGATTTGAGTTCTAATAGCAATGGCGCACCAGGCTTATGGAACATCAGCTCAAACGGAAGAACACCCTCTTCTAATACTGGACCATTAGAAGCGTACAATAGTGATGAGTTCATTTTCTTTGAAACTGGCACAATTGTCTCACCTATACCTGCTGGGGATTTTGCTGTTTTATATACGCCGACATACAATGTAAATGGCTTATCAGATCCTACCTTAAGCTTCGCCTCCTATTTCTTTGGAGATTGTGTTGGTACACTTACTGTAGAATTGGAATCACCTATAAATTCAGGTGTTTATTCTACTGTATATAGTCATTCAGGAGAAGTAGGTGAATTTTGGGAAATACAGTCGATTCCACTTTGTAACCTAATTGACTCATTGGTTGCATTTAAAATAACAGCTACTGCATGTGATGGATCCACTGGACCAGTTAACAGAGGTGATATAGCAATTGATGAGTTGTGCGTCATAGATGGTGCTGATTGTAATTCATGTGCTATTATAGGTGCAGCACTAATTATTGATGATTGTGACATGAACGGTTCTCCTACCGATGACAATGACGATATTTACTCTTTATCAATTATTCCAAGTGGTTATTTATTGGGTAGTTCATATTCTATTTCTGGAGATCTGACTGCAAATGGTACTTATGGCAGTCCGTTGTTTATTGACAATTTGCTTGCAGGTAATGGGAATTTAAATATTACAGTTATGGATGATAATAATACAAATTGTTCGCTCCAGATAACGATCCAAGATCCAGGAGCGTGCTCAAATTTTACACCGATAGCTGCACCAACTTGTATTGATTTTGAGGATGGGTCTTTGCCAGAGGCCTGGAGCGGAGATGTAGCTAGTTTTGGCTTATCTACGCATTGGAGTGTTGATAGCGGTGGTACTCCGACTGGTAGTACAGGACCATCTTCTGGCAATAACGGATCAGTTGAATATTTATATTTTGAATCAAGCGGAACTGCGGCATCAGATAGTGCTATAGTTTATTCTATGGTATTTGACATTAGCGGATTATCTGATCCTCATTTGAATTTTAGTTCACACCTATGGGGAGATTGTATTGGTACCTTGGCTTTAGAAATAGAATCACCTGCAGCATCCGGCAACTATGTAAATGTGTTTTCACTATCAGGAAATCAAGGAGACATGTGGATTGATCACGAAGTCCCTTTGTGCTCGTTTACTGATAATTTGATTGCGATTAAAATAATTGCAGTGGCATGTGCTGGCAGTCCTGTTTTCAGAGGGGATATAGCGATTGATGACATTTGTATACAAGAAGGTCCTGTGTGCCCCTGTCCCGATGTCATGACTCAAAACTCAAGTATTATCATAGATGGATTATACGAGGCAGATAGTTTAATCCGATCGGCAGCTACTGTTCAAACAAATGGATCTTCGATTTTAAAAGCTGGAACATCAGTAGAATTACTACATAATTTTCATTGCCCTCCAAATTCGGAATTACATGTATATATAGAATCTTGTAGCAATAATTGAGTTACACAATAGTCCTTGATTGTGGAAATGAATTTGTTCTCCAAACGTAATAAACAATAGACATGAAAAAACATCCCAAATAATCTAGCAGACATAATAAAAGTATAACTTCCGTCTATATTTAAGGCTTATGAAAATATTTTGGATTGTCATTCGTATTCTTTTTGCTGCATTTATGATATTTGGAGGCGTACAGCATTTTCTGAATCCAGATTTTTATATTCCATTTGTACCTTCTTTTTTACCATTTACAACAAGCATCATTTATGTCTCTGGAATTTTAGAAATAGTCTTTGGAATCATGCTGGTCATTCCGAAATTTTCAAAGCAAGGAGCCTATGGGATATTGGGACTTATGCTTATCTTCCTACCCGTACATGTGTGGGATGTATTTTCAGCGACTCCGGCTATTGGTAGTCAGAAAGCTGCATTAATAAGGCTGCCAATTCAGTTTCTGTTTATCTTTTTAGCTTGGAAATTAAATAATCTCAAGCCAGCTAATCAGATAGGCAAGGTGAGTTAACTGCCGAGCTATCGTTTTTATTATTTATCTAAGTGGAAGTTTTTGAGTGCCACGATCAAATTGAGATCTCCTGATCTTAATAAATCTATGAGATAAACCTTACTGAAATGTTCAACAAGAGACATGCTTCGTGCGTTACTATTTCATATAATGCTATGATTTTGTAATTTGTATGTGAATGAGGAAACTACTCTTACTTTTTTTTGCTACATTATTTCTCTATCAAGCAAGTCTTGACGGTCAATCTATTGCGACAGAATTTGGTAAAAACCGAGTTCAATACAATGATGATTATCACAAATGGTGGATGTATGAAACAGAGAATTTTATCACATATTGGTATGGAAAAGGAAAGAACATAGGCCAATTTGTTGTCCAAATGGCAGAATACGACCATGAGGATATTCAAAATATCATGGAACATCGCATCAATGATAAAATTGAAATCATTGTTTATTTAGATCAATCTGATTTAAAACAAAGTAACATTGGTACGAGCGAAACCTTCGAAAGTTCTCATGGCGAGACGACCATTATTGGTAATAAAATGTTTGTTTATTTTGATGGCAATCATCGAAATCTAAGACAACAGATCAGGAAGGGAATTGCAAATGCATACCTCAATGCCATGTTTACCAAAGGAAGTTTGCAAGAGATCGTACAGAATAGTCTAAGCCTAGATCTGCCAGAATGGTTTGCTCAAGGAATTGTAAATTATATAGCAAGCGATTGGAATTATTTGGTAGAAGATGAGCTCCGAGATTTATGGCAACAAGAAAAACCAAATTATAAAGAGTTTGATAAAATAGCTAGACTTAGACCTCGGATTGCAGGCCATTCATTTTGGTATTTCATTGATCAACAATATGGCATTTCTACAATTTCTAATATTCTATATCTCACTCGACTAAATAGAAATTTGGACAATAGCTTTATGTTTGTATTAGGCCAACCATACGATGCGATTAAAGAAGAATGGATGGCATATTATGATGCCTTATATAAACAAGAAGATAATCGATTTGAATCAGAAGATCGTGTAGAAGAACTTCCATTGTCTAACAAAGATCATGTACCAGTCAGCATGCTTAGACTAAGTCCGGATGGGACAGAATTAGCGTATTCATACAATGACATAGGAAAAATCTGGGTTAAAATTTATAATCTAGAAACTGGAGACGAAATTTTAGTCTCTAAGAAAGGTTATCGAAATAATGTCCAGGAACCAGACTATAATTATCCATTAATCGCGTGGCATCCTTCTGGAGATGAACTCACCATTGTATATGAATTCAGAGATAAAATAACATTGCTGAAAAAGAATTTGATCAGCGGAGAAGAGATGGAGCAAATCTTACCAGAAGACATACAAAGAGTGTACAGTTTCTCGTATAAGAATGATTTGGATTACATCATGAGCGCTTCTACAGATGGATATTCTAATGTTCATATTTATTATTCAAAAGGTCGCCAACATGAAAAGTTAACCGATGATTATTATGATGATGTAGATGCTCAGTTTATCACAATGGGAGGAACGACAGGAATCTTGTTTTCATCAAATAGATTGACGACTTCGATTGAGTCAGTCGATATGGATACAATACTACCTATCCATCCATTTAACACGTATTTTTTACCCTATGATAAAAAGACTGGCGAATTGATTCAAATCTCAGATACTAAAGTAGAAAGCGAACGATATCCCTTTTTAGCCGATGATGGTAAAGTCACTTATCTGAGTTCTTCGTCTGGAATGAAAAATAGATTTGTATTTGATGGAAATGAAAATATTCATTTTTCAAATTCTAATAAGTCTAGAAATATAATCAGGCATCATGCTATAGCAGGAAGTGATAAATATATCTATACTTTATATGAAGATGGTGCTTATCGGACTTTCATAGAATATCCAGAATGGGATAAAAAAGTTGTTCCTCATACATTGAGTAATGCACATGTAAAAATTAAAAACCCAACTAAGCTCGTGGGTGAATTTGGTGTTTTAGATTTGCCGGAGGAAAAAGAAGAAGAGATGAAAGATGATTATCTCTTTCAAAGTGAATTTGATGATCCTCCAAACATAAAACCACTTAACACAAGACAAACGGAAGAGAGTGAATTGTTTACTAATTTAATACCATTGGGGGATAGGGATTCATTGGATTCTGGACAATCTGGTGTAATTGAATTTGTGTCTGCAAGAGCAGTGGCAGCAAGGTCAAAATTCAAATTAGAAGATTTTACGACGACTGTAGATAATGGTGTTCTCTTTGAAGGCCTAGAAAGTTATACGCAGGATCAAGCCGAAGTCAATAATGCACCAACTGGTCTTTTAATGAAAGGTGTCGTCAAGGACTTGTTTGAAGATTATACTATTACTGGTGGGGTGCGTCTGCCGACAGCATTAAACGGCCTGGAGAGTTTTGTCATCTTTGATGATAATAGAAGTTTGATTGACAAAAGATATGCCTTTTATAGACGATCAATTTCAAATACACTTCCAGAATTCCTATTTCCAAAGCAGAAGACAAAAACGACATCACTATTGGGATTGTATCGCTTGAAATATCCTTTGGATGTGTACACGAGTCTGCGTGCAACTGCACAAATCAGGTTTGATAGATTCTTCTATTTGCATTCTGATGAATTTTCTGCAAATCAATTGAACGACAATGAAAAAAGAATCAGCATCAAAGGCGAATACGTTTTTGACAACACTATTCCAAAAGATGATAATGTGCTTTGGGGCACACGCTACAAGGCATATGTAGAAATCATCAATCGATTTGAAATTAATAATCAAGACGGGTTTACATTCGATCCAAGTCGAGGGTTTACAACTGTTGTAGGTTTTGATGCAAGACATTATATTCCATTTCTAAATCATTCAATCATTGCACTTAGAGGAGCAGGAGCGACATCTTTTGGCTCTGACAAAATGTTATACTATGTCGGTGGTGTAGAAAACTGGATTTTGTCGCAGTACAATCAAGAAATAGGTGTTCCACCAGACAAGACGTTTGCCTATCAAGTTATCGCTCCTCATCTAAGAGGATTTAAAACAAACATTAGAAATGGAAGTACGTTCTTACTAGCAAATACAGAATTCAGATTGCCCATATTTAAATATTTTTCTCCTAGAAGAATACGATCTTCATTTTTCAGAAATTTTATGCTTGTTGGTTTTTTTGATATCGGAACAGCTTGGCATGGTTTAAGTCCGAGCAGTGATCAAAATCCAATCAATACTGCTACTGTTAATCAATTACCAATACTACAAATTAATGTACGATACTTCAGAGATCCACTAGTGATGGGATATGGAGCTGGTCTAAGAGCGACTCTTTTAGGATATCACATCAGAGTTGATTATGCATGGGGAATTGAATCAAGAGCAGTGCAAGATCCTAAATTATACTTTTCTATTGGCTTAGATTTCTAATAAACTGCGTTGCTCATTAATTTGGGTTTTCATAAAATCCAATAGCACAGTTAGCATAGGCTAGCTATTCGACAACATGAAAGAAAGGGATATTAGAACTCAGGTCAATAAACTACAAACAGTTTTGGAAAACTTGTAGGGTCTCAAAGAATTGAGCAGCCTTATTCTTTGGCTTGTATTCTTTGAAATTTTCTACTGGCTTTTCCAAAAAGCTATGATAATAGATCCATTCTTTCAAAGAGTTTGTCAAATCTGTTTTATCATGGTATCGTGTGACCAATTCCTCCACTGAATCTGGCAATGGATAAAATGCAGGTATCAATGCAGGTTTGCCAAACTTGACCATATCGGCAATACAGCCAGATATTGTACTATGTCCATATAATTCGTGGATCGATCCTGCGGTCTTCTTCTCCGATATCGGTAATATCAGGAAATGAGCCTTGTTCATGATCTTGTCAAAGTTCTTTTGCGGTACAAAGGTAGGAAACAACTCAATTTGTGTATGACTTTTAAGTTTAGTTTGAAAATTAAGTATATCTTTTTGTGCTTGTTTGTTTTCTAGCATGCCCAAAAAACTAACTTTTATTTTCTGTAAAGAAGACAATTGGTTTAAACCCATCAGTGCATCGAAAATGGGCTTATAATTTTTCCTATCTACTGAGACACTTCCAGGAATGACAATCCTTAATTTTTTCTTTGGTTTTTTCTGTTTGATTTTATGTGAGACCAATACATCCAAATAACCATTAATTCTATACAGGCCCTTTTTTTGACTATAGTCGTATACTTCCTTGGACGCTACAAGTACTTGGCCAAGATTGTTGAGGCTAGTTTCAATATGTTTTCTTTCCTGCAGGATTTGACTTTTCAGTACACGAACGACATTAATACCTTCATCAAAATCTTCACTATCTGAGAAATAGTAGTGAACATCATGAATCAACAAACTAGATTTAGCAGCTAACTCTAAATCGTTAAATATCTTTAAGTCACGAGGGGAAATACTGGTAAATAATAATCGATCAATCGACATCAGTCGTACTCGATGCATGCTTACAAATTCTTCGACGGATTGTAAATCATGTTTTATAATCCAATTAATTCTAGTGTCATGATGAAGGTCATACAGCTGATTGTAAACAAATTCGCTTACATACACATCAACGCTCGGCTCTTCTTGAAGAACCAATTTTAAATATGACCACACAACTTCATTGTGCTTAGAAAATTCAAGTATAGCCAGCTTAATCATCTTGTTTTGTAAATTCAGATTTTAAATTAACGTATTATCGCTTGAAAAGCCAGTCGCCAATATTCTCAATTATTCTACCAACGCATAATCGCGAACACAGCCTTCAAATTGCAATTCAAAGTGTTGTAGATCAAAATGTGACAAATTGGGAACTGTTGGTTGTAGACGATGGATCTACAGACCAAACGAAGGAGACAGTTAAAAAGTTTCAAGATAACAGAATAAAATACTGTCGCCAAGAACATAATGAGCGTTCTCTTGCTAGAAATTTGGGAATTCTACGATCTACAGGTCAATATGTCTGTTTTCTCGATGATGACGATTATTATAAATCGAATTATTTACACCTATTTCATGAGTATTTAACATTGCATAACTATCCAGCTCATATTTTAAGAACTGGCTTTTTAGTGAAGGAAAATGAGAGTTTGACTCCTTCGAGTCTATATTCAGAAAATATGGGAAAACATCCAGTTTTATATTTTTCTGTTGAAATGTGTGGCATTTGGTCATTATGTATCCCAAAACAGTTTTTAACCGAACACAATTTCCCTCCACAGTTTCCACATTGGCAGGATACACATTTAGCGCTTCGATTATTTGCATTGCATCCAATAAAGCAACTAAAGGCTTGGACATATGTCTATTGCCAACACAGTCAAATGGGATCTATCATATCATTTAGAGGAGCAGATATCGATACTAGAGTAGGACTTCAAGTCGATGCAATTAATGACCTATTTGATCATTATCATATGCTCATTGGACCATATTTAAAAGAGACCGACAGAAAGAGATTGATTGCTGAAAAATTATATAGAGGAGCAAGCTTACTCAAGGCCGATGGAAGACATAAAGCAGCATGGCGTATGTTGTTGAGTGCACCATTAAGCCCTACATTACTTCCAAGTTTTCTAAAATTTATACTCAATTTTAAAAAGAAAAACTAAGATTTATAGCGACACTTTTACATTTAAGTTAGATGTATGACATTTATTATAGAAAAAATTTATTGTAAATGTTTTGTATGCCATTGAGCAATTAGACTATCTCTTAGGTCACGATGTGTACCTAATCCGTGTGAGCCACCTTCAATAAAGTGATGTTCAAATATTTTATGATGCTTTTCTAGTTTGGGAATAATTCTTTCAACGAATTTTATTTTACTGCGCCAATCATCAGTACCGTGTAAAATTAACAATGGCTCATTCAATTCTTCAACCCAAAGAATGGGAGACCTTTTGTCATATTCAAGTTTAAATTCTATAGTATCTCCTATCAAAGGCAAATTTACTCTAGTATATTTATCAGGTCGATAAGAGTGACTATCTCTGATATCAACTGAGGCGCCTATTACAGAAACTGAACTTATATCATCACTGATGCGACTTATTTGATAAGCATTTGTACCACCTCGCGAGACACCATGAATACCAATGTTCTGACTTTGGACAAATGGTAATTTTTTTGCAATTTCAATGAGCTGTAAAATATCATTGAGGTCTGAACCTCCCATTTCATCGGTGCCTTGACTAAAGATGTTGCCTCTCAATTGACTAGATAAAACCACAAAACCTGCACTTGCTAATTCTCTTTGTATCTCTAATTGTCCCCGATCAAAAGTTCCGAAGTCCCTATTTCCGCCTCTACAATAGATGATAGCTGGGTAAATATTTTCATCACTTGGAGGCAAACTGATATAGCCAGTAATCATTAATCCATTCACACGATACTTAATTTCGTAGGTCTCAATGTTTATACCGTTAATCATATTACCTGACATGTATAAATACTGATATGAAATAAGATCATTGAACACTTCTTGCTGAATAGTGTGATTATATACTTTTTGCTGTTGTGCTTGATAACAACGCGTGGAATTGGAATATATCACATCATTGAGAAAGGCTATTTCATGAGCAGTCTCGTTTGCTTTTGAAGCATCGTAAAGGTCTAAATTTTGACTGCTTACAAAAGTTAAACATTTAGCAATTTCAATAAGTTTCAAAATATCATTAAGATCAGCCCCATCAGTTCGATCATATCCTTGACTAAATATATTTCCTCTTAACTGACTTGATAAAACGACATATCCTGTACCAGCAATGTTTCGTTGTTCTTCTAATTCGCTTCTTTCTATATTGTCTATATCTTTATTCTCTCCTCTATAATATATTAAGCCTGGATATTCCTTTAGTTCACCTATTGGTTTGTGAATATATCCAGTTATCATCAATCCATCAACCCGATACTTAATTTCATATGTCTCCACTGTCAGGCCACTTTTCACCTTACTAGATTTATATAGATATTGGTATGAGATTAGATCGTCAAATAGGTCTATATCTACCGTTTTGCTCACACTCTGCCCACTATTTAGATTTACACATCTAATTACAACAAGTGACAATAGAATTAAAATACAATTCAATATTTTCATTATTTAAAACTAATATTACACGAGCATTTCGATTTTAATAAAATTCAAATAGTATAGTAATGAAATGTTAAAGAAGGTCAGGTAAATCTAAGTTGGATTGAATATCTGAGATGGTTTACGGACATCATGTTTTAGTAAAACTCTGTTTTATAAATTCCTCTTATTTTAGCAAAATGAAATACACATCAAAAATGATTATTGAGGAGTCTGCTAAGGACTTTAATGAAGCCGTAAAACAATTCTTAGAAAATTTGCCAAGTGATGTAAAGGTGATCTCATGTGACCATTCTATTTCTTTTAAAACTGTAGCTGCATCAAATGATGCTATATTTTCTTGCCTGATCGTATTAGGAAAACCGATTAATTAATGAATTTAGAATTATTAAAAAAACATAAAGAGCTATTTGGCGAGCCAGAAGTGATTGTCAGATCTCCCGGTCGGGCGAATATTATTGGAGAACACACAGATTACAATGATGGTCTTGTGCTTCCTTTTGCAATAGATAAGAGTATATACTTTTATGCGACGAAAGCTGTGAAAACCTCCAATATCTATTCAGGAGATTTGGACATACTGGAAAAGAATATTGTAGGAAAGTCAAATGGGTTTTTACAATATTTTCATTCTGTACTTCAGACGATTCAGGATCAAATTCCAGAAGATGCGAACTTTAATTTAAGTTTTGGTGGAGATCTGCCTATTGGGGCAGGGGTGTCATCATCGTCAGCCATCACTTGCGGATTCATTGCGGTCTGTCAACATCTGAATGGTTTAGATTTTAGTAAGTCAGATATCGTGAGATATGCCTTCCAAGCAGAGAGAGGAGCTGGGGTCGATGGAGGTATGATGGATCAGTTTTCAATTGTATTTGGAGAGTCTAAAAAGGTAATCTGCTTAGACTGTGTAGATAAGTCTTGGTTTGATTTAGACATCAATACAGGAGATTACGAATTTGTGCTCATCAATACACACGTCCAACATCAATTAGCTGATACTGCATATAATCAAAGAGTTACTGAATGTAAAATTGGACTTCAACAAATACAACTTCGAGACTTGTCTGTCACAGGTTTTAGAGATATAGAACATACGCATTTGTCTTTTTTATCATCACCAATTCAGGATAGAATTAAGCACGTTATTGAAGAAAATCAAAGAGTATTGAAAGCAGTTGAATTTATCAAGTCGACTGACATGAAGAATCTCGGCGAATTACTCTATGCGTCCCATCATAGCTTAAAAGATTTGTATCAGGTAAGTTGTGCAGAATTGGATTATATCGTGGATAAACTTAATAATGAAAATGCGGTATTAGGTGCAAGGATGATGGGTGGCGGATTTGGAGGCTGTGTGATTGCACTTGTAGAAAAAAATAGTATTGATGATATTATAGGAAAATGGAACGACTATTATTTTAAAACATTTGACAAAAAGCCAAGCTCATTTTCTGTAAAACCAGAGTCTGGCTTGCAATTGTTAAACACATAAATAAGACATGATTAATAGGATTTTTATTGGACAATTTCTCGCAGTCTTTCTTTTTTGTAGTGCTCAGCTTTGTGCTGAAGACATACTGACACAACTCCATAAGCATTTACCAAATGCTACAATTGAAGAGACAAAAGCAGGTGACTACTTCAAACGTGAATTTACAATTATGCTTTCGCAAAATATTGATCACAAAGATCCTGCAGTAGGTCAGTTTCAACAAAGAATTTTTTTATCTCATTATGATGTAAATGCTCCAAATGTCATTGTCACAGAAGGGTATTCTGCACGACCTAGATATTATGAGTTAAGTCAAATTTTAAAAGCTAATCAAATCCAAGTAGAGTACCGGTTTTTTGGTGAGTCGATCCCAGAAAATAAAGATTATCGATATTTGAAAAATGACCATGCGGCTGCAGATCTTCATCAGATAAGAAAGCAGTTGTCGAAAATATACAAGGGGAAATGGGCTGCGACAGGGATCAGTAAAGGCGGCACAACAACTTTAATTTATAAATCAAAATATCCTAAGGATGTTACAGTAGCAATTCCAATTGTTGGTCCATTACCAAAAGCTAGAGAAGACAAACGCTGTGATGACCATATTTTAAGTATCGGCACTAAAAACTGTAGAGATAATATTGAAGCTTTCCAACATAAAGTCTTAGGATTAAGAAAACTATTTTTAACTAAAATTGATTCACTCGCAACGCAGAATAACTTGACATACCAAACATTGAGCATTCCTGCAGCTTTTGAATATGCAGTCTTGGAATTCAGTTTTTCGTTTTGGCAGTTTGGACACGATTGTAATCGATTAGACCGAGACATGACAGATCACCAAACCTTTGTATTGTTTAATGAAATCGTAGGAATTGATTTTTTCTCTGATGCGGTTATTGATTACTTCAAGCCATCTTATTTTCAATTTATGACTGAAAATGGCTACTATGGATTTATTCACAAACCTTTTGTACCAGAATTAAAAGTTGTTAATGACTATACAAATATGGTATTTAGTCCAGAAGCCAAGAGTATTCCCTTTGATCGCAATTATATGATCAGCGTCAGGAATTGGATTTATCAATATGGAGATAAAATCATACATATTCATGGCGGACTTGACCCTTGGGGCGCACTACGAGATCCAATTCATCCTAAGAGAGATGCACATATGATCATCGATGAAAATGGAGATCATTCGACTCGGATTTCGACATTAGATATGCATCAAAAAGAATTGATTTATAAAGTCTTGGCTCAGTGGATGGATTGCGATATTTTTCCTTTGGAGAAATAATGAACATTAAAATCTCATTTTACTTCGAATCTGAGATCTTGAAATTTCGAATAGCATCTTTAAATAAAAGAGTAAAGTTGTTTTAAGTTTTAGTTGTAAGTTGATCATTGACAGGTCTTGTCAAGTGGATATTCTGCATTCATCAGGTTCAAAAAAGATTTAAATATTATAAGTTGTATTTACATCTATTCTAATTGTATTTTCTTAAACGTTTACGCTTCATTTATTGAAATAAAAAAAGTAGATTTCTTTGAGAAAGACACTTGATCTATTAGCAAGAGATTATATTTAGCTGTATGTAATATTATGAAAAAGACTAGCCACGTAAGATTTCTCATTTTCGCTTTTCTGTGGTTATCGCTTACACCTTTTCTTTTTTCTCAAAACGACCATATACTGGACTCACGTGTCAAAGGTGGATATGAAGAAGAATCAATTGAATTTGTATTACGTGATTTAAATCTTCGGCATAAGCTCGACATTAAGTATAATGCCGACTTACTCCCTCAGAAAAAAATAACACTCAGCTTTAAGGATACCAGAATTAGAGATGTCCTCAATATTATTTTGGTTGATGTCGAGTTTGATTATGTCGTGAACAGCTATGACAAGATAGTCATCGCACCCCGACAAGTTGTTTCAGAAGAGCAAGGCAGAAAAGATATTCAGATTAAGGATGATAAGAAGTCAATCAGCCAAACGACTATATTAGTATTGGGAAATAAAAGGGATAGTCCTGCTTCTGAGATTATGATTAAAGGAAAGATTCAAGATAAAGATTCATATGAAGCCATTTCTGATGCCTTAATTATTAATCAATCGACGGGAGCATTCACAGTATCGGATACCGACGGATCATTCGAACTAAAGTTGGCTCAAGGAATATATTCTTTTAATATCTCCTCTCTATCTCACGAAAGTTTTATACAAACAATAGAAGTGTTCTCATCTGATTATTGGGAAATCCAGGCAAGTAGAAAAGCACATCTAATTGATGAAGTAGTTATCTCTGGTAAAAGTGTCGAACATAATGTGCGTGAGACCATAACGGGTTTGGAGATATTAGGAAAAAAGGAACTTAAAAAGTTACCTACTTTTATGGGAGAAGCAGATATAGTAAAGAGTCTTCTCAGTCTTTCAGGCGTCAGCTCAATAGGAGAAGGCAGTTCTGGTTTTAATGTGAGAGGCGGTGCCATTGATCAAAATTTGATATTACAGGATAATTCGATTGTATTCAATCCTTCTCATGTCCTTGGATTTTTCTCTTCTTTTAATCCTGATATTATCAAATTGAGTTCATTAAATAAAGGGCACATTCCTGCTAATTATGGTGGCCGTGTATCTTCAGTGTTGGATGTCAGCTTAAGAGAAGCTAGAATGGACCAACTGAGTTTTTCTGGTTCAGTTGGCTTAATATCCAGTAAGATAACTGCCGATATTCCACTGGTCGAAGATCAAACTTCATTGCTGGTTGCAGGTAGAATATCATATTCAAAATGGCTCATAAAAGATATTAAGGACTTAGACATCGCCAGAAGTCAGGCAAGATTCAATGATTTTAATGCAAAAATCACACATAAATTTTGTACAAATACCAAAATCAATGCGTCCTACTTTCAAAGCCAAGATCGATTTCAGTTTTCAGATGAATTTGGTTATGCATGGCAAAATAGAATTTCACATCTTGGCTTAAATCATATCTTCAATGAAGAGCTATCAGTGACTGCAGATCTCTCATATGGCATGCTGCAAAATGAGCAATTTGAGCCAACTGGGTCTCTTGCATTTTCTCTCAATTCAGGGATAAGCTACGTAAGCGGAAAGCTTCAGGTTTTTCGATCTCTAGGAAATCATACACTTAAAGTGGGAGGAGAGGTCATTAGATATACAACTGATGACGAAGACTTGATCGCAGCTGAAAATTCTATCATAAAGGAAAGATCTGTGTCAAAAGAAGACGGTCAAGAGCTTGCATTTTATATTAATGATGAATTTAAATTTAGCGAAAAACTAAGTATCAACGGAGGTCTTCGTTTTAGTTTATTCCAACAAATCGGTCCTGCTATCATTAATCATTATGCGGAGAATTCAAATCTCGAACTCACAGAAATTATCTCGCAAGAGCAGATTAATTCAGGAAAAGTAATTGATTATAATGGAATCGAACCACGCTTATCTATGCGGTATGCAGCGACGGGCAACTCTTCAATTAAGCTCAGTTATAATGTTGTGAATCAATATATGCATCTGATTTCCAATACCGCGACTCCGACACCTGTAGACATTTGGCAAGTAAGTAATACCTATATAAAGCCACTGAGAATGGAAGGAGTGACTGCGGGTTTATTTCACAGCTTGGAAGCAGGTTACGATTTTTCAATAGAAGGATACTATAAGCAATTAGACAATACACTTGACTATGAAGACTTTTCAGAATTATTATTAAATCCACATTTGGAAACATCTGTTGTGCGTGGAGAAGGTCGTGTCTATGGCACAGAATTTAGCCTAAATAAAAACAAAGGAAAATTTACTGGACGTATGTCTTACAGTTATTCTAAGTCTGAACATCGGACTCCTGAAGGATCTGCACAGGTCAATTTCGGAGAATGGTTTCCTTCCAATTTTGATCAGCCTCATTCTGCAAAATTATCAATGGATTGGCAAGTGACTAAACGCGACCGTTTCAGTATGAATTTTGTTTATAATACTGGACGTCCAATCACAGGAGTCTCATCAAATTACCTGCTTCAAGGAATTGTCATCACTAATTTTTCATCTAGAAATAATTTTCGCTTGCCCGATTATCACCGACTCGATTTGAGCTATACATTTACAGTCAACCGATTAAAAAGTGCACGATGGCAAAGTGATGTCAATATATCAATTTATAATGTTTATGGACGACGGAATCCATTTTCTATCTTTTATCAACAAGAAATTGGATCGCAAGTTAATGCACTAAAATTGTCTGTTGTTGGCTCTGCTATTCCTTCTATCAGTTATAATTTTAAATGGTGATGAGAGACATTATTCTATTAATCATATTAGCCAGTTTATGTAGCCAATGCTTGGATAAGTTTGATTTTGAAATTGAAGAAGGTGACGTAGAAAAAGTACTTGTCGTCGATGGCGTATTGTCCAATTCGCAAGGTCCACATAAAGTGACACTATCAAGAACGCAGCCTTTCGGCACAAAATTTATTGATCCGGTTACAAACGCAAGAGTACTGCTAAATAGTCAAGAAGAATTTATCGATCAAGGAAATGGTGACTATATATTGGAGAATTTCACTCCACAAATTGGCTCTGAATATTTTCTTAGTATTTCACTCTCCGATGGGAGTTCTTATGAGTCCGATCCAGCGATCATGCCTATTTCCATCAAACCAGATAGCAATTATGTAAAATATGAGAAAGATATTTTTACTTCACCAACTGGATCCGAAAGAATTACGAATGTGATGAACGTCTACCTTGACACAGCACTACCAAATAATGATAACCAAGAATATTATCTCCGTTGGGTGACTGATGGATTATCTGTTTTTCCAGAAGAATCGTGTGGTGGATTGCATATGCCAAAGAGTTGCTATCTCTATGAACCTCCCAAAACTCAAAATGTGAGTTTACAGAGTTCTGAGAATATTTCAGGTAACAGATTAGTTGATCAGCAAGTTGCTCAAAAATCATCTTTCACTATCAATGAATTTAAAGCTCTTTATGTATTTAGCACATATCAGTTTTCAATAACAAAAGAAAGTTTTGACTATTGGTCAGATCTCAAGTCTCTGGCGAATCAATCAGGAACTGTCTTTGACCTACCTCCGGCGGCCTTGCAAGGAAACATTAAAAATATAACTGAAGAGAATGAACTCGTACTTGGCTACTTTGATGTTGTAGCAATTGATACAGTCCGAGCACGAGTCATCGGAGCAGAATTTAGAGAAAATATCAATGGCATAGTTCCTTGTTCACCATTTAGTCGACGCAGTTGGCCTCAAGAATGTTGTGAGTGCTTGGTATTAGACCGTTCTAGTACAGTCCGACCAGACTGGTTAGAATAAATATGAATCTTTTACTACTTTAGAAAATTAATCTCAGAAAATTAATCACAGAAAATTAATCACAGAATATAAATCACAGAATATGAAACAATATATATTGATAATAGGATGCCTTATTTTTATGGCTTCTTGCTCGACATCACAAAGAGTTATCGAGACAACTGAAGAAGAAAAAATTGAAGTGATAGAGCTTGATTGGGAAGAATTGAGAAAGACAGAACCTTATAAATTAACTGAACAGTGGGAGCCAGTACCAGAAAAAGTGACGCCTGGATATTTTACGACTCCGCCTTCAGATGCAGTCATTTTATTTGATGGAAAAGATTTAAGTAACTGGCATCATCCAGAACATGGGTATGGAGCCAGAATGGATCAAGTAGAATCTATATTAATTGCTAGAGCGAAAGCACCAAACCATACAAAAGCAGATTGGTCTGTAAAGGATGGTGCGATGGTTGTCAAGCCAGGTGCAGGTGATATTGAAACGAAGCAAAGTTTTGGTGACATCCAACTTCATATAGAATGGCTATCTCCTCACGATCCTGGAAAAAGTGATCAGTATTATAGCAATAGTGGTATCTTCTTCATGGGCTTGTACGAAATTCAAGTATTGAATTCTTATGAAAACGCTACATATGCGAATGGACAAGCGGGTGCCTTATACAAACAACATATGCCATTGGTAAATGCAAGTCGCCCTCCAGGAGAGTGGCAATCTTATGATATCGTATTCAATGCACCAAAATTTAATACCGCAGGTGAACTCACAAAAGTTGCTTCGGTGACAGCATTTCACAATGGTGTCTTAATTCAAAATAATGCAGAACTCGAAGGACCTTGTGTGTTTATTGGGCAGTCTCACTATGTTGCTCATGCTGATAAATTACCACTCATCTTACAAGATCATGGTGACAAGGTTAGATTCCGTAATATTTGGGTGAGGGAATTGTAAATTAATCATACACTTCATCCAAGTGGTTTTAACCCAATGTCATTTAGTTAGTGATCGTCATTCTGAGCAACTCAAAACCCTGAAGACTATAAAATTAAAGTGATGATAATAATGATACACATTCACCAGAAGAACTTTTTATTTCTTACTTTTCCTTGACAAAAAGGATGTAAAGTCAAGTTAATTTTAATACCCGAACACGAAAACTGGCACCCGCACCCACAAAATTAACGCGGCTTGGCTTCTTGGCCTTTTAAGCAAGAAAATTCAATCCTCAGCTGAAAGGTGAAGATTTGAAAAAATAAATCTATTTGCTTATTTATATTGAATTGACATTCAATATATTTTAAACTTGTCATAGATAACGTGATTTAGAATCTGCCTATTGGGCAGGCAGGTCTAATTTTATAATACAGTAAAACAAGATCCAGATCCTGAATCAACAGGCTGCGTCACAATTGGAATAACTGAAATAATTCTAAATATAAAGGTCTTTGAACTCTTGACAATTCAATTAATAAAAAAACGCCCACCCTTGGGAAGGGCAGGCGCATCAAAACAAAACGAAAAACCAACTTTATCTTTGTCGTTATAATCTATAACGCAAATCTGTTTATTTTGTTAACCAGCTTTCATGATTTTTACAGGAATTGTCTCCCGCTTACCATCTCTAAAGACTTTTATTCTGACAGTATCTCCTACTTGTATTAGTTTCAATTCCTCTTTCAGTTCGTCAAAGCTATATATTTCGGTACCGTTTACATTCACAATAATATCTCCAGGTAACACTCCAGCATATTGAGCCGAACTTCCATTAAACACCTCATCCACTAAGACTCCGTATTCGTGATCGACTTTATAATCGTTATTTAATAATTCGCCAATATCTCTTACACCTAATCCAAGATTTGCTCTTTCTATATCACCACCATTTTCTAAAATCTGATCTACTATAATTGATACTAGATTAGATGGTATAGCGAATGAATAACCTGTGTAATATCCAGTTTGTGAAGCAATCGCGGTATTAATTCCGATCAAATTGCCTTTTGTGTCGACTAACGCACCTCCACTATTTCCAGGATTCACCGCGGCATCTGTTTGGATGAATTCTTCTATTTCTTTACCGCTCTTATCTTTAATGATGTTAATATCTCTTCCTATGGCGCTTACGATTCCTGCCGTGACAGTAGACGTCAAATAATTCAATGGATTTCCAACTGCTAAGACCCATTCACCGACTTTAACATCATCAGAATTTGCAAACTCAAGTATTGGAAAACCTGAGCCTTCTATTTTTATTAATGCTAAATCGGAGCTTGAATCGGTTCCTAATTTAGTCGCTTTAAATTTTCTACCATCATATAAGGTTACTTCGAGGTCATCAGCAAAACCAACAACGTGGTTATTCGTGACAATTAATCCATCTTCTCCTATGATGACTCCACTTCCGGATCCTTGTTTCGGCGTATTTCCGCCAAAACCAGGAAAGTCAAACCCTCGTCCTTCAAATAAATCTTCTATGCTAAATGGGACTCTTTCATATCCTCTTTCTTCTTTTCTCTTTTTTCTCTCTGCTTGTACTTTTTCTAATGTTTGTGATGATTTAATCTGTACAACGGCTTGATTTCCTTTGTCAGATGCTGTCACAAAATCAAACGGCAAATTATTAACTGTGTTAGTTTGATTAGAAGTCTGAACCAGTTTCGGAGCTTGCTCTACAATGAGGGTTGACTTAATTTGGTTTTTTAATAATCCAAATGAAACGAAGCCTCCGATCAGGCCAGCAAGTAAGAAAGAAGCGATATTCTTCATTGGAGTTTGATTAATTTGATTTCAACTATTAACCGAAAGGTAGTCTTCTTTGTTACGCGACGCAACACGTTTAACGGATTGTTAACAGTGAAATGGAGACTTGTAAAGTGTCGATATTTATTGAGAATATTTGCTGTATACTGCGTTAATTTTTTCTGCGAGATCCCTATCTTTTTCAGTGACTATGTTACCAGCATCATGAGTATTCAAACTAAATGAAACAGTATTATAGACATTGGACCAGTTTGGATGATGATCCATTGTCTCTGCATGAAATGCGACTTCCGTCATGAATGAAAAGGCTTGTTTAAAATCTACAAACTTAAATTCTCTATTCAGACTATTATTTGATTCTGTCCACATATTTATCTAAAATTCCAATCGTATTTATCAATATTCAGTAAGCACGCTTTCATTAAATCTATTGTTGCTTTGATATCTGCTTTGTGTGCCATTTCTATAGAGCTGTGCATATATCGCAACGGAATAGATATAGCTCCTGCGATTGATCCACCGTTAGAATGTCTTTGCAGTCCTGCCGTATCTGTTCCTCCTGCTGGTAAAATTTCCATTTGATAAGGAATCTTCTTTTTCTTGGCTTGCTCTTTCATAAAATTGACCATACGATAATCACAGATAGTCATACCATCCAAAACTTTTATCGCAGTGCCTTTTCCAATTTTTGTAATGTGATTTTGCGGAAGGGTGTCAGGTACATCACAAGCTAAGGTCACATCCATTGCAATGGCAAAGTCAGGGTTAATTCCAGATGCTGCAGCAATGGCCCCACGAAGACCAATTTCTTCTTGAACTGTGAAAACGGCATAGATATCATAAGGAACAGTTTTTTCACTTAACTGCTTCATGACTTCCATTTGGATGTAGACAGAAGCTCTATTATCTAGGGATTTAGAATTTACACAATCTCCCATTTCAATCAATTCTCTTTCTCTTGTGACAACATTCCCTATAGAAATGAGTTTGTCAACTTCTTTTTTAGATAGTCCTGTGTCAATGAAATAGTCAGTGACTGCAGGCATCACTTTTCTCTCTTCTGGCTTCATGATATGAATCGGCTTTGTACCCATGACACCCATCACGTCTTTTTTTCCATGTACAATGACACGCTGTGCTGTCAAAGTTTTAGGATCAAATCCGCCTAGAGGATGAATCCGTAGGAATCCTTCTTCATCTATGTGACTGACGACAAAACTAATTTCATCCATATGAGAAGCGAGCATAACGCGGGCATCATCCTTACCTCTTTTTATCGCGATGAGATTACCCATAGGATCATACTGGATCTCATCTACATATCCATCTAGTTCTTTAGTGATTAATTCTCTAACTCGTTGTTCAAAGCCTGGAGCGCCCGCTACTTTGCAAGTTTTACTCAGAAGTTCTACATCAATCATATTACTAGAGTTAATTTCTATAAAATTGTGAATTAAGGCACATTTAAAAGCCTGAATGCCTTTGGTGTCAAAGACGGATTTCTTTATAAATAAATAGCTAAACTATTGATCGAGAAAAAGTTGAAGTCTAGAGAACCAAATTCTCCAAAACATGAAAACAATTTCTATGCCTCAAAAATAATATAATAATTTACACCCCCTAATGTTTTCACTAGAAGCAATTTGTATTAACAATTGTATATATGAATTTTCGTAAAGAAAGAAATCTATTTTTTTGGAAACTCTCTAGTCTTTTCGCATAGACCGTTTTGATTTCTTATCTATTATTGTACTAAAAAGAGACCCCGCATTGTTTGTGCATGAGCTGGGAAAGTACATACAAAGGTATACTCTCCTGGTTTCGTTGGAGCTTCAAAGTATATCACATCCTTACTATTGGGCGCTAACAAGTTAGTGTGCGCGATCACATCGTCTGACTCAGGAATATAACCCATGCCCTGACCTTTGAGGCCTAACTTTAATGCTTCGATACCCATCTGATCTGCAGTACCCGGATTTACAATGAGTAAATTGTGCATCATATCATCTGGATTGTCTAAAGTTAATTTGATTCTTTCACCTGCCTTGACTATTATTTTTTCTGTATCATATTTCATCCCTGTAATTGCAGTAATCACAATATCTTGATCTGGGCCATTTGTCCAGTCTGAAGGTTGATTGATGATTCGTTTTGTGGATACTAAATGTACAGTTTTTGTCAAGTCTGGAGCTGCCACGGAAGAGAGGTCCATATCTCCTTTGCCAGGAATATTATTTAAAGTATAATAGCCAAAGTTGTGTAATAAGGAATTGTTATCGCTACTGCGGATTCCTTCAGCCTTTATTTCATAAACAAATCCTGGTCTCATACCTTCGATAAATAATCTGGCACTGAGGCCATCTTGTGAGACATTGACTTTATAAATTGTGCGGTCTTCCATAAGGAGAGCATCTGATCCATAGACATGATGATAGATATAATTAAAATCAGTCACTTCATATGAATCTGGATTTGCTGCGGTTCTCTTATTGACAGGTGAAGTAAAGCTGATGGTAAATCCATCTTCTTCCACCTCAATTTTTTTCATTTCGAATGGTGTACTTCCTGTCCAATTCAATCGCTGTAATCCATAAGGTTCCTTACCAGTCGACGCCCAACCTCTATTTGTCATGCCAACATATAAGGTTTCATTAGGGCCCCATTCCATTCTCAATACACCGGAAGAAAAACCTTCTACAAAAGCAAAACAAACTCCTTGATATTCGCCCTTTATTTGTTCTTGGAATACTCGCATGATTTTACTGTGGCCTTGATCACCCACAAGTAGCTGTCCAGTAAAAGGTCCAAAGTTTTCTGGAATTATAACAATGTCAGATGTAGAAATACCCATCATGGTATGCGGAAACCAAATTGATGGTGCTTTGACTCCTTCGACTGTCTTGGCATAATCATGTAAGGTTGAGAATTCATCATCCCGAATATCAGACATTGTCAAAGAAACCGGCGAACCGTCTTCGCCACTCCATTTTAATCCTTCTGGATGTCCAGCAAAATCTCCAGAAGTTAAGTGTGTCATCCGACCACTTCCTACCCAGTCACCTTGATTTTCTGTATAGAAAACATCACCATTTTTATTCAATGCTAATCCCGCAGGTGATCTTAAGCCAGTCGCAAAAGGAATAATCTTACCATCAGGAGTTACTTTCAATGTCCACCCTTGCCATTTGGCAAGACTCGCCCCTCTTCCTACCCACGATAGATTTAAATTAATCAACATATTGCCATCAGGCAAAAAGACAGGACCATATGCATATTCATGATAATTAGCAGCTAATGGCCAATTACAAATCGTCTCATACCGATCAGCTTTACCATCATTATTTTCATCAGTTAATTTTGTCAGCTCGCCTCTCTGAGCTAGATAATATGACCCATCTTTATAAGCAAGACCCAATGGCTCGTGTAAGCCTTTTGCGAATCTGGTAAAATTTGGATTATTACTTTCTGGATTTATCACTCGCCATACTTCACCTCTTCTTGTACTCGCAGCAAGGACACCATTTTCATTAAATGCAATTCCACCAACCTCAAGTACGATACCTTCAGGTACAGGGACTGTGCTGATATTATAATAAGATGACTCTGTTTGTGCAGTAATATTCATTGACACTAAAAACAGAAAAAGAATGATTTGATTTGACATATTCATATTGTAAGGCTTAGCTGTTTTACCAAATGATTTCATAACTCGCATCATTTTCTAGTGAGATTAATAAGTGGTCTTTAGAAGAACTTGAGGTTTTGATATTGTATTTTTCATCTGCCGATAGCTTTATGTAAAAGTCAGAATCAATACTAATTAGTCCATCAGATATTTCTTCTATGGTATCAGCTGTAGCAGCATTTAACCACATAGATTTTCTGGGTCCACTTAGGATAGATATGTTTCGTTTTAAATGACCGTCTGCCGAAGCCCCAAACGAATCTTCAATATCAATATCGCCTAGTGAACTCATAAAAATGGGACGGCCATCGCTATCAAGTCTATAGCCTTTGTTTTTAAAATTATCTGGTCTATTATCTGATGGCCAACGAGCTGAAGATGAACCTAGATTAGCATATGGGACGCCATCCTCAAATTCAATAACCGCATTTCTAGGTAGGAGTAATTGAGATTGTCCTCTATTTTTCCACATGTTTGTGACATCTGCAAATTGACCTCTCCATGCTCTTAATGGTGTGCAATCTACAAGATCATAGCTGTAGTGAACCTGAGCAGGATCGCCTACAGAGAGTGCATGGGTTTCTTTTCCGCCACCATGAGTTATATATCCTCTCACAATCTCTACTTCTTCGGTTGCGTCAATTAGTATTTTATCATAATCTACACCAGCGCTCCAATTTTTCATTATATCAGTAGATGCAAGTGTCTTCATTGGCATTTCTGGTCCTTCTACATAAATGGCGACTAATGCCGACCAAACTTCTTCAAAATATGTCAACTTCAGTTTATGGATTCCTTTAGACAGTGTGATCAATCCTCTTTCTGTTCCCATTCCTGGTTCACCCAAATTATGCACGATAAGCTTATCATTAATATACAAGTCACCACCATCATCCAGCATAGTGGTAAATAAATAGTCGCCTACCTTAGGAATATCAATGTCAGCATTAAAAATAAGAGCAAAGCCATCTTGTTGACCAGCTAATTCTTCAAGATTATCAAAGTTCTCAGCTGCTCCTGATTTTGCAACTGTCATCGTATCAAAGTCGGGTATGTAATCCATCTTTTGATCAAACATCTGATAGTTAATGTTTGAAATGCCAACAGTGTCAGTACCCATCTTTTTATATTTCAAATTCCTAAATGCGACTTGACCATGATCGCCTTGAATCATAATTGGTCCAGTCTTAGCTTCTCCATCTAGCATGTGCGCTCGAGTCGGAGTCCGTACGATTATATTTTTTTGAATTAAGTGGCCATTATGATATACGTGTTCAAATTTTGCATTGGCAATTTTATTTCCATCATCATCAAATTTTGGAGCTCTAAAAAGAATGTTATAGGATTGCCATAAACCTGGTGCTTTGGAAGCATTGACAGCAGGCGGACTACCACTATCAATCACGGCTTTTTTGTCTTCATCATAAGACTCATAAATTGAGCCGCAATCTTGGTCAGTGATTTTTGTTTCTCCCCAGCTATCTAAAATTTGGACTTCATATCTTCCCTGAAAATATATCCCAGAATTTGATCCTTTAGGGACCATAAACTCTACATCTATTTCAATGTCTCCATGCTCGATACCTGTGTCTAAATGATCACCATTCGAATGGCAAACAAATAAACCGTCACCTTTCTCAATATCGAAATTGCTGATCTCAAAGGGTTTTGTTTTAACGGAGCTTGCAAAGGACCAGTTTGCTGGTAATTGTAATAATGATGCATCTATCATCGGGAGAGATTCCATTACTTTTTGCTTGGTATCACCAGATTGATTTGTCGTCGCAGCATCATCTGGCTGGCACGATAATATGACAAAACAGAAAGACAGGCCTAGGTAGATTCTAATCATGTATTAGGTTTAGACTTTATGGAATTTAGGCTAATCCTAAATATACCAAACGCACTTGAGAATGAGCTATTTAATTGTGAGTATATTTTTTGAGGTCGAGGCGAAAAATGTAGTCATAACTCCGTGAGTCTCGTGACTCATTGAGAGTCGACGGACCATAGATATGACGAGTATTTTCAACGAAAAGATTAATAAAATAGACAGCAAGTAAAAGGTCAACTTTAAGTGCGCTTGGTATATATTGAAATGTCAGAATCAATAAGTCTATAGCCTCATATTTCTAAAGATGAAAATAAGATACCAAACTCAAGAAAATGACCGTTTGTATGCATATTGGCAGACACATCCATGAAGTTAAGATTTTCAATACTTACTATTTTATTTCTTCCATCACTGATTTTTGCTCAGAAAGGATACGAGTTAGGCGGCTGGCTAGGGACGAGCCTATATTTTGGTGATCTCAACACGAGTTTCAGCTTATCAGATCCAGGATTTGCTGGAGGACTGATTGCTCGATACAATTTTGATGAGCGGATATCTTTAAAGGGATCACTTAATTATGGAAGAATTAGTGCAGATGATGCCAACTCGTCGAATTCATTTGAAAATGAGCGAAATATAAATTTTCATAGCCAGATATTTGATGCGACAGCTCATATAGAGTTTAACTTTTTCCCTTACATACACGGCCATAAGCGATATAATTTTACACCTTATCTGGCCGCTGGTGTTTCGGTCGCAAGATTTAACCCTAAAGCAGAATTTACGGATCCTACTACAGGGGCATTTACAGTGAATCTTCATTCTTTAGGGACAGAAGGTCAATTGCCGGGAGACGAGTACGCTAGAGTATCGCCAGGTTTTTCAATTGGTGGCGGTTTCAAATTCGATTTATCACGAGATTGGAGCATTAATATCGAAATAGTTACGAGAAGGGTGTTAACGGATTATCTTGACGATGTGAGCGGAGTCTATGCAGATGGAGACTTAATTGATGGATTTAGACCAATAATACAAGGATTAGAAGCATCACAAATTGCAGATCCTTCCCTAACGAATATAGGAGAAGCAGGTAAACAAAGGGGGAACGCAAAAGATAATGACAGCTATACATTTATCGGGATTAGCATCATGAGATATTTTGGTCAGTTACAATGTCCAAAACCAGCGACAATCTTCTAAATAGTCAATCTAATCTTAAAAGATATTTCAAACTATCATTCAACAAATAAAAAGCATAGTTTTATTGGCTAAAAGGAAATGTATTAGTGTATGATGAATAGATTAACGGTTGTTGTAAAGCACTTACTAATCATTAATGTGATTATGTTTATCTGTTTTCACCTTACTCCATTATCAAAGTATAGTGATCTACTTACTTTGTATTTTCCGGCGAGTCAAGAATTCAAGCCATTTCAGATTGTCAGTCATATGTTTATGCATGCAAGTCCAACACATATACTTTTCAATATGATGTCTCTATTCTTTTTAGGTCCAATGGTCGAGCAAAATTTAGGATCTAAACGATTCTTAATCTTTTATTTGGTCTGTGGATTTGCAGCTTTTCTATTGCATATTGGAATTGACTATATGTCATATTCACAATTAGTAGGTGCCTTAGATGCGGAAAGTATAAACAGCGTGATAGCTGAAGGAAGAAACTTATTAAACTCTGGGAGGAATTGGACTGGTGAAGTTGGAGAATTAAATTCTATAGTAAATAGAGGAATGGTTGGTGCGTCGGGAGCGATAATGGGCGTTTTTATAGCTTTTGGATTGTTATTTCCTGATATCAAATTGATGCTTATATTTCCACCGATCCCAATGAAAGCAAAGTATTTAATGATTTTGATGGTCTGTATCGATTTGTTTAGTGGAATTAGCGGATTTAGACCTGGAATTGCTAATTGGGCCCACTTAGGAGGAGCGATAATGGGTTTCATTTTGATTAGTATTTGGGGTAAAAATTATCTATTGAAGAAATAACATGTTTGAGCCAATAGTAGACGATATAAAGCGAACGTTCCAGTCAGGAAATATGATTAGCAAGCTGATCATCATTAATTTTGCTGTATTTCTTGTCGTCCTAATTCTTGGGATTTTCATAAAAGGCTCTGATCCTAGTGGAGAAACTTACCAATTGTTGTTCAGGAATCTTGCCATCTCTTCAGAAGGACGGGATGTACTGAAAAAGCCCTGGACTTTAATCACACATATGTTCTTTCATGAGGGTCTATGGCACTTAGTTTGGAATATGTTATTGTTGTATTGGTTTGGTAGAATTGTCGGCGATTTTATAGGAGATAGTCGTGTTCTTCCAGTTTATATTATGGGAGGTCTTTTTGCGATTGCTGTGTATTACCTATTTGCTAAAGTTGGATTTATAGGGTCGAGCACTGCGCTGGGAGCGTCTGGAGCTGTTATGGCTATTATTTCTGCGGCTGCATTTATTTCGCCTAATTACTCTATGCGCCTATTTATCATAGGAGATGTGACATTAAAATATATAGTGCTCTTTTTAATCATCATGGACCTTGTCGGTATCTCGGCGATGGATAATACAGGTGGACACATTGCACATTTGGGAGGAGTTGTATTTGGAGCATTGTTTGTGAACTTGCTCAGACAAGGCACTGATTTAGCGGATGGCTTCAATCACTTTTTTGATGCGATTGGGGCTATTTTTGAAAAGAAAACTGTAGAGAAAAAGAAAAGTCCATTAACAGTATCTCATAAAGCAAAGGTCACAACCCAAAAGAGATCAAAAGGAAATAGTGTCAGTGACGAGTCTGTTCCATATCAAGAAAAGTTGGATGAAATATTAGACAAAATTAAAAAAGACGGCTACGACAACTTAACAGATGAAGAAAAAGAATTTCTATTTCAAGCAAGTAAAAGATAGGCATTGAAGATTTACCAGAAGCTTATATTTTTTCTAAATATTCTGGCTGTTACTTGCACCTTGTTTTCCTATTTGTCTCCTTATGTTCCGATTGAAAAGACAACACTATTTGCAATATTTGGATTGGCCTTTCCATGGTTGTTTTTCACTAATGTTTTGTTTATTCTTTTTTGGTCGTTAAACAAACCGATCTATTCTTTGCTGTCTATCATTTGTTTGTTGGCTGGATTTAATAACATTGATAAGTTTTTTGGCACACATGGAATACAAGAACAGGATCCACAGGCTATAAAATTAAAGGTATCAACTTTTAATATGCAAGTCTCTAAAAGTGTGATTCATATTCAGGATGAAAAAAAGCGCGAAGAAAAATTTAAAGAGTATAAATCCTTTTTAAAAACATTCAAAGAGGTAGATGTTTTTTGTGGTCAGGAAATGGGGTTTTCATCTCACAAGATGATGCAAAAATCAATGCCTGAGTTTAAATACATTCATCATATCGAAGATAAGTCAACAGCAATCTATTCTAAGTTTCCTATTGTCGAGGTCGGAGAAATAGACTTTGGAACATTTGTAAATTCATGCGTCTGGGCAGATATAAAATTCAAAAATAGAATTGTAAGAATTTATAGTGTCCACCTTCAGTCGAATAGAATCAGTGGACAAGAGTCAGAAATCATCGAGGCAGGAAAGTGGGAAAAAGAAACCTTCGTAGGCCTGAAGGATATGTTTGGTAAATATCAGAAGTATTCAAATGCACGAGCAGTACAAGCTTCATTGATCAGAGAGCATGCTGACAAAACTCCGCATCCCTTTATTATCTGTGGTGATTTTAATGACCCGCCACAGTCATATGTTTACCAAGTCATATCGAAAGATTTACATGATAGTTTTCGATGTGCTGGAAGTGGGATAGGAACTTCATTTAATGGAGTCATTCCAGCATTGCGGATTGATTACATTTTATCTAAAAAGGATTTTGATATTTATACACATAAAATCATCAAAGAAGGACATTCTGATCATTATCCAATAATCAGTACCCTAGCGTTACATTGATCTTAAAAATTATATTTTTGCAGCCATGAATCAAGAATTGTACATACAGAACAGTCTCAGTCGGAAAAAAGAAAGGTTTGAGCCATTAGAGGAAGGGTTTGTCGGCATGTATGTCTGTGGACCGACTGTGTATAGTGATGTACACTTAGGTAACTGTAGAACATTTGTCAGTTTTGATGTGATGTACAGATACTTATTACATCTTGGATTTAAGGTACGCTATGTTCGAAATATAACAGACGTTGGCCATTTGACTGATGATGGTGATGCTGGAGATGATAAAATTGGAGAAAGAGCCAAGCTTGAAAAATTGGAACCCATGGAAGTGGTCCAAAAGTATACGAATGGCTTTCATGCCATGATGAATATCTTCAATACAAAACGACCAAGTATTGAGCCAAGAGCAACAGGGCACATCATGGAACAAATTAAGATGGTCGAGGACATTATAGATAATGGTCTTGCTTACGAAAAAAATGGATCCGTCTATTTTGATACCATAAAATTTGCTTCCTCAAGTAATGAATATGGTAAGCTATCAGGACGTGTCATCGATGAGCTGATGAATGACTCCAGAGATGGTTTAAAAAATCAAGATGAGAAAAACCATCCAGCTGATTTTGCCATCTGGATGCGTGCAGACGAATCTCACTTGATGAAGTGGGAGTCACCATGGTCCATAGGTTTTCCAGGATGGCATTTAGAGTGTTCTGCAATGAGCACTAAATATTTAGGGACACATTTTGATATACATGGTGGTGGCAACGATCTAAAATTCCCTCATCATGAAAATGAGATCGCTCAAAATATGGGTGCTTGTCATTGCACACCAGCGAAGTATTGGATTCATACAAATATGCTCTTGATGAATGGCAGAAAAATGTCAAAGAGTGATAATAATAGTATTACCCCGGAGCAATTATTTACAGGTGATAGCGAACATATTTCAAAGTCATACAGTCCGATGATCGTTAAGTTTTTTATGCTGCAAAGTCATTATTCAAGCACTTTAGACTTGACAGACGGTGCGCTTTTAGCAGCTGAAAAGGGATACAAACGAATCATGGAAGCTAATAGGTACCTACAAAGACTCAAGTCTGGAGGCAAAGGGAATGCTGACATCGAACAAAAAATTAATGACTTGATTGCTCAGACGGAGCAAGACATGAGTGATGATTTTAATACGCCGAAATCACTCTCTCGTCTTTTTGAGTTAGTGCCGATTATCAACAGTCATCGAGATGGGAAAGAAGGCTTTATTGATATTTCTGAAGAGATAGTACTAAGACTACAACAAACATTTAGCACGTTTTTATTCGAGATATTTGGTCTGCAAGATGAGTTTGAAACTGAAGGGAATTCGATCTCTGAGAAATTTGGAGGCTTGATGGAATTGATCATAGATATTAGAAAAGATGCACGTACAGATAAGAATTGGGGCACATCAGATAAAATAAGAGATAAGCTGAACGAGTTAGATATTCAATTAAAGGATGGGAAAGAAGGAACAAACTGGTCATTGAATTAAACCTATGAAGACAATCTATATTACCTTTTGCACTGGCTTGTTATTATTATTGTCTGCCTGTAAACAAGATACGACACCTTCTGCGGACGTTGTACCAAGAGCCCCAGTGACGATTCCTGCAGTTAATCCTGACTATATTTATGCAAATATCGAAAAACAGCTGTCATTTGGACATCGGATTCCAGGGACACCAGAGCATCTCGCTTGTAGAGATTGGATCGTAGAAACACTAAAGTCATATGGTGCTACGGTAGAATTACAAGCATTCAAGGCGAGTTTTTATGATGTGAAAGATGCAGACGCGTATAATATTATCGCTTCATTTAATACGCAGCATACTCATCGCGTATTATTAGCTGCACATTATGACACAAGGATAGTTGCTGAAAAGGATAGTGATAAATCAAAACAAAATCAACCAATCATGGGTGCGGATGATGGCGGAAGTGGAGTAGCTGCTCTATTAGAAATAGCAAGAGTAATCAGTGAAAATCCTATTGATATGGGAGTTGATTTTATCTTTTTTGATGCTGAGGATAATGGTCAGCCTGAGATTTCAGGTGGTTGGTGTTTAGGGTCTCAATATTGGGCAAAGAACAAACACTCAAAAGGCTATAAGGCTAAGTTTGGAATACTCTTAGACATGGTCGGTGCTAAAGGGGCTACATTTGGAAAAGAAGCGATTTCTCAAGCTTATGCTAAGGAATATCAGAATAAAATCTGGACGCTTGCACAGCGAATGGGTTATAGCGACTTCTTCCTTGATACTAAATTTGGTGCGATAGACGATGATCATAAATATGTAAATGAAGCTGGCATTCCAATGTTGGATATCATTAACTACGATATCAGTAAAAATAAATTTGGACATTATCATCATACTCACAAAGATGATATCAGCGTCATTGATAAAAGAACCTTAAAGGTGGTGACTCAAGTTGTTACTGCTGCTTTGTACAAAGAGTCGGAGAGGAGTTTGTAGATTTGTTTCTGGTCAGGAATTTCGATAAGGACATTTGGCAAAGAGGCTAAAGACCAATGCCGTTTACTTAAGGAAAATCTAAGCCCTGAAGGTGCGTCGTCATTTAGCGTGGTACAAAGTGCCACGGTTAATGATAAGTCAAAAGTCCCATTTGGCGGGATTTTTTGTAAAAATCATGACAAATGTATTTTATATGAAAAGTAAAAGAATGGAAATCGCTCTATAGAAAACACTAGCTAAACGACTTACCGTCAAAGACCTTTTACTGAATTTACTCATTGGAATTTCATTTTCAGCTGAAGGTTTTTGACCTCTCAGCAATGGAAAAAATAGATTTTCCAAACCTGAGGCAAGGACGACCAAAGAAACATAGTGATCACTTCTTATACGTCTCATATAAATACAAAGCGATGTTTCCTCCTAGATGAGGCTAGGAGGTGGAATTTATCAGATGGCTGTGTTTGAATGGAGTGAAAGTTCCACCTCTTAATCCTCTCAAGGGGAAAATGACTCAAATATTATTCTCAATATACTCCGCCGCAGCCTCCATCTCTTCAAAAAATGATTCTCCATACTTTCTGATAATCGCCTCTTTTAGAAATTGATACACGGGTACTTTTTGCTCTTCACCAAGTTGACACGCTGCAGAGCAAATGTCCCATTCGTTGTAGTTGAGAGCTTCGAAATTTGTTTTTTCATTTTTGCTTACGCGAATAGGATACAGATGGCAGGAGATTGGTTTTTTAAAATCAGTCATTCCATCTCGATGTGCTTGTTCTATTCCACAGACGGCAATACCATTGTGATCTTTATTCATAAAGACACAAGACTTGTCTGGCATTAAGCGTGTGCCTTGAGAATTGTTCTTTTTATAAAATGTCGAGAATCCAGATTCTTGAATAGATGCTTTGTTTCCTTCCGGTAAATAAGCCATGATCTCATCAAGAGACTCTGCTATTTTCAGTTCTTCGTCTTCTTCTAAAGGTGCGCCGAAGTCTCCTTCCCAGCAACAAGCGCCTTTGCATTTATCCAGATTGCAAATGAATGATTTTTTGAAGAGTTGAGTGCTAATAATCTTTTCTTGAATGATGATCATAATGAATTAATAGAGATTCAAGTGTTTATTTTAAATGATTATCATGAAAATGTGCTGCATCATGACTGATTCTCAAGTTTTTATCCTGTAAAAATAGTAGATTTGCAGCCAAAATAATCCTTATATATATCTAATCGATTTAATGAATCCACTTAAACAAAAGTTTTTCGAAAAATCTTCAGCTTTACGAACGGAGATGAGAGCCTATTTAAAAGAAAATGGTTCTAAAAAAGTAGATGAAGTAACACTAAGTCAGGTCTTTGGAGGCATGCGAGGTGTGAAAAGTATGATTTGGGAAACATCCAAACTCGACCCTAAAGAAGGAATTCGCTTCAGAGGGTATTCCATCCAAGAGTTAAGAGAAAAATTGCCAAAGAGAGAAGGAGACAAAGAACCATTACCAGAAGCCTTGTTTTGGCTTATGTTGGTCGATGAGATTCCGACACAAGAAGAAGTGAATTGGCTCAGCGATGAATGGGAAAAACGAAATTCAATCCCTCAGCATACATATGATATGCTAGAAAGTTTTCCTGAGACAACGCATCCAATGACACAGTTGATCGCAGCATTAACATCACTTCAATCAGAAAGTGTGTTCTCGAAAAGATATGCTGAAGGCATGTCAAAATCAGATTATTGGGATGCGACTTTTGAAGATGCAATGAACGTCATTGCAAAAATTCCATTAGTTGCAGCGTATATATATAGACGTACATATCATAATGGCGAGCATATTGCGCCAGATAATAGTTTGGATTGGGCAGGTAATTTTGCTCACATGCTTGGAGTATCTGACCATGCTGACTTTAAAAGCTTGATGAGACTGTATTTGACGATTCATGCAGATCACGAAGGTGGGAATGCTTCAGCGCATACAGTGCATTTAGTTGGATCAACCTTGAGCGATGCTTATTTATCTCTTGCGGCAGGGATGTGCTCTTTAGCAGGTCCGCTACATGGATTAGCAAATCAGGAAGTCATCAAATTTATTTTTGAACTTGTAAAAACCGTTGGGACAGATACACCGACAAATGAGCAAGTTGCAGAATTTGTACAACAGACTTTAGATAGTGGAAGAGTGATTCCTGGATATGGGCACGCCGTACTTAGGCAGCCAGATCCTAGATTCACAGCGCAAAGATTATTTGCAGAAGAATATATTCAATCTAGTACTTACGTGAATATTGTGTGGCAGTTATTTGAAGTCGTGCCTCCAATTTTAGAGGCTTTAGGTAAGGTTAAAAATCCATGGCCAAATGTTGATGCTCACTCAGGAGCCATTTTGGTTCATTATGGATTAAAAGAATATACATTTTATACCGTTTTATTTGGAGTTTCAAGAGCACTTGGTGTTGTGTCTTCATTGTGCTGGTCTAGAGCGTTAGGGTTTCCACTTGAAAGACCAAAGTCGATGACCTTTGATGCCATAAAATCATTTGTAGAAGAAAAAACTTAATTAAAAATGAGTCAACCTGAAAATTTAAAATATACCAAAGAACATGAATGGATTAACATTCATGATGATGGCACCGCTACAATCGGTATTACTGATTTTGCACAATCTGAACTAGGTGAATTAGTTTATGTTGAGATAGAAACAGTAGGAGAAGACGTGGCCAAGGATGAGGTCTTTGGAACAGTCGAAGCGGTCAAAACAACGTCTGATTTATTTATGCCTTTGACTGGCAAAGTCCTAGAGTTTAATCCGGCATTGAATGAAGACGATGGAGATAATCCAGGATTAATCAATGAAGATCCTTACGGAGAAGGTTGGATTGTCAAAATTTCCATTTCAAAAACTGATGAACTATCTGAATTACTTGATTCTGTGGCTTATGCAGCACTCATAGCATAATCATCTAATTAGATATGTTTAATACATTTACCGATTCCTTTAATATTTTATGACTTATATGTAATTTATTTAGTTTTCGTTTATTTAAAAGAGGCAATTATACCGATCTCCTTTTATAAATTCGTAACTCATAAATTAATATACATGAATAAGGTTCTTCATTCTGAAGACAACTTTATCATTGGCAAAGAGGAAGGTTATTTAAAAATTAAATTTTCTCGTACTAGAGTTACTATTCAGGATTCGCTTAAAGAATTTAATTTAATTAAGTACTATTCAAATAAGCATTCCATAGATAAGCTGATGATGGCATTTTTAGTCACACCAATAATAGCTGATAATTATACCCAGCTTTTTGCAAATGAATTATCAGAAGAAGACTTAACATTCTTTTATAATGTTAAAATAGCAGTCGTCTCACCTAAAAAATATTTTAAAATGTTACAACTACATGTTCAGTTTGCAAAGTCAGCCAATGTTGAAATTGATATTTTTCAAACGATGAAAGAGGCCAAAAAATGGCTGAAAACCAGATAGGTAAATGAAATCAAAGTTTAATAATCATACCGAGCAAAAAATTGAAATTCTCGAAGAATATATTCATGTCAAAGTATCTGGAATCATTACAACAGGAAGCTCAGTTGAGAATTTTTTGAATATATCTAGGATTGTAGAAAAAACTGGAAAAAACAAATTATTGTTAGAGAGCCAATTTGAGAATACATTATCAATAGATCAAACGTATCAGGTATTTGAAGAGTTGAAAGAATTAAATATTAAGACCCTGTTTGAAGTAAAAACAGCTTTCCTTCCTGTTATTGATCAGTTCGAATATTATGTTCAGTACACTGATGCATTGACTTCTCAAAATATTCTTGCAAAAGCGTTTAAAGAAAAAGAAATAGCTCTAGATTGGTTACTTATCAAAACTTAGTAAATATATTTGAATTGTGAACACAGATAACTTTTGTAGCAAGTAAGCGCAGGATAAATTATAAAATATTATTTGATTTAGTTCTTAGGTCTCTTTTAAGCGTGTACTTTTGTCCAACCTAACCAAAATACATATGGACAGAAATCTTGCCCTGGAATTTGTTCGTGTTACCGAAATTGCCGCCATAAATTCAGCTCGCTGGATGGGCCGTGGTGATGAGAAAGCTGCAGATCAGGCTGCAGTCGATGGTATGCGAAAAATGCTTGACACTATAGAATGCGATGCAACCGTAGTCATAGGAGAAGGTGAAAGAGACGAAGCTCCCATGCTCTATATTGGAGAAAAAGTTGGTACCGGAAATGGTATCGTCTTAGAAATTGCCTTGGACCCATTAGAGGGGACAACTATCTGTGCAACCGGAGGATACAATGCGACTTCTGTAATGGCAATTGGAGAAAAAAATTCACTCTTGCATGCACCAGATATTTATATGAAGAAAATAGCAGTTGGCCCAGAAGGTGTTGGATTAATCAATATTGAAGATTCTGTCTCGGCAAACTTAGAGCGTTTGGCAGAACGAAAGAAATGCCACATTTCGGATTTGACGGTTTCAATCTTAGATAGACAGCGACATGCAGATATTATCAGTGAAGCTAGACGAGTTGGTGCTAGAATCAATCTGATCGGTGATGGAGATGTATCTTCATCAATAGCGACAGCATTGCCAGATAGTGGCATCGATTTAATGGTTGGGATTGGTGGTGCGCCAGAAGGTGTAATCTCGGCAGCAGCAATGAAATGCTTGAGAGGAGAATTCCAAGGACAACTAGTCGCTATAGGAGACGATCAAGTCGATAGAGCAAGAAAAATGGGCTATGAGAATTTGGATAAAATTTATCATACGAGTGATCTTGCTGCAGGAAATGTTATTTTCGTGGCTACCGGAGTCACAGACGGTAGTCTTCTAAAAGGTGTTAAATTTAAATCAGGTGGCGCTACGACTCATTCCATTGTCATGAGAAGTCAGTCTGGCACCATTAGAAACATCACAGCCAGTCATAGTTTCGACAGGAAACCTATCTACTAAACTTTATTATTTATCAGCGTGAACCCACGCTAAATATTAACCAAATGAAGTCATACGGCTATAAAAATGAAAACATAGACCTAGATGAAATCGGTCTAAACAAAACTACCATTTATTGGAATTTGACTCCCGCTGCTCTGATCGAAAAGACAATTTCGAACGGACAAGGAGTCTTAGCTTCTTCTGGAGCATTAAAGATTGATACAGGAAAATTTACAGGAAGATCACCTAAAGACCGGTATATAGTAGAGGATGAAATTACATCCACAGTTGTAGATTGGGGAAAAATTAATCAACCTGTTACGCCAGGTCAATTTGATAAGTTAGAGCAAGAAGTCATAGACTATTTAAATGAGCAAGACGAAATTTATGCGCGCGATGCTTATGCTTGCGCCAGTCTTAATTATAGATTGAATATTCGTACCTATACTGAGTTTCCTTGGCAAAATTTATTTGTGTATAACATGTTTTTACGACCTAAGAAAAAGGAAGTACTGACAATAGATCCAGATTGGGAAATTTTTGCTGCGCCAGGATTTTTTGCTGATCCAGAAGCAGATGGGATTGATGATAAAAATTTTGCAATCATCAATTTTACAAAGCAAAGAATTATTATTGGCGGCACTGCATATACCGGAGAAATTAAAAAGGGAATTTTTTCTGTATTAAATTTTCTCCTGCCTCAGAAACATAATGTCTTATCAATGCACTGTTCTGCAAATGTGGGTAAAAAAGGAGACACGTCTTTATTTTTTGGATTGTCAGGCACTGGAAAAACGACTTTATCAACAGATAGAAATAGAAAGTTGATTGGTGATGATGAGCATGCTTGGGCATCAAGTAGTGTGTTTAATTTTGAAGGTGGATGTTATGCAAAGACGATCGATTTATCAGAATCGAAAGAACCACAAATATATAAGGCCATAAAGTTTGGGGCTTTACTAGAAAATGTTGGATTCTTTGATGAAGCAAATCGAAATGTAGATTTTGGAGATGCATCGAAGACACAAAATACCCGAGTCAGTTACCCGATAGATCATATTGATAATATCGTATATAATTCAAGAGGAGAAATTCCTGAAAATGTATTTTTTCTGACCTGCGATGCATTTGGTGTTTTACCTCCGATTTCAAAATTGACGAAAGCCCAGGCGATGTATCATTTTTTGTCTGGATATACTGCTAAAATTGCAGGTACTGAAGCAGGTGTGGATGAACCAGAGGCAACATTCTCCGCATGTTTTGGCTTACCATTTTTACCACTCAAACCAACAGTTTATGCAGATTTACTAGGTAAGAAGATTATAGCTGGACAAGAGAGATTACACAAAACAATTAATGTCTGGTTGATCAATACTGGTTGGACTGGTGGACCTTTCGGCAAAGGCAACAGAATGGAATTGGCCTATACGCGTGCGATGATCAGAGCTGCATTAGATGGTGTATTGGATGATGTGGAATATCAAATCGAACCATTTTTTGGACTTGAAGTTCCGAAGTCATGCCCTGATGTGCCTAATGCGCTTTTATTCCCAAGAGACACCTGGCCAAATGAGCTTGATTATGATAATCAGGCAAAGCAATTAGTAGATTTGTTTAAAGAGAATTTTAAAGTATATGAAGAATCAGCGTCTGCAGAAATCAGAGCAGTTTTAGCTTAAATATTTTAATCACCTAGCTAAAGCTAATAGAAATAGATAGCACCGAATGATCATCATTCGGTGCTTTTTAGATGACCGATATGTCAATGTTTTGTATGGCTTAGAATCATAAAACTCAAGTTTTAAATGGTCTATTATTCTAATGCCATTTGTATAAGGGTTTCATCTACGCGCTTATTGGTCTTTGCGCCTAAAGATTTTATCTTTTCTGCTCTTTTAATCAAATTTCCATTTCCAGAATGAAGTTTTTTCATAGAATCTTGAAAGCTATGTTGGACTGTAGAAATCTGCTTTCCGATCTTATCCATATCTCCTAGAAAACCGACAAACTTATCATACATCTTCCCAGCTTCTTCCGCGATCTCCATTGCATGTCGATTTTGTTTTTCATTTCTCCAGATTGATTCTACAGTTTTTAATGTCGCTAAAAGAGTAGACGGTGTTACAATAACAATATTCTTTTCAAAGGCGTAGCTGTATAGAGATCCATCTTGCTCAGCCACACTGAAAGCAGTATCGATCGGTACAAACATCAAAACAAAATCTGGACTTTTAATATTATACAAAGTATGATAAGCTTTACTAGACAAATCACTAATGTGTTTTCTAACAGCTAATTGATGAGCCTTTCTAAAATTTTCTGCATCTTCTTTTGAGGCGGCATTTACTAATTTGTCGTAAGCATTTAAAGAGACTTTTGAATCAATCACAATACGTTTTCCATCTGGTAAATGGATAACGACATCGGGTTTTTTCATTTTTCCATCGTCGTCTCGTTCTGTTTGCTGCACAAAATATTCTCGGTCTTTCTCTAATCCTGATTTTTCTAGAATTGATTCTAATATCAATTCGCCCCAGTTGCCCTGCTGTTTAAAGTCTCCGCGTAAAGCTTTCGCTAGACTATTTGCGTCTTGAGAAATTTGTTCACTGCGAGAGCTTAAAAAGCGAATCTGTTCTTTCAGAGATTGGTGTCGTTTTACAGATTCTGTATTACCGCGGTCTACTTTATTTTCAAATGAGTGAATCTTTTCTTCTAGTGGTTGTAAGATGTGTTTCATGTCTCGTCTTTGTTGGTCTTGAAAACTGGCGGATTGGTGCTGTAGAACTCGATTAGCGATTGATTCGAAAAGTTTTAATTGGCCATCTGTATCATTTAATTTCTTTTCATAGTTGGATTGTAAGTGTCGATATTCTGCTTTTAGAGTTGTACTCTCTTGGATTAGGAGTTGGCTCCTTTCTTTCTCTTCTTTGAGTAGATCTCTTTCTTGAGCGAGTTCTACTTCAAGTGTTTGATTTAAATTTATTAAGTGGCTTTGGTTAGCTAGCTGCACTTTTAATTTGGTTTGGAAAAATGTATAGATGAGAATCGCAGCAATAAAGATACATGCTGTAGATATCAAAAAAAGTAGTGATAGATCGATCGGTTCCATTTTGAGATTTTATATAAAAATGTGCTTTATCGTGCAGCGTAAGTGCACAGTATTGAAACACAAAAGACACACAAGAGTTTTATTCTGAGACTTAGGCATCACTATTTTACAAATCATCCGTCTACCTCATAAAATGGAATGGACTAATTCTAAATTAAAACATCTACCTTATCAAGTCAACGGCTCATGTATTGAAGTGCACAATGCCCTAGGATCAGGACTGTTAGAGTCTGTTTATCACAAATGCCTTATAGCTGAATTTTCAAAAGAGAAATTAACTATCAGTCAGAATTGACGATACCGATTAATTATCATAATGTAAACATTGAATCCAATTTAGGATGTGATTTTCTGATAGAGAATATATTAGTCTTAGAAATAAAATCAATAGAATCGCTTCTTCCAATCCATGAAGCCCAAT
>Ga0209828_1000151_pt1 | contig 61683 bp, 55 predicted proteins | sample MaitaG_FD_187429 | JGI IMG/M metagenome (GOLD analysis project Ga0209828, IMG submission 187429) | Marine algal microbial communities from Maine, USA - Maine_Asex2 metaG (SPAdes) (version 2) | ecosystem: Host-associated > Algae > Red algae > Unclassified | place: Maine, USA | collected 2015-01-05
CACCTGTCGAGCCACCACCCGTCGAGCCACCACCTGTCGAGCCACCACCTGTCGAGCCGCCACCCGTCGAGCCACCACCTGGCGAACCAATCCCATCACCAACCGCAACGCCAGCACAACCTGACCTGCCAACGCCGACGCCAGTTCTACCCGTTGACCCTCCACCGCCGCCAGTCGCTACCTGCCAGTCGATAGAGAACGATGACTCGTTTACCGACGCAAATTCGACCGAACTTGTCGACGGTCGTACCGCCTGCATTGGTCTGATCGGTGACGGCGACTGGGCCTCAACCACTGGCGACTTCGACTTCTTCGAAATCGCCGCCGGTAACGCAGAGCAGATGCTCGATGTTGCATTGGGCGGGGCCCCGGCCGGACTGGCGGTGTCGTTGTACAACTCAATCGGCGAAGTCATCGTCTCCGACGAACCGGCAGCACTGGTCGGGCTGACACTCAACATTTCAGTTGGGCCCGGCACGTACTACATGATGATCGGCGAATCCGGCTACCTGCCCGACGATCCGTTTTCGCCGGGCACTGGGCCAGCGCCCAATACGCTCACCAACGAATACCTCGCAGCTATCAGCCTTAGGACTCTCGACGTCGCACAGGTCGAAGCCGCAATCCCACAGGTCGAAGCCGAGGCGCTCGAGACTCGCGAGATTCGCGAGACTCGCGAGATTGTCGTGCAGCGACCTGACGCCGTACAGGCCCAGGTCGCATCTCTCACCGCAGCGTGGGATCAGCAGCAGGCCGAGTACTTCGCCAACCGCGATGTCGAAGCCGAACGCGACGCACTCGTCAAAGCGATTGAGCCCAACATGGTCATCGCGGCGTGCGCGAGCACCGAAGATGATGGATCGATCCCGACCTCTAACCCAACGTTCAGCACAGTCGATATCGGTGCAGTCTGTACCGGCACGATCGGCGACGGCCCTCGACCCAACAACGGCGACGTCGATATCTTCGCCATCGAGGCGAATGCGGGCGACACCTTGATCGCTGACATCGACGCCGAGGTCATCGATAGCGAACTCGATTCGTTCGTCTCGATTTTCGACGCCAATGGCAACATCATCGCCGAGAACGACGACAACGACGGCACCGACAGCCTCGCTTTCGTCCGCATCCTGAACGGCGGCACCTATTACGTCGCGGTCGGCGCATTCGGGGGTCAGCTTCCTGATCCGTTCGATCCGAGCACTGGGTCCCCGGGAGATTCCACCGGCGACTACCGGCTCACGATCACTCAGGGCGCCGAGATCGTCGATCTAACTCCCGACGTCGACGTCTATCTGGTCGACCTTGAGCCTGGCGACGCCATCCGTGCCGGATTCTCGGTCAACGACGAAGCATCGGTCGCAGTATCGATCGTCGACCCGGCCGGCGTGCTGCGGCAAGGCTCGTTGCAGTCAGCGTCCTTCCTCTACCCAATCGAGAGCCCACTGCGCCACCTCGGCAACATCGGCGCCGACCACGTCGCCGCGATCGGCGGTCAGCACGCTGTGATCATCAGCGGCGATGTTGGCCCCTACACCGGAGAGCTACGAGTCATTCGACCAGGGCGCGCCGAAGCACCGGGCAATGACACACAGATCATCTACCTCGACTTCGATGGTGCCTCGGTCGATCCGACGATCTGGGATGCGAACCGGCCGTCGGGTGAGGTTACATTGTCGCCGCTGTCAAGCTTCCTCGAACGTTGGGGACTCACCGCGGCAGATGAGGACCCCCTAATCGATGCAATAATTGCATCGTTTGAAGAGAACATCGACGACGACTTGCGCATCACGGGCGGCAACGGCGACCGTGATGCCACCGGAATTCCCGGGCAGTTCGATATCGAAGTTCGCAACAGCCGTGACGACGCCGACCCGTGGGGCCAACCCAACGTCTCGCGCATAATCGTTGGCGGTTCGATCGCCGAGTTTGGCATTCCAACAATAGGTATCGCTCAGTCGATTGATCCGGGCAATGCCGATCCAACGGAGACCGGCGTCGTGCTCCTCGATGTGTTAAGCGAGGCTCCTGGGGTCTTCGACTCGTCGCTGAACAACTTCGATGTCGCAGCCAGATTGACCAAGGTGGACCTGGTCGGTTTAGGAGTCGGCATCATTGCCGCTCACGAAGTGGGTCACTTTGTCGGAAGCTGGCACATTGACGGCACCAACTCAGTGTTCGGAGTTATGGAACCAGGCGGCAACCTTGCTGGCATCGTCGGCCTCGGTCCTGACCTGATCCTGGGCACGGCCGACGACCAAGACGTTGACTTCGATGAACAAGAGTTCTCTCCTATCGAGGGCTTCGTAGGGCTCGAGGACACCGCGACTCGTACCGGATTCGGGTTCACGACGGGCCAAGCCCCCGTCATCAACGAGCCCGAGCTTGCTGAACCTGGCGTGTACTACCTGCAAAATGTCGGTACCGGCCGCTTCCTCGACGCTGACCGCGGCCAGAACGCCGATACCTCGTCGACGCCTCGCGACGACGACCGTTGGGAACTCAGTGAAGCCCCCGGTGGGTGGTACCTGCGCAACCTCACCTTCGACCAATGGCTCGATACCGACGGTTCTAGTGGGGTTGATCTATCGACCTCACCGAGTACCGACGACGTGTGGTTCCTCGAGCCGCTCGATAACGCTGCGTTTCTGCTCACCGCAGTACAGCGCGGTGCGAACCTCACCGTGACCGGCACCGACGTGAACCGAACGTCATCAACGGGTCCAAACGCTCAATGGGTGTTCACCCCGATCGGCGATCAACCGCCACTGGTTGAACCACCTGTAGAACCACCGCCACCGTTCGAACCACCGCCACCGGTTGAGCCACCCATAGGACCACCACCGGTTGAACCACCGCCACCGGTTGAGCCACCCATAGGACCACCACCGGTTGAACCGCCACTAGGCGACTTCATCGGCGCATCGATCGCGTTGTCCAACTCGGCAACCGAGCGATGGCTCGATGGCGATCCGGGCAACGTCGATCAGTCAACGTCGCAACAAGACGATGACGTGTGGCAGATCAGCGACGCTGGCGACGGCGCCGTGCTCTTGCAGAACCAGGTGACCGGTCGATACCTCGATGCCGACGGCGGCGGTGCCGGCTGGAATGTCGATTCGTCAGCTAGCCCAGCGAGCGACGACCGCTGGGAAATCGTTGAAACGCCCGACGGCTATGCAGTGCGCAACGTGCAATATGGCCGATGGCTCGAAGCTGAGACGTCGGGTTCGTTCAACGTCGTAACCGGTGCCGACCTCGTCGAGAGCGCCGTTTGGAACATCGTCGTGATCGACCCAGCCGCTCTTGGCTGAGTTGTGCTCGAGTCTCTGGGTGTGAGTTTGGCAGCACCAAACTCACACCCAGAACTCATTTGCTCTTCGCGACTTCATCAAGGAACGCCGCGTTGGTCTTGAACGACTCAAGGCGGTCAAGTAACAGTTCGAGCGAAGCAATTGTTGGGTTGGCCTCATCAACGGCGTCGAGCACGCGGCGCATCTTCGTCGTCGCACCGTGCTGGCGCATGTCAAGAAGCAGTTCGTCGTGACGGGTCGAACTCGCTGCGATATCGACAGCCGGCCATAGACGCTTCTCGGCCGCCGCGCGATCGAGCCGAAGTTCCATGTTGCCGGTGCCCTTGAACTCTTCGAAAATGACTTCGTCCATCTTCGAGCCTGTTTCGACCAGGGCCGTTGCAATCATCGTCAACGATCCGCCCTCTTCGAGGTTTCGCGCCGAGCCAAAGATGCGCTTTGCGGGGTAGAGGGCCCCAGCATCAACCCCGCCCGACATCGTGCGGCCACTAAAACGGCCACTCAAATTATAGGCCCGAGCCAGACGCGTGATGCCGTCCATAATGACCACGACATCATCACCTGACTCGACCATTCGGCGAGCGCGCTCGGCGACCATCTCGGCGACCGTGATGTGCTCATCGGTCGGCCGGTCAAATGTCGATGCAACAACCTCGCCGTTCTTCACCCACCGCTTCATGTCGGTGACTTCTTCGGGGCGCTCATCGAGAAGCAGCACGATCATGCGTACTTCGGGATGGTTCGTCTCAATAGAGCGAACGATCTCTTTAATGACGGTGGTCTTGCCCGCCTTAGGGGGCGCAACGATGAGGCCGCGTTGGCCCTTGCCGATCGGTGCTACAAGGTCGATCACACGTGCCGTCAGGTCGGCCGGCGTTGTCGCTCGTTCGAGTACCAATTGTTCGTCGGGGAAGATTGGCGTGAGTGCATCGAAGTCAGGCCGTATGCGGGCCTCTTCGGGATCGCGATCGTTCACAGTCTCAACCGAGAGCAGGGCGGGGTTTTTCTCGTTGCGAGCTGCGGGACGCGAGGTGCCGCGCAAACGGTCACCGGATCGAAGCCCAAACTCGCGCACCATTTTTACGGGCACGTAGCAATCATCGCGGCTTGAGACACCGCCTGCGACCCGAAGAAATCCATAGCCGTCGCTGCGCAGATCTAGGTGACCTTCGACCGAGATTGGCTCGCCTTCCCAGGCGAGCTCTTCGCGATCACGACCACGGCGACGGCGGCGGCGGCGGTTGTTGCCATCAGGCTCGGACTGCCCACCGTTAGAGCGCCCTTGGCTGTTTTCGGTCTTGTCATTTGACTCACGACCGGTGGGCTCTGCATTGCCGCCCTCGGCGGCGCTGTCATCTGCCTCGGCGGCGCTGTCATCTCGACTCTTGCCATCGTTCGCTGCGTCGGCTTGAGCTGACGAGTCTTCGTTGTCGGCTTCGCCCGATTCGTCGCTCGTGTCGCTAGGTCCGGCGTCAGCGCCAGCAATGATGTCGATGATGTCGCCTTTGCGCATCCGCGACGTCACTTTGGCGCCCATGGCCTGGGCAATGACGGTTAGCTCGGCCCGGTCTTTGGCCTCAAGCGTGCTGCGATCAGAAGTCACGGTGATAGTGCTCCACGTGTGTCGTGTGGTGGTCTCTTCGGTAACGATGCCGGATCTCGGACTCGAGAAACCGATACATCACGATGGCCATCGGGCCTTCGTCCAACCTGATGAGATGCTAGCGCCGTTCAGCTTTGGACCGCGTCGATCCAGGCGAGGAAGTCGTCAAAGCGATCAAAGCTCGCAAGCTGCGGGTTGGCGTCGATGATTGACGCTGGCGCATGGAACAAGGCGCCTGCATTGGCAGCGTTCAGCATCGAGAGATCGTTGAACGAGTCACCGCCCGCCGTCACATGAAAGTTGAGGTCTTGCAACGCTCGCACTGTGCGGCGTTTGTGGTCATCGGTGCGCAACTCGTAATCAACGATCACATCATCGACGACGACCAGTCGATGACAAAAGATCGTGGGCATGTCGAGGTGCGGCATCATCGCCGACGCGTACTGCTCAAACGTGTCGCTCAACAGAATGACTTGGTGGCGCGATCGCAGTTCGTCAAGGAATGCTCGAGCGCCGTCGAGCGGTTTGATCTCTGTGAGCACCTCGCCAACGGTTGACATCTTTAGTGAATGCTGGCGCAGAATCTCAAGCCGATAGCGCATGAGTGCGTCGTAGTCGGGCTCATCGCGTGTCGTACGCTGTAGCTCTTTGATGCCAGTCAACTCTGCGATACCGATCCACACTTCGGGCATCAGCACGCCTTCGACGTCAAGCGTGATCACACGTTGCAGGCCCGGCACCCGGAGAGGATACGTGGTTGCACGGCGAGCTCCGCTGCCACGCAGCACGCAGTTTGGCTAGCTGCGGCGATTGGCCCGTACGTGCGCCTGCACCACGCGCAGGTCGTTTGGCAGAACCTCGAACTTCTCATCGCGACCGAAGAGGTCGCCCACACGACCGGGCAGAGCTGGGCGCATACCTGTAGCCCGCTCGACTGCGTCAGGAAATTTGGCAGGATGCGCGGTCGCCAGCGCAACGATGGGCGACGAAGCCGAGCGCGAGGCTTGAATGCGCCGCGCAGCGGCCACGCCGACGGCTGTGTGGGGATCGAGCACGTGTCCGGTATCGGCACTCACGGACTGGATGGTTTCCAGCACTCCCCCAGCACCTTCGTCATCGACGCGCACCCCCGCCCAGGTCTCGGCCAGCAAACTGCGATGGGCGGCGTCAAGCGTCAATGTGCCGGTGTCGCGAAACTGCGCCATGGCATCAGCGATGCGCTCACCGTCGCGGCCGTGTGTTTCGAACAGTAACCGTTCGAGGTTGCTGGAGATCTGAATATCCATGCTCGGCGAGAGCGTGGGCTCGACGCCTTCGATCGTCATAGTGCCGGTTTCAAAAAGGCGAGTCAGAATGTCGTTGCTGTTGCTGGCGACGCAGAAGCGGTCAACGGCGAGGCCCATAGATCGTGCGGCCCAGCCCGCAAAGACGTTGCCAAAGTTGCCGGTTGGCACCGCGAACGACACTGGTGCGCTGGCTCCGTTAACGCGTTGAGCCGCAACGACGTAGTAGACGATCTGGCCCATCACCCGCGCCCAGTTGATCGAGTTCACAGCACCGAGGCGCACCTCGTCTCGAAACGCCGTATCAGCGAACAGGGCTTTGACCAGATCTTGACAATCGTCGAACGTGCCCTCGATCGCGATGTTGTGCACGTTGCCGGCGTCGACCGTTGTCATCTGTCGCCGCTGTACATCGCTGACGCGCCCATGGGGGTGCAGGATGAAAATGTCAACTGCATCGCGATCTCGACAGGCCTCGATTGCCGCAGAGCCCGTATCGCCCGAGGTCGCGCCCACGATCGTGATACGCCGCTGACGCTTGGTCAGTTCATGATCGAACAGTCGGCCTACCAGCTGCAACGCGACATCTTTGAACGCCAGCGTCGGGCCATGGAAGAGCTCAAGCATCCACAGGTCTGGCGATAGCTGGACCAGCTCAACGACCTCGGAGTTCTCAAATGTCGAATACGCGTCAGTCACGATCTCAACAAATGCATCTCGTTCGATCGATCCCTCAACGAACGGCCACATGATGTCGACCGCGGTGTCGACGTAATTCGACGAGCGCACCTCGGCCACGATGTTCGGCCAACGCTCGGGCAGGTAGAGCCCGCCATCATCGGCGAGACCCGTCAGCAGCACGTCACCAAACGGCAGCGCAGGCGCCCGCCCACGGGTCGACACGTAGTGCATGGCGGTGTCGGCGGCGGATTGCGATCGCTGAGAAGCGGACATCGGCGACATCTCAGCTACCGATAACGCGGTAGTGCGCACCGACGCGGGCCACGCAGTCCAACGAACCGAGCTTGTCGAGGGTGGCGGCCATGTCAGCTTCAGATGCCTCGTGCGTAATGAAGGCCAGCGTTGCCCCCGACCCAGAACCACCCTGTTCCATCGACTTGATGCTTACACCGTTGGCACCGAACACCCCGGCGACCTCGGCGAGCACCCCCGGTTGATCGTCGACCGCGACGTTGAGATAGAAGGCCGACGTAGTCGCGTCGGGGTCACGGACCAACGCAGCCCCGAGCTGGGGCAATGCGCGAACCGAGCCATGGGCGATGCCTGCGGCGGCCTCGATCACGTCACCAAGCACCGCCGACGCCGTTGGTCTGCCGCCCGCCCCGCGGCCGTACAGCATTAGCTCGCCAACGGCTCCGCCCTCGATGAACACCGCGTTGAAGCTGCCCCGCACGGTCGCGAGCGGGTGTTGCTTAGGAACCATGGTCGGGTGCACGCGAGCCGCGACCTCGTACGGCGCGTGCTCTCCGACTCGCTCAACCAACGCGAGCAGCTTGATCACGTACCCGAGACGGTCGGCGTTCGCTATATCGGCGCCGCTCACATCGCTAATTCCCTCGACCCGCACATCGGTCGAAGTCAGCGCAGCACCAAAGGCGACCGTGGCGATGATTGCAGCCTTTGCTTGTGCGTCGTGACCCTCGACATCGGCGCTTGGATCGGCCTCGGCATAGCCCAACGCTTGAGCCTCGCTCAGCGCCTCGGCGTAGTCGGCGCCTTCTTCGGTCATTTTCGACAGCATGTAGTTGGTGGTGCCGTTGACGATGCCAGTCACGCGGTCGATCGGCTCGCCTCGCAATGATTTTTGGAGCGCCCGCATCAGGGGAATCGCACCTGCGACCGATGCTTCGAAGAGCAGCTCGGCGCCGTTAGCTCGGGCGAGATCAAACAGCTCACGACCGTGGGCAGCCAACAAGGCCTTGTTACCAGTGACGACCGATTTGCCCGCCGTCAGAGCGCGGCCAACCCACTGCCTGGCCACGTCGACGCCGCCGACCAACTCGACGACGAGATCCACATCGTGAGCATCGATGACCTCGTCGGCCACCTCGGTGATTGCAATACCCCCAAGATCGACGGAGCGATCCTTGGAGATATCGCGCACGGCCGCGCGCGTGATCCGAAGATCGAGGCCGGTCAGCGACGCAATGTCATCATGTTGTTCTGCGAGTAGCGGAACGAGTGCGCCGCCCACGGTGCCCATGCCGAGCAGTCCAATGCGCACGGTCGTGATTTCCATTCCAAAAACCTATCTACTCTGCGCTGACGTCGAGCCGCGTGAGATCGTCGAGTTCCTCGCGTCGCACAACGACCCGAGCATTGCCGTCTCTGACGAAAACCACTGGCGGGCGCAGCATCTTGTTGTAGTTCGAAGCCAGCGAATGACCATACGCCCCCGTCACAGGGGTAACCAGCAGATCACCCACAGCAAGATCGGCGGGTGCAAAGCCGTCGCGCACGACGATGTCACCTGACTCGCAGTGCTTGCCCACAACCCGCACCTCGAGCTCGCGATCGCTGTTCGCTCGATCAGCAACAAAGCACTCATAGCCGCTGCCGTAGAGAACCGGGCGTGGGTTATCACTCATGCCACCGTCGATCGCAACGTAGGTGCGGATACCTTCAAGAGTCTTGATCGTTCCGACCTCGTAGACGGTCAGACCGGCCGTCGCGACAATCGAACGGCCCGGTTCGGCAACAATGCGGGCGTCGATGCCGCTCGCCCGAGCACCATCGAGTACCGCTTTGCCCCACTGGGCGATCGTGGGGGCTTCTTCGCCGGATACATAGGCGACGCCAAGACCACCACCCACCGACAGCTCTGGCAGGTCGAACCGACCCGCGATCGCCGCCAACATCTCAGCAGAGCTGCGCAGCGAATCGACGCGGAAAACCTGGGATCCGATGTGGGCGTGAATGCCGTGCAACACGACGGCGGGCGAGGCAGCCGCTCGAGCTATCGCCCGCTCAGCAAGGCCGGTCGAGACCGTGAAGCCGAACTTCGAATCGTCTTGACCGGTTGCGATGAACTCGTGGGTGTGCGCTTCGATGCCTGGCGTGATTCGCAGCAGCGCGTTGGCAACCGCCCCGTTCTCTGCATGAATCATCTCTATGCGGTCGAGTTCATCGAAGCTGTCGATGACGATGCGGCCAACGCCACGCTCGATTGCGGCTCGCAACTCTGCCATCGACTTGTTGTTGCCATGCAAGACGCAATCCGAGGCCGGCACACCGGCGACCTCGGCGACATGAAGCTCGCCGAGCGTCGCGACATCGAGGTGCATTCCCTCTTCGTGCGCGAGGCGTGCCATCGCTACACAGAGAAAAGCCTTGGTCGCGTAGGCAACCCCCGGGCCAAAGGTCTCGACTGCCTCTCGACAGCGCGCTCGAAGGTGCTCTTCGTCATAGACAAACAACGGTGTACCAAACTCGGCTGCCAGGTCCGCTAGATCGACGCCACCGACGCTGAGGTGACCATTGGTGTCGATGACTGCGGTGTCGGGCAGCAGGTGAGCTGGCACCGGTGCGACCACGGCTACATCTCCTCGGGGGCGCTGACGCCCACGAGTCCAAGACCAGCGCTCAAGCCAACGCGGGCCGCCTCTATCAGCCAAAGCCGAGCCTGGGTCAGCTCGGCACTCACTCCGTCGCCGACCACGTAGCAGTCGTGATAGAAGCCGTGAAACGCGCTGGCGAGATCGCGTAGCCATGTCGTGATCTTGTGCGGTGCACGCTCGCGAGCAGCGAGGTCGACGATCTCACTGAACGAGCTGAGTTCACGCAAAATCTCGAGTTCGCGATCATTCGTGAGCAGAGCGAGATCAACCGACTCCACCGGCATCCGTTGATGTCCTGCCGTGGTTGCGTTCTTGACCAGCTGATGGATGCGAGCCGTGGCGTACTGCACGTAGTGCACCGGGTTGTCCATACTGGCACTAGCCAACTCATCGAGATCAACCGTCTGGCGCGTGTCCATCGACTGCATCAGAAACGTGAATCGGGCTGCATCTGGACCGACCAGATCAATGATCTCGTCGAAGGAGACCATGTCGCCGAGACGGCCTGATTGGCGGAACGGCTCGCCATCTCGGACGAGGTCGACGAGTTGAGTCACGATGATCTCAAGATCCTCGGGGTCATTACCAAGGAATTGCATCGCAGCCTTCATGCGCACGATGTAGCCGTGATGGTCCGCACCCCACACGTTGATGAGGCGGTCGGCGCGACTGAACTTGTCGCGGTGATACGCGATATCGGGCGTCAGGTATGTCACGTCGCCCGACGATCTCACCAGAACACGGTCTTTGTCATCGCCAACATCGGTCGTGCGCAGCCACGTTGCTCCGTCTTCTTGGTAGCTCTTACCTGCAGCCGCCAACTGTTCGAGCGTTGCCGCGACCTGGCCGTCAGCTTCGAGCGACTTCTCGCTGAACCAGACGTCGTGATGAACGTTGACCGCTTCGAGAGTCGACCGATGACTCTTTAGAGCGCGCTCGTATCCCCAGTCGAGCGGATCGGCGTCATCGGGCATCTCATGTGCCCAATCGATCAAGTACTCGCCCTGGTACCCGTCTTCTGGCGGCACCTCACCGCGCTTGCGGGCCGCGAGCGAGTCGGCGAAGAGCCCCATCTGCGTGCCGCGATCGTTCAGGTAGTACTCGCGAGTCACCTGATAGCCAATGGCTTCGAGCAGCCGAGCCACAGTGTCGCCATAGACGGCACCGCGGGCGTGACCAGCGTGCAGCGGCTTGTTCGGGTTTGCGCTGACGAACTCGACGTTCACATGGGTGCCGGCCCCGGTCTGGGACCGGCCAAGCGAGTCGGGAGTCGCTGAGGCCGCAGCGATGAGCACTTCATGCAGCCAAGTGTCATGAAGCCGAAAATTGACGAAACCTGGCCCAGCGATCTCGACCGACGCAACGTGATCAGGGAGTCGCTCTTCGAGCTTGGCGACAAGGTCTGCCGCGAGGTCGCGCGGGGCGCGATCGTTGCGCTTGCCATGAGCAAGAGCCACGTTCGACGACCAGTCGCCGTGCTCTCGCCGGGCGGGACGCTCGAGCTCAATCGCATCTGTAGGGGCGTCGATACCGAGAGTTGCCAGCGCCTGCGCAAGCGACTCGGCCAGCTGGTCACGAATCATCGCGCCAGCCTATGACCCCGCCGCGACTACGGATCAGACTTTTCACGACTTCGAGGTATCCGCAGATGCATTTAGTTGTTTCTGGTCACACCCTCGGCGACAGCAGCTGCGGCCACAGCGGGTGCGACGGTTTCGAGCACGCGGGGATCGAACACCGAGGGAATGATGAAGTCCGGAGCGAGGTCGTTGCCCACTACCGCGGCGATGTTTTCAGCTGCGGCCAGCTTCATGGACTCAGTAATGTCAGTCGCCTGCACGTCGAGCGCTCCGCGGAAGAGACCGGGGAATGCGAGCACGTTGTTGATCTGGTTCGGGTAATCCGAACGGCCGGTCGCCATCACGGCGGCCAACCCGTCGGCGGCTTCGGGTGTGATTTCAGGATCAGGATTCGCCATAGCAAAGACAATCGGATCACTCGCCATCGTGCGCAAATCTGCGGCCGTCAACAGGTCGGGAGCGCTCACGCCCATGAATACGTCGGCGCCGACCAGCACCTCGGTGAGGGCACCAGCGCGACGGTCGCTGTTGGTGTTACTTGCGAACCACTGCTTGGCCGGGTTCAGACGATCGCGGCCTTCATAGATTGCGCCAGTCGAGTCGACACCGATCACCTCGCCGACCCCGGCGCTCAGCAGGATTTTGCCGATCGCTACCCCCGCCGCACCGATCCCGGAGATGACGACGGATACGTCACCAATCTTCTTGTCGACCAACGTAAGCGAATTCCATAGTGCAGCGAGGGCAACCACCGCAGTGCCGTGTTGATCGTCGTGGAACACTGGGATATCGAGCGATGCCTTGAGGCGCTCTTCAATCTCGAAGCACGCTGGCGCAGCAATGTCTTCAAGGTTGATGCCACCAAAGGTGGGTGCGATGCGTTCTACGGTTTCGATGATCTCGTCGGTATCGGTCGTGTTCAAACAAAGTGGGAACGCGTCGACGCCTGCGAAGGCTTTGAACAGCAAGGCTTTGCCTTCCATCACCGGCATTGCTGCTTCGGGGCCGATGTTGCCGAGACCGAGCACGGCAGTGCCATCAGACACAATGGCGACCGTGTTGCGCCGAATTGTGTATTCAAATGACTTCTCGACGTCGTCGTGAATCGCCATGCACACGCGTGCGACGCCAGGCGTGTACGCCATCGAGAGGTCGTCTCGGTCGCCGACTGAGCAAAGTGGGTCGGTTTCGATCTTGCCGCCCTCGTGCATCCGAAAGGTGCGGTCAAACCAATCGATCAGATCGACGCCATCGATAGCTTCAACGGCCTCGACAATCTGGGTCTGGTGCTCGGCGTCGCGACAGTTCACACAGATGCTTCGCTCGATCGCCTCGCCCTTGGCTTCGAAGCCCTCGACGACAGCGATATTGCCGCCGTTATCGCCGATCACCGACGCCAACGCGCCGAGGACACCGGGAACGTTGCGAAGTCGCACCCGGATCTGAATCTGATAGGCAGCCGATGGAGCGCTTGGGATTGACACGCTGGGCAGCGTAGGAGCCTTGATGGCCTAGGCGTCGAGCTGCACCAGAATTCCGCCGTCGCGCCCTTCGTCAAAGACGTAGTCGTAGCGCAGGACCCCACCGCCGAACTCGCTGTTGTCTGTGTGAATTCTGAGCAGGTTCGGCTCAACCCAGAACAACTCAGACACCGAGCCGGGAGCGAAGGGACCAAGCTCGATCACCCGGATCGAGCTGATCAGTCCATCGCCTCGCAGCGTGCCAACCATGACCCGGGCCGCGTTTGCGCCGTCGCAGGCGTCAGCGAACGCGACAAGGGAGAGCACCGAATCGATATCGAAGGCAACCACTGTTGACACCGGCACCTCGGCAACCGCTTGGAGCCATGTTCCCTGTGCGTTTCGCACCCACAGGGTGTTGTCGGTGCCGTCGCAGCTTGGTGCTGGCGTGGGCGCCGGGGCATTCCAGTACGTGAACGCGCCGGTCGAGGTTGCGCCGACCACTATCGATCCGATGTCGTCAGGACCGCCCGGGTCTACCGGGCGGGAGCTGTCGGTGACCGCTTGTGCGGCCACATCGACGTCGACGAAAAACGGGACACCGTCGACACCGAGCGTGTTCAGACTGACGGTCGATCCGTCCCACAGCATGAAGGCAACAGATGTTGACCCCTCGCCCACCCACGCAAGTCGAACGTCCGCGACCTGACCCGGCGTGGGCAACAGCTTTGCAATGTAGAGCTCGAGCTGGGACTCACACGATGCCAACCACGCGACCTGCTGGTTGTTGGGCGACGGCGTGAAGTGTGACACCGCGCCGCTAAAGGTCCGGCCGAGATCGCTGAACGGCAACATCAGACCAGCCTCGTTTACGTACGAGATTTCGCTGTAGCGATGTGATTCGCACGACTCCGCTTCATCGATCCAATTGAACCAACTCAGTCGCTGTTCAGTCCACGTGCCAAGCAGCGTGGCCGCGTCGAGACTCGACGTGTCCGAGGGCAGGTATACGGGTGTCGTCGCAAGGACGGCACCCTCGGCAATCGCCACATCGATAGTGCTGTCGGCTTCGTCATTGGTGCTATCGCCCTGGCTCGCCGAACCTTCGACCACCGCGAGCGCCGTTGGCACCGGGGCTGGAGCAGCCGCTATGGGCACCGATTCGGCCGTTTCAGCGGTCGGGACTTGCGCGGCCGCTGCACCGCCCAAATCAGTTGGAGCCGTTGATTCGACAACAAGTTCGGTCGCCGGGTCCGCGTCGCCAGGACCAGCGAACAGCGCAAACGCGCCGATACCCACCAGCACGAAGACGCCGGCCGCCATCGCCAGCACCCGAGAGCTTGAGCGCTTCGACACGCGTGCAGAGCGGCTCGAGATCGCGGTAACCGTCTCATCGCCGGGCGAAGTAGTCGAGAGTTCTTCGGTCTTGGGCAGCTCATCGTCTTTGCGAAGCTCATCATCGATGCGAGCCCAGAAATCTGGACCGTGTTCAGGCGCCGGGGATCGAGGCAGCACCGGCTCATTGGTATTCATTGCGCATCTCCCGTTTCGTTGGTCTCGCCAAGAGCTGAGCGAAGTAACGCCCTGGCCCGATGTAAACGGCTCGCAACTGTGCCGGCACTAAGGCCAAGCAACTCTGCGACGTCGTCGTAACTGCGTCCTTCGCCGTCGATAAGACTCACCACGCAGAGGTGCTCTGCGGACAGTGCGGCCAACGCGTCGCGGAGTGCGAACGACTCGACGACACGAGTCGCGTGATCGGGACTCGCTGTTGCAGTCGCATCATGCAGCTCGGTCATAGGTCGCTGCTTGCGCTGCCAATCGATAGCGCTGTGGTACACGATCGCGTACAACCACGTGCTGAAGGCCGACTCATGCTGGAACCCGCCGAGGTTGCGCCACGCCTTGACGTACGCCTCTTGCAAGATGTCATCCATAGCGTTGGCTGAACCAGCGACCCGCCACACCACACCTCGCATCGCATCGTCATGTCGATGCAGAAGCGCCGCAAACGCGTCAGCGTCGCCGTTTTGGGCCGAGACCGCCAGCGCCCTATCGCCCTCAGCGCTCTCATCAGCTACGTGCTGCTCGCGCAAACGATGCTCCTCGGTCGGTCTGGTCAGAATGCTCACCACGACCTTATGACGAGATCAGCGCTCCGATTCTTCCATCGAAATCGAAGTTTCTTTGCGATCCGGTTCGTTGTCGAGGCCCTATGCGCTCACCGCGTCTGTCACCACTACGGCGTCTTGGCGACCCGACCAGCTTGCAACCGGCCATCGGCCTCGAGTGCGTACCGGCCATCACCCTGTTCGACGCCAAGCGACGCGTTGGCTTCGAACCAGGCTTCGATCTCCTCGGCCGGTCGCGGCTTGGCGAACAAGTAACCCTGGAAGTACGGAACGCCTATGCGATGCAACATCTCGGCCTGTTCCCAGGTTTCGACGCCCTCGGCGATGACATTGATGTCCAGCGCCAACGCCATGTCGGTAATTGCATGAACAACCGACGCAGTGGCCTGATCTTCGGGCAGCAGGCTCACAAAGGCCCGGTCAATCTTGAGCGTCGTTGGTCGGAACTGTGTGAGGTAGCTCAGCGACGAATAGCCAGTACCAAAGTCATCGATAGCGACACGCACGCCCATGTCTTTGAGCGCTTCGATGGCCTGCAACGCTCCGTCGGCATCATCGAGAAGCGCATTCTCGACTACTTCAACGACAAGCAACCCGGGCGGCAGTCCCGTCGAAGCCACGATCTCTTGGATCTGTTGCACGAAGTGCGGGAAGTTCTTCGGCACCTTGTTGGCCGACACGTAGAGATGGTTGGCCTGTTCGAATTTGGCCGCCCACTTTGCCATCTGTTGACACGTGATTTTGAGTGCCACCGAATCGAGGCGCGTCTGCAAGCCGGCATCTTCAGCGACCGGCAGAAACTGTCCGGGGGTGAGTAGCCCGCGGGTTGGGTGCGGCCAGCGAATGAGGGCCTCGAAACCAGCAGTCGCATAGCTCGCGCTGTCGACGATCGGCTGGTAGTACATCGTGATTTGTTCGTTGTCGATCGCCGCTCGCAGTTCGCTTTCGAGCGTCATCCGCTCGACGAGCAAGCTGTGCATGCCCTCATCGAAGATCTCGACCCGGTTGCGACCGCGCTCTTTCGCTCGGTACATCGCTGCGTCGGCGTTACGCATGAGTTCGTCAGCCGTCATTTCGCCGGCGTCAGAGACAGCGATGCCGATGCTCAAGGTTGGATGAATGGTCGCGCCTTCATCGGTAAACGGCTTCGATAGTGACGAACGGATCCGTTCAGCCACTGCCATGGCCTCTGACACGCCACTTAGCTTGTCGCACAGCACCACGAATTCATCGCCACCGAAGCGCGAAACGGTGTCATTAAGTCGCACCGCTGACTCCATGCGTTGACCCACATGTTGGATTAGCCGGTCGCCAACGTCGTGACCGAGGGAGTCGTTCACGAGTTTGAAGCGGTCGACGTCGATGAACATCACGCCGATGAGCGGCTTGTCGCCGGTTTCTACATCGACGCCAGCTGAGAGGGCATTGCGCAGGCGGTGCACGAGCATGGCCCGGTTCGCAAGTCCGGTGAGTTCATCATGGAGCGCTTGCTTAGCCAGCTCCCATGTGGCGTAGCGGCGGAAGGTGATGTCTTGGCTTTGCACCAGAATGCGGGAGCCTTCGCTGGTCTCACCGCGCGACAGGTGCTCAAGAACCCATACTTCGGCGTCATCCTCGGACGGTCGCACGATGCGATGCTCGACCTGTATTTTGCGCACCGCGCCGGTCATGATCTTGTCGAGTGCGGCCAAGTGGCGGGTGCGGTCGGCAGGTTCGGTGAGCGCGAGCAGCGAGGTGCCAATGAGCTCGGCACGCTCGACGCCTACCTGCTCGCAGTACGCCTGATTCGCTCCTGTAATCACGCCAATCTCGTCGAGTTCGACGACCCCGACAATGTTGTGTTCGAATTCAGTGCTCGATCCGTACGACGTCGCCTCGGCGTTTTGCAAACGCCGTCGGGAGTGCTGATAGTTCTTGCGAACAAACGAGCCGAGCACGACCACTGCGATAAGTGCTGCGGCAACGGCGAGCGCCTTGAGAACGAGTGGCAGCCAGCTAAGCGATGTTCGACCTGGCAGATCGATGGTTCGCGCTGCAACGAAGTCGGTATCGCCAACGCTGTACACGGTTTGCAGCTCAGCGACGCTGTCGTCCAGCGTGACGCTGGCTTCGGTAGAGCCGCGCTCGGCAAGCCCGACAAACTTGCCACCGGTTGCAAGGTTGTCGCCGCTCAGAATGAAAATTGCCCAACCGCGATCTTCGCCGACTGGAAAGTACGCCGCCACGCCATCGTCGACATAACGCATTCCTTGACGATCTACGAAGACCTCACGGTCCGATCGCGAGACGGCGACGCCTGGATCGAACCCTGAGTCAACGGGATTACCGGTCGGCGAGCCGAACTCATCGACCCCAACAACGCGCGCCACAAGATCTTGGTACAGCACCCGATCGAGTGCCGGAAGTGTGCGTCCCAGTTGGCCATCGACCACCGCAGCTGACAGCTCAAGGGTTGGATCTTCGGCGCTGTTCAAGCGATCAGCCACAGCCGTGCCCGCTTCTACCGCAACCTCGACGCTACGTCGCAAGTCTTCAGAGAGATCGTCGAGCTGCCCATCGAGGGCTTCGTCGGTCGTCTGATCAAGCGCTACCTGGTTGTTGCTGCGGTCGTGGTAGTCGCCCCACAACACCATGGCTCCGCTAATGAGCAGGGCGATCGCGAGAATCGCTGTTGCGATCGCAATCAGACGTGCCGACCGGAAGTCGCTGCGCGGCGCAGCCATCAGCGAGCGCTCACCGGCGACTCGGTTGAACCCTGGCCCAAAGGCTGTGGCGCGGAGGTGCTCCGCGATTGCACATACACCTTGGTCTCGTCGGCCCAGACGTGCCCGACTTGAGCCTTTTCGACCAGCCGGGTAGATCTACCCGTTTCAATGCCCATCGGCGTATCGACGACGACGATGCGAACGGCAGCATTGCCACGCACTACGGAGACAGGTCATCAGGGAAGTACAGCGCGAAAACTGCACGGTCGTTGAGCGAATGGAACCCTTCGTCTGGAACGGCGAGTCCGACCGTCGGGTCGTGAGTGGTCCATACTGCGACGCCTACGAAATCATCAGCATCTGCAGCGCGTCCCTCGGGGCACCACATCGCATCGGGATCGCCGGCGCAGTTCGGCGACGCAAAGTCGGTCGGCGCAAACGCTGCCACGGCGGCTCCGCTGTACACATTGCACGTGCCAGCCACACCGAGTTCGCCCGGCCTGCATCCGTCAGGCACGGCACCGTCGCCGCCCGGCGGCGACCGGTAGATGGCAACCCCCACCAGCTGGTCGCTACTTCCAATCAGCTGACCGCGTACTGCGTCGAGCGCCCGAAAGTCTGCAGTTCTACTGTCGCCAGACAAAGCAGCAACTCGGGCTCCCGCCCGAGCGGCCGAGGATGTGTCGCGAGCCGCTGCGAAACCGAGACCGGTGTCCAGAATGAGCGCAAGGAGGATCACGATAATCGGCAGCACGATGGCGAGCTCGAGGAGAGCACCACCACGTTCATCTCGAGCCCCGTGGGCTGATCGAGCTCGCATCAGATCCCTCCCCTGCCTTCGATCGGCAACACACTTTGTGATTGGATTCCGATTTCGCCGAAGATGCCAGTCAGCCCCCGATGCGTCGCATCAACCCAGACACCCAAGTACTCAAACTCATCAGGCGAATCGGCCCTAAGCGCCGGGCACCAGTTCGCGTCAAGATTCGTGTCAGAGCAGTTGAACACGCCTGACGCGAGCACGAAATCCTCTTGGCCATACACATTGCACTCGCCAGCAACAGGAGTTCCGGCCCGACATGTTTCGCTCGGTGTACTCGAGCTGGAGTCGGCTTTGTACACGACGACGTGATTAACGTCGGCAACCGCCAGCAGACCGCGAACTCGGAGCTGTTGCAACACCATCCAGTCGGCGCCCGCAGCGTCGCCAGCAATGGCGCCTCGACGGGCGGCTTCGTCAGTCGAACTCTCGACACTGTTGTTGGCTCGCACGAGCAGACCACCTTCGACAAGGCCGAAGATCAAGGTGAAAAGCACCACCGCGACCAGTGCAAACTCGATAATCGCAGCGCCGCGATCGCGGCGCTCCTTGGTCGCTAGCGCGGCGATCAACCTGGCAGTGCTGCGCGAGTAAGGGGCCATGCTGTCAGGGTCGGCCAGGTCTCAGGGCTGTTTAGGCCCACTGGCGCCCTTTACCCGATGTGAGTCGTCTGGACTTCGAGGCCCATGGGCTCATCGGCCTAGTTGCCCCGCTGCACCAGTAACCGGCGTCGATTTCACCGCCGACGAGACGAGATCAGTTCGTGACTAGAAATCGGGAATCTCTACCCCAGCTTCGGGACCCGGGCCACCTGGGCATGGATCGTCTGACCCATGCGGGGAGATGCAACCGTGTGAACGACTCAAGTCATTTCGCCCCAAGCCGATCAGTGCCGGGTCTGGTCCCCGCAATCACTGCCACGAAAGGGTCCTGGAGAGTCGAATGTTCTCAAGATCATCAGAACGACCGTCGCCGCCACCGGGAGCGACCGCTGGAGTCGAACCAGCTACCCGCAAAGTTCGCAGCCCGCTTGTGCTTGCGGGCATCGCCGGTCTACTCGCCATCCTTGGCGCTCTGCTGCTGATGCAGGCGCTCAACTCGGGCGAGGCAGAGGTCGCCGAGTCGCCAGAAGAGACGGTAAACCAACAGGTGTTGGTCGTCACCCAGCCGATCCCTGCTGGCACGAATGTCGACGACATTCTCGATACGCCCTCAAGCTACCTTTCGGCGCGCGCTGTGCCGGCAGAGTTCGTCGCCGAGTCGGCTATCACCTCGGTCGCAGACCTTGAGGAGCTACGTGGGCTAACGCTGTCTTCGGACGCACTCGCGGGCGAACAGTTACTGCGAGGACGCTTTATCGACCGCAGCGACTTCCAGCAAGAAGGATTCATCGATCGCACCGCAAGGATCGGCGTTCCCGACGGGCATCAGAAGGTCGTTCTCACCTTGCCAACCGAACAAGCACTCGGCGGCAATATTCGAGGTGGCGAACTCGTCTCGGTCGTCAGCGCATTTCGCATCGATCCCGAAGAAGGCAACCCATTCGAAGTCTCTGTCGTCGTCCTGCCAGCAGTCGAGGTGATCACGGTAGAAACCGACGCAGAGATCGTCGGCCAAATCAGCGCTGACACCGACGCGCTCGGCAGCGCCACCATTGGTGATGTGTTCGTCACCCTGGCGGTCGAACCAAGCGAACTAACCGATCTGACGTACTCGATGGAGTACGGCGAGATCATTCTGGCCGGCGCCCTCGAGGGCGCAACCGGAGACGATCCTCGGTCCATCTCAACCATCGACACGATCGTGAGTGGTGCGGTCTTGACGACCGGCGATACCGAGCTTGGCAATCTGGTTATCGACCTCCAAGACCTCTCGAGCCCCGGCGCTGCGACGCGCAACGGCTCTAGCGAGAACGTCGACGCAACGCTCTCGAACGACGCCGGCAACGGCGCCAGTTTTGCCGACGAACAGTCAGACGTTGCCGAAACCCGCGAAGACCGAGCGGGGAACTGATGAAGATCTTCAAAAAGTCGGCCGACGGATCGGTCAACAAGGTCGAGACGCGCGAGTTCCCGGTTGTCGGTGGAGCTTCTGACGCGCCGGCTCCAGCGGGCGCCGTCGAAGAGGGCGAAGGCATCAATGACCTCGTCGACTGGTACCTGAATCCCGACGCTCCGTCTCCCATGGTTAACCAGGCGGATGGGTGGACCAGTGACCCATCGCTATCTGCATCCTCAGACGCGCAAGCACCGGCGCCACCGCCGCCGCCACCTCCGGACGTACCCGACTTTGATGAGATTGCCATCGAAGCGGCCAGGTCTCAAGCCCCCGATGATTCGGCTCGCAAGGTCTTCGAGGGAGTGCAGAACGCCATTTCGGAACCAGTCGAAACCGAATACGCAGCGGGCCAACTGCCGGTGAGGTTCGAACGCCCTCCCCTCACCGAAGAACTCACCGAACTAAAGCACGAAACCAAGCAGGCGCTGACCAAGCGACTTGGCTCAGCCTTAAGCGACACGACCGTCTCCGAAGATCATCTGCAACAGATGGTGATCGAGGGTCTCGCCGATGTGTTGCTCAACCATGACACCTCGGGTTACTCCGAAGCTCAACTCGATCAGCTCGGCGACGAGCTCCTGAACGACATTCTCGGGCACGGACCGATCGAACCACTGCTCGAGGACCCACTGGTGTCCGAAATCATGGTCAATGGATCAAACCAGGTTTTCGTCGAACGCGGTGGCCGCATTTTCGAAACCAGCGCCCGGTTCGACAACGATGCCCAAGTACGACGCGTGATCGATCGAATCGTAAGTCGTATCGGCCGACGCATCGACGAGTCCTCACCAATGGTCGATGCTCGGCTCCCCGATGGATCACGTGTCAACGCGATAATCCCCCCTCTCGCAGTCGACGGTCCGACACTGACCATCCGAAAGTTCTCGAAACAAGCACTGACCGAGCAAGACCTTGTCGCGTACAACACGCTCACATGGGAATCCGTCGGGCTTCTACGCGCCTTCGTCTCAGGAAAGCTCAACATGTTGATCTCGGGCGGCACCGGCTCGGGCAAAACCACCCTGCTCAACGTGTGCTCAAACTTCATTCCTGAAGGCGAACGGGTCGTCACCATCGAAGACTCCGTCGAACTTCGTCTCAACCAGCGCCACGTCGTTCGGCTCGAGTCGCGACCTTCAAATATCGAAGGCCGCGGCGAGATTTCGATCCGCGACCTCGTAAAGAACTCGCTGCGTATGCGGCCTGACCGCATTGTCGTTGGTGAGTGCCGCAGCGGCGAGGCCCTCGACATGTTGCAAGCAATGAACACTGGCCACGACGGGTCATTGACAACGTTGCACGCCAACAGCCCGCGCGACGCAATTGCCCGCCTCGAAACGCTCGTTCTGATGGCGGGAATGGACCTACCAATTCGTGCAATTCGCGAGCAGATCGCTTCGGCCATCGATGTGATTGTTCAGCTGAATCGACTACGCGACGGCACGCGTCGCGTTACCCACATCACTGAGGTCGTTGGCATGGAAGGCGAGAGGGTGACGCTCGCAGACATCTTCCTGCTCGAAACGCAAGGTCTCGACGAGAACGGAAATTACATCGCCGAGCTGAAGCCCACGGGCCTGCGGCCAATGGTCGCCGAACGTCTTGCCGATCACGGCATCGAACTGCGCGCTTCATTATTTGGCGATCCGCTAGCCGACGGCCTGGTCCCCTAGTGAGCCCGATGCTTATCGGAGCGATTGCACTTCTCGGCGCCGCAGTCGCGCTCGGCGTGGGCCTGTTCTTGCCATCAGGTGCGGGGGGAACGACCGAAGTAGTTGGCCTTGCGGGCGGCGGTGCCGCGCGACCCAAACAGTCGGGTATCAGTAGCGCCCGCAACCGGGTCGTCGATTCGGCCACCAAGTTCGTGGATCGAGAGGGCGGACGAGGACTTCAACACCGACTCGAGCAGAGCGGTAGCCAGCTCCGGTCCGGCGAGTGGGTGCTGCTGGTCGCGGCCGCCACATTGGTCCTCGGCTTCGTGGTCTTCTTGACCGGCGACTTCATTTTGACCGGACTCGCCATCGTGTTCGTGCCCACCATCTCGTGGATGATCTTGTCTCGCAACATCACGAAACGACAAGAAGCGTTCGCCGATCAGTTACCTGACTTCCTTCAGAATCTGACCTCGGCGCTTCGCTCAGGGCAGTCATTGACCCAAGCAATTGCGTCGATCGCTCCCGATCTCGAGTCTCCGGCGGGCGACGAACTGCGCCGGGTGGTCATCGAAAACCGCATCGGGCGCGACCTGATCGAGTCGTTTCGCGATCTCGCACGCCGCATGGACAGCATGGACTTCGACTGGGTCGTGCGTGCCATCGACATCAACTACCGAACCGGTGGTGACCTCTCAGTCATTTTGCGCCGTCTCGACTCAACCATCCGTGCCCGCAATCACGTTGCTGGCACGGTTCGGGCGCTGAGCGCTGAAGGTCGGATCTCGGGCAAAGTGCTCGCAGCACTTCCCCCGCTGCTGATGGCCGCCGTGCAAGTCGTGAACCCCGGCTTTATGGATCCGTTGTTTAACACCAGCCTCGGGAGACTCTTGCTGATCGTGGCAACGACCCAGCTGATTATCGGCACGATCTGGCTCAATAACATGGCGAAGTTCAAATTCTGATGAACCCCCTACTTCTCGCAGCCAGCGTCCTCATCGGTATCGCCGTGATGGCGGTCGTGTATTTAGTTTCGCAAAATGGGGCCGCAACCAACGACGGCGGTAGCAGCCCGGCTAGAGGAATCCCGCTCTCGGCCACCAACGAAAAGGCCGATTCGCGGCTCCGGGCCAACGTCACCGCCGGGGTCAACGAACAGTCCCTCACATCGCAAACATCGAACCTTCACGAAGTGTTGCTGCAGCGATCACGGTCAGAGCGCGTCGTGAAACCTTGGCTCGAAAAGCTCAAAGCGATCCTTACTGGCGCTACCCCGCAGAGGCGACTGGGCGTGTTGCACGACCTCGCGATAACCGCTGGCATGGATCAAACGTGGACAAAGGCAAAGATCGCGACTGCTCGCACAGTTAGCCTCGGAATCGGCGTCGTGATTGGGCTGGCGGCCTGGCACCAGTTGCGGGGCGCCATAGGGATCATCTTTGGCGCCATCGTGATTGCCCTTGGCTGGCGAGCGTTCGACGTCTACTTGACCAACCGGGCGCGTGCTCGTCAAGAAGCAATCGCTATGCAGCTGCCCGATATCGCTGATCAGATTGCGATCTCGGTGCAAGCAGGCCTCGGCTTTGAACAGGCGATTCGTCGAACGGTCGACTCAACCGAGGGGTCATTGAGCGAAGAACTCGGCCGGTTTCTTCAGGACACCCGAGTGGGTATTTCTCGACCGATCGCGTTCCGCCATTTGCAAGAACGCGTGAACGTGCCCGACGTAACGTCGTTCATACGTGCCATCGCGCAGGCCGAAAAAACTGGTGTGTCGATCTCGGAGATCTTGCAGATCCAGTCCGACGAGCTTCGCGAGAAACGCAAACAGCGCGCCGAAGAACGGGCGATGAAGCTGCCCGTGCTCATGTTGTTGCCGCTCGTGACCTGCATTCTGCCGCCGCTGCTGATTGTGCTGCTCGGCCCCGCCATCATTCAGGTCGTTTCAACCGGCTTCGGGTAAGCCACAAGGCGCTAGAGTGCCGAGACCGCGCTTCGTGCGCCGGCCCTCGTAGCTCAGGGGATTAGAGCATTGGCTTCCGGAGCCATGAGCGCAGGTTCGAATCCTGCCGAGGGCGCCGCTCAGTTCGTGCGCTAACCGAGTTTTGGGCTCCGCCGAAAACTCGACGTGGCGGGCAGGTGTCTAGGGTGATGGGCGTGCGGGGTCATCCGGGGTATCGGCATTTTCCTGAGGGATTCTTTTCGCGGGTTGACGACGGCGATGATGCTGGGTTCTATGCCGGGCCGCGGATGGTGACTCATATCGACGATGTCGCAATTGCCGGCGTCGGCACTCTTTACACCGAACTCGGTGTAACCGGCCGGGTGCTCGACCTGATGAGTTCGTGGATCAGCCACTTCGATGAGCGGCCTGAACACCTGGCCGTTCTCGGCATGAACGAAGCAGAACTTCAAGCCAACGAGATGGCGAATGAGATCGCAGTCCAAGATCTCAACGCGACGCCAACGCTCCCCTGGCCGGACGCTCATTTTGATGATGCCGTATGCGTGGTGTCCGTCGACTATCTCACCCAACCGCTCGAGGTCTTCTGCGAAGTCGCCCGCGTACTTCGACCTAACGGTCGATTCATCACAACGTTCAGCAACCGGTGCTTCCCGACCAAGGCGATACGGGGCTGGATGCAAACCAACGACCGGATGCACTGCGAAATCGTCGCCGAGTACTTCCGCTTAACGGGTTGCTTCAATGAGCCAGTCATCAAGACGCGAGTGGCCGGCCGGCCCGGCGACCCGCTCTTTGCCGTATGGGGCGAGCGTTCGGCTTCGCCGGGCACCCACTCGACCCCCTAAGGTGACAGCGATGTCGACAACGATCGAAGAAGCCAAGCCAGCAAAGGTCCGCTGGACACACCAGTGGAAAGAGCTCTACGACGAGGTCATCGATTCGGGCCTCTGTACCGGTTGCGCTGGGTGCGTCATTGCCTGCCCCCACGACGTAATTGGCTACAAGCATGAGCCGGGGCACTACAAGCCCTTCCATCTCGAAGAAGACCTCGGAGCAACAAACTGCGGCCACGGCGAGAAAGGGTGCACGAGCTGCACTCGCGCCTGCCCTAGGTTTCGTGATTGGGAGACCGAAGCCGACGAGCATCTCTTTGGCCGGGTCCGCGAAGCCGACGAGATGTCTGGCATCTACAAAGACATCCTGCTGGTTCGGGCGAGCGACGACTTTGTCTACGACACCGGCCAAGATGGCGGCCTCGTTTCGGCGATCCTGATCTGGAGTCTTGAAAACGACATCATCGACGGCGCTCTGGTGTCGCACCTCGAAGGCGGCGACGAAGGCGGCTGGAAGGCCATCCCCGGGGTCGCCACCAATCGTGAAGAGGTCCTCGCGGGCGCCGGTAGCCGGTACACCTACTCGGCAAACACGATGGCCTATGACGAAGCCAAAGACAAAGGCCTGTCGCGACTTGCCCTCGTCGGCATGAGCTGTCAGACCTCGGTCGCGCCCGTCATGTGGCACCGCAAGGTCGGCAAGGTCTCTAAACCCATCAAGCTCAACATCGGCCTGTTGTGCTCAAAGTCGTTCGACGACTCGATGTTCGACGAACTGTTCGGCGTTAAATACGGCATCGACAAGAACGAAATTGTCAAGATGAACATCAAGGGTGTGTTCCAAGTCTGGATGCGCGACGGCACCTACCACGAGATCAACCTCAAGGAATGCCACGCATGGACCCGCGAGGGCTGCATCCATTGCCCTGATTTCGCCGCCGAGCATGCCGACATCAGCACCGGCGGTATCGGCAATGAGACCGACTGGACGCTGACCGTCGTCCGCACCGAACTCGGCCGCGCGGTGATCGAGGCAATGGCCAACGATGGAGCGATCGAGACCCGACCCGGCGACGATGACCCCGCCGCTGTTGCCTTGATGCACCGACTCGCTCAAAAGAGTCGCGAGCGCTGGCCAGGTTGGGCCAACCAAACCGTGGCTCTGGGCCTTCCAGAACGGAAGAAGAAGTAGCAGAGGCTTGCTAGGCCGACGCGATGCAGTCACGAACAATGTTCGTGACTGCGAAACCGGTTGAGTTCGGATCGGCGTACTGATCGGTGAGCGCCCGAGGGTTGTCATTCATGCGCCCGTTGAACTCAAGAAACGCCTCAAACGGCACATCAGTGCGGATGCGGGCGTAACTACACTCGCAGACGCCAGTCGCCTCATCGGCAAGCTCTTCGCCCAGACCCGGCACACAGCCAACTAGCCAGTTGCTCTCGATGTTGCTGAGCCCGGTCTGCTCATCGACCTGATCGTCATAGGAGACCGGGAATCCGTCGGAACTGCATGCCGCGACCACGAAGACGGCGGCGACCAGCAGCAGAGCAATGCGGAACGAACGGCGAAGACCGGAAAACACAGCGACAGCGTACCGGCTTGGTCAACTCGCCGTCGTGAGCTCTTGAGCCCGGGTGAACACCGCATCGAGCATCTCCTCGGTCAGCCGGCCAGTAAACGTGTTCTGTTGGCTCACGTGGTACGAGCACAGCAGCGTGGTGCCGTCGTCGAGCGGCACCTCGACGCCGTGGCCGAACTTGGGGCGAGGCCGAACGCCGAGGTGGGTCGCGACCGCCTGGTAACCAATACCGCCAAGCGCAACGATGACCTTGATGTTCGACAGATATTCGAACTCGCGCTCAAGAAACGGTCGACAGTTCGCTCGTTCGTCGGGGGTCGGCTTGTTGGCGGGGGGCGCGCACTTGACCGGTGACGTCACCCACGCACCGCTGAGTACCAGGCCGTCATCGCTGTCGATGCTCTCAGGCTGATTGGCGTATCCCGCCCGGTAGAGGGCTCGATACAGCCAATCGCCGCTGCGGTCACCGGTGAACATTCGCCCGGTTCGATTTGCTCCGTGGGCTGCCGGAGCGAGACCGACAACCATCAACGATGCCGATGGATCACCAAAGCCCGGCACTGCTCTGCCCCAGTATTCCTCGTCGCGATACGCCGCTCGTTTCTCGACGGCAACCTGCTCTCGCCACGCCACTAGCCGTGGGCAACGATCACAATTCTCAACTTCAACACGCAATTGGTGCAGTGGTTCGGCGTTCACAGCGCTAGTTTCGCTCTTCGATGCCACGTTCGAAACGACCCAGCCCACCCGCTTCTACTTTGGTGCTGCTCGTGCGCCATGGCCAGACTCCGACGACCGGCAAGGTTCTGCCCGGTCGCGCCAAAGATCTGCACCTTGGCGATGTCGGCATCGCCCAGGCCGAACGAGCCGGCGAACGTATCGGTGCGCTGAACCGCGCAAACGCGATCTATGCGTCGCCCATGGAACGCACTCAAGAGACCGCCGCACCGATTGCCCGTGCGACCAAGCTGCGCATTCGCACCCGAGAGGGGCTGAACGAATGCGACTTTGGCAAGTGGACGGGTCGCAAGCTGCGAGACCTTTACAAGCTGCCCGAGTGGCAGACCGTGCAGAAGTACCCCAGCGGCTTCCGGTTCCCGGGCGGCGAGTCGTTCTCAGAGATGCAGGCCCGCATCACGGGCGCAATCGTCGACATCGTCGCTGACCACCCAGGTGAGACAGTGGTGTGTGTTTCGCACGCTGACACGATCAAGGCTGCGGTGGCTGCCGCACTCGGCACCCACCTCGACCATTTCCAACGCATCGTGATCTCGCCCTGTTCGATCTCGGCGATCCTCTACGGACCGACCGGGCCGATCGTGCTTGCCGTCAACTCAACTGGCGACGACCTCGCGCGGCTCGTGCCGTCATGAGCTCGCTCGACCGCTCGTTCGATCTTCCTGACGTTGACGCATTTCTGGCCGGAACGATGGGGCCTAAGGGCCAACGCATCTTCTTCCTTCAGGCGACCGCTGGTGCCGACGTCATCACGCTCAAGGTCGAGAAGCAACAGGTCGAGGCTCTGGCCGACTACCTGAGCGAGATGCTCAACGATCTGCCCGAACCGTCGATCGAAGCCGTGCCTGGCAATCCAGACCCGACCACCCCGATCGAACTCGAATGGGCAGTTGCCTCGATGGGTGTTGCCTATGTCGAGAGTCGTGATCGGGTAGCTCTCTGGACCGAGCAGTTGGTTCGCGACGACACTGCCGAAGCCGCCACCGGCCGGTTGCAGTTGACCCGGGGCCAGGTCGTCGGTTTCATTCGTCACGCTCGAGAGCTCGTCGCTGCTGGGCGCCCACCCTGCCCCTACTGCGAGATGCCGCTAAATGACGGCGGCACGTGGTGCCCCTGCTGGAACTAACATGTCGAATACGCCCGACGAGGCTCACATTCGCGAGCGCGATCCGATCGAGAACGAACTTGCCGAGACGATTCTGGCCGACGGCGAAGTCGAAATTCTCGGTCAGATGCCGTGGAGTTCTAACGCCACCTTGCTGTGCGACGTGGCCCACGACGAACACCTGGTGCAGGCGATCTATAAGCCGGGCCGCGGCGAGCGACCGCTCTGGGACTTCCCCGACGGTCTGTACCGTCGCGAGGTGGCGTGCTACGAGCTGTCAAAGGCTCTGGGTTGGGACCTCGTGCCGCCAACAATGCTTGTCGACGGGCCGGTCGGCATCGGCTCGCTGCAACTGTTCATTCCCTGCGACTTCACCGAGCACTACCTCACGATCAACGAAGACCCTTCGCACCTGGCAGCGTTTCAGCGCCTGACGGCCTTCGACATGGTTGCAAACAGCACCGACCGCAAGTCGGGGCACGTACTCCTCGACCGTCAGAACCACATTTGGGCCATCGACAACGGCCTGTCATTCCACGTCGAGTTCAAGCTCCGCACCGTGCTGTGGGACTTCGCCGGTGATCTACTACCCGACGATATTCGCGAAGATCTCGCCGAACTCGTTGTCGGTCCAGCGCTCGCAGATGCACTCGGCGACCTGCTTGACGACGATGAGATCGAGACCGCCAAGCATCGAGCCCGTATCTTGATTGACGAAGGCCGATTCCCGATCGACACCACCGGACGCCGCTGGCCCTGGCCCCTCGTCTAACTCGCCAACCCAGTCGCGTGGCAATCGGGGCAGGGTACGACTTTGCCGCGCGTCGATGACGCGCCTACGCCCTCGCACGTTCGACAATGATGGCTCGGATCGAAGTCGGGGTTCGCCATACCTGGTCTCGACATTGGCCGGCCAGTCACGACATCACGAACTCTGGCATCGCCCGCCGTCGATTTAACGGGCGCGTGTGCGCCATGGGCCGAGCGACGGCTCATCCACATGAGCGCAGCCCAACACATGCCCACGACGAGCAGCAGCGCAAGCAGATTTAGTGCAAGACCAAGAGCTGACACGACGTAGTTGGTAAGGCGTCCGGCCCGAGATCAGCTCAGCCTCGAGCGGCAAGCGCCTCGAGCAACTTAGGCATGACCTTGTGCACGTCGCCGATGATGCCGAGATCGGCAACACCAAAGATCGGCGCTTCGGAGTCCTTGTTGATTGCAATAATCGTCTTAGAACCCTTCATGCCAACGAGATGCTGCGTGGCACCCGAGATGCCGCAGGCGATGTAGACATCGGGCTTGACGACTTTGCCGGTCTGGCCAACCTGGTAGCTGTAGGGCACCCAACCGGCATCGACAATTGCGCGACTCGCCCCAGGTGCGGCCTTGAGCGTGCTGGCCAAGGCTTCGATCATTTCGTACTTGTCAGCCTCGCCCAGCCCACGGCCTCCCGAAACGACTACCGCCGCCTCGTCGAGCTTTGGACCTTCGCTTGCTTCGACGAATGAGTTCGTAACCACGGCTGCACCAGTTGCGCCGAGATCGCCGACAGCAATCGCTTCGACGGCGGCAGCGCCGCCACCGGTTGCTTCGGCGACGAATGACTTCGGGCGTACCAAGAAGATGCCGGGCTTGTCGCCGGTAAAGCGAGTCTTGACGTCGGTGTTGCCGCCAAAGACAGGCTCGGTTCCGACGAGGCCACCGTCGTCGACCAGGTCGACGACGTTCGTGATCACGGGAGCATCGAGCTTGACCGACAGGCGACCTGCGACGTCACGGCCGCCGTAGGTGGTGCCGATCAGGATTGCGGCAGGCGCAGCCCCGCCAGCAACCGCATCGGCGATCGCGCTGGCGATTGACGGACCAGGAAGCGCCGTGCCCAAATCGCCGGTAGCGAGCACGCGTGCTGCGCCGTGAGCGCCGACGGTTTCAGCTACGGCCGCACCGTCGCCACCAAAGACGACGGCGACATCGTCAGAGAGCTCACGAGCCTTGGCGAGCATTTCGAGACCAATGGTTGCGACCCCACCTTCGGCGGTGGTTTCGGCGAGTACCCAGATAGTTCCTACAGACATAACAGCCTCCCTCAGATGACCTTGAGCTCGTCGAGGAACGCCACGATGCGTTCGTGCGCCTCGCCTTCGTCTTCGATGATTTCGCCGGCGCCGCGGGCGGGCGCTTCTTCGATGGCAACAATTTCTTGGCCACCGCCGGCCCAGCCAACCGAACCTGCGTCGATGCCGAGGTCAGCAATCGTGACCTCGTCGACTGGCTTGGACTTGGCGGCCATGATGCCCTTGAACGACGGGTAGCGAGGCTCAACAACACCAGCGGTAACCGATACGAGGCACGGCATTGGGCAGGTGACATCGTCGTAGCCGGCTTCGGTCTGACGTTGCACCGTTACCGAGCCGTCGCCAGTTTCGATCGACTTAGCGAAGGTTACCGAGGGAAGCCCCATGAGCTCGGCAACCTGCTCGGGCACGGTGCCCGTGTAGCCGTCACTTGACTCGGTCGCCGCAAGCACGAGATCTGGCTCAGCTCGAGCGATCGCTGCGGCGAGCACCTTGGCGGTGCCCAATGCGTCAGAGCCAGCCAGCGCATCGTCACTGACGAGAATCGCCTGATCGGCGCCCATTGCGAGCGCGGTTCGCAAACCATTGACTTCGCTGTTCGGTGCCATCGAGATCAATGTCACCTCGCCGCCGCCGGCGGCGTCGACAAGCTGCAAGGCCATCTCGACGCCATAGCTATCGGACTCATCAAGAATGAGTTTGGTGTCGCGCTTGAGCGTCTTTGTCGACGGATCAAGTGCGCCCGGGTCTGCCGGGTCGGGAATCTGCTTTACGCAAACGGCTACCTTCATGTGAGCAGTCTGCGTCGCTCGTGCATGCTTTCACAAGCTCACTCGGCAAAATTCGGCGATTTCTTCTGAACTTTCAATTTGGCTGGCCCTCAGCGAGACTGCGCTCGTGCAGTTGTTGCTGATCGTCAATCCGGCCGCGTCATCGGTAACACCGCGCATTCAGGTGTTGATTCAACGCCAACTCGGTGAACGCCACGACGTGCGAGTCGCTGAGACGACCCGCCGGAACCATGCGACTCGCCTCGCTGAAGACGCCGTTCGACGGGGCGTCGACGGAGTGGTTGTGCTCGGCGGCGACGGCACCGTCAACGAAGTCGCCAACGGCATCGCTGGCTCAGACTGCGCACTCGTGCCGCTGCCCGGTGGATCGACCAACGTGTTCTGCCGCACCCTGGACCTTCCCGACGATCCACGCGACGCGGTGCAGCGCTCACTTCGCGCAATTGAGGAGGGCCTAGTGCAGCGAGTCGGTCTTGGGTTGGTCAACGGCCGGTATTTCTTGTTTCACACCGGCGTTGGTTTCGACGCAGCGGTGGTAGAGCAGGTCGAGCGCCAGGGTGACCTCAAGCGCTATCTCAACCACCCGCTCTTTGTCTATGCGGCGATCAAGACGTGGCTGCGTCACTACGATCGCAGCTCCCCTGCGTTCTCAGTCGACTTCGACAAGGGCACAGGGTCCACGAGCAAAGGGGTCGACGATGGTTATTTTCTCATCTGTTTGAACACTGATCCCTACACCTACCTGGGCAACATGCCGTTAAGCGTCGACCCAAAGGCCCACCTGGACTCGGGCTTGTCGACCATCACGCTGACGAGTCTGCGCAGCGATCACCTGTTGCGCATCGTTGTAGATGCAATTCGGCCACCATCTGGGTTGCAACACAGCAAGTGGGTTGATGTGCGCTCTGATTGTGATCGAGTCAGGCTGATCGCTCATCGACCAGTTCCGGTGCAGGTCGACGGTGACTTCATCGGGAACTCGACCGAGATCGTGTTCGAACACGAACCCAACGCGATGCTGTTGGCGAGAACCGACCTGTTGTAGAACGGCCTCGACTACCGATGCGCAAGCGATCGCACGATTAAGGCCGAGTCGTCTCCAATGATCATGTCGACCCCATCAGCGGCGACTGAGCGCACCTGGCCGGTGGTGTTGACGGTCCAGGTAGCAACCAGCAGATCATTGCTGTGGGCTCGTTCGACGCCTGCTGCGGTGACCAGTGGATACCACGGCACGACCGCCGAATGGCCCTCGGCCAGGGCCGCTGCGATGGCCCAGTCCATCGACCTCTTGTGGAAGATAAGCCCCGTCGATACTCCCGAATCGCCAGCCCGCACGAGCGATAGTGCCCGTTGGTCGAACGAGGTCACGAGCACGTGCGATAGATCGACGAGCTCTGCAGCATCCGCGAGTGTCTGAAGCGTGCGATCTACGAATTCGTCTAGGGCGATGCCGATGTCGTCAGTCTTGAGTTCGATGTCAAGTCCCATCGTCGGTCCGAATGCCTCGATGACCTGCTCTAGTGAGGCAATGTCAGAGCCCAGTTCGTCTCGAGGCGTCGTTGCAATGTGGCGCGCGGTCGCAGTCACCGGATCGTGATGCACGACCAGCTGATCGGCGCACGGCCTGACGTCGAATTCGATCCACGACGCGCCGTTGGACCCAGCCAGAGCAAATCCCGGTAGCGAATTCTCGGGCGCACCTGCCGGCATACCCCGATGGCCACACACCAGCGGCGCGACCTCAGCAGGCGCGAAACTAGCTGCTACGTCGTCACCCATCGTGTACTCACGTTTCCTTCCGAACCGGATCTGGATGCGTTCGTTCGCACCTCAACTTTAAAAGTTTGCGAAATATTGGGTCTGAATACCCCTTGAAAACCTATCCAAGCGCACAGTAAAGTGGGTGATGAAGCGGCCACGTGTGGCTTGACTTCATGCAGGGGAAAACGCAAGTTGAGCGGCGCATTTCGCTCGCTTGCCACAATTTGTTCAGGGGGAACATTGGCGCTCACCATGCCAAAGTATGACCCAAGCGACCATGACTGGCGCTTGCGGGCAGCATGCAAGGACACCGATCCTTCACTTTTCTTTCCAGTGGGTACAACCGGGCTCGCGATCGACCAGATCGAGGCTGCTAAACAGGTGTGCACCACGTGTCCGTGTCAGCAGGACTGTCTCAGTTTCGCCCTCGACACCAATCAAGACGCCGGCGTCTGGGGCGGTCTTGGCGAAGAAGAGCGTCGGGTAATCCGGCGCCAACGTGCAGCTGCTCGACGCGCCGCACGCCAGGCGGCCCAAGCAGGGCTCTAGCCCGGCAGTGCGCCGCGGCACCTCTCGCCGCACTTCTATCTATCGTTCTCAGGCCGACCGCACCGCTGGTCGGCCTGTGCTCGGATTCAGCTAAAGCCAATGCGTTGGTCGTCGCCCTCAACGCCGATTTCGACGTAGGCGATGCGATCGCCCGGGAACCCAGTCTGGCGCCCCTTCTTGTCAGTAAGCCACGCGAGGCGCGATTCAGCGACCGCTGCTGCTATCTCAGCCTTGACGGCGTCGGTGGTGGCGTCATCGTCGAGTTCGACGACGACTTCTCGCGGGGCGTTGACGATACCGATACGGATTTCCATGGAAGAGCTGCCTCCTACGGCGTTCTCTACTAGATAATTTTGAGTTCGGGGTGGAAGCGCCGCGTTGGCGCTAAGTCGACGTCGATCGCCTCAGCCAACGAGGCGAACACTGCGCTTGCTTCGCTGTCTGGATCGGTCACCACAATCGGGCGGCCCGAATCGGCACCTTCTCGCAAGTCAGGCGTTAGCGGCACCTGACCGAGCAGGGGTACGCCGATTTTGTCGGCGAGCTCCTTGCCGCCGCCAGCACCGAACAGCTCGTACCTCTTGCCGTCATCGCCGGTGAACCATGCCATGTTCTCAATGACACCCTTGACCTCAAGTTGCACCTTGTCGGCCATCGATGCTGCTCGTTGCGCAACTTTTTGGGCTACCGGCTGCGGCGTCGTCACGACATAGACCTCGGCACGAGGCAAGAACCCGGCGATCGAAATTGAGATGTCGCCGGTGCCCGGGGGCAGATCGATAAGCAAGTAGTCAGGCTCGTCCCAATACACATCGGTCAGAAACTGCTCGAGGGCCTTATGCAGCATCGGGCCGCGCCAGATAACCGCCTGGTCTTCTTCAGCGAAGAAACCCATTGAGATGCATGACACGTCATGGGCTGTTGGCGGTATCAGCATCGAGTCGATGACGACGGGGGGTCGTTCGATCCCCAGCATGCGAGGGATCGAGAAACCCCAGACGTCGGCATCGATGATCGCGACCTTGTGATCTCGCTGCGCGAGCGCAATTGCCAGGTTGGTGGTCACCGAGGACTTGCCAACCCCGCCCTTGCCTGATGCGATGAGTAGCACTCTGGTCTTCGATGCCGGATCTGCGAACGGAATGGCGCGACCCTCGGCGTGCCCGTGGGCTTGCTGACTGCCTGCAGTGCTCGCAGGATCGCCGTGCAGTTTCTGACGAAGTGTTGCGCGTTCTTCGTCGGTCATGACCGTGAACTCGACCGTCGCGTCGTCGACCTCATCGAGCTCGACGACCGCACCGCGGACGCGCCCATCAATCTCTGAGCGCAGCGGGCAGCCAGCGATCGTTAGAGCAATCAGCACCCCGACCGAAGATCCCTCGATCGTGATGTCACGGACCATGTCGAGGTCGACGATGCTGCGGTGCAGCTCGGGATCTTCGACAGGCCGAAGCGCTTCAATGACCTGTGCTTCAGAGACTGGCATTTCCACCTTCGTAGGTGTGGGAGCGGGGTTCAGAGCACCGACAGTCATCGGCGCCTGTGGTCAAGAGACTATCGACCCCGCTGACGCATTGATCGAACGAACCCAAGCTGGCCGCGCCGTGCAACTTTGCAAAACTGGTTGGTCGTCGCGCCGTGGTCGGTAGCGTCTCGAAGTGCCGTTGTTTCTGATTCGTCACGCAGTCGCCGGAACCCGCGATGTGCGCGATCCCCGAGATGACCAACGTGCCCTCGATGCAGATGGCCGACGGCGCGCCAACGACATCGGCGTTGAACTTGCACACCGCGGCATCGAGGCGATCTATTCGAGTCCCGCGTTGCGCTGTCAGCAAACTGTGGTGCCGCTGGCCCAGGCACTCAACCTCGAGGTTCAACCTGTCGCCGAACTGTTCGAAGGGTCCTCAAGCTCGCGATCGATTGCGTTCGTGCGGTCGTTTACCGAGCGGTGCGTGGTGCTCTGCAGCCACGGCGATGTCATCCCCGACGTGCTTCGAAACCTTGAGGTTGGCGGCACTCGAATAATGGGCACCGGATGCGCAAAGGGTTCGATTTGGGAACTCGACAATTCGACCGACCGCATCGAGTCAGCGAACTATCTCGGCATCACCTCGACCCCGATGTGAAGCACTGCGACGCACGACACTCGACACCCGCAGATCCGGTTTCTAGACTGCCGTATGGAACCGGTTGATAGCGCCCTAACGATCGATGCTGTGCGGCGAGCCCCAAAAGTGCTGCTGCATGACCACCTCGACGGTGGTCTGCGCCCTGCGACCGTCGTCGATCTCGCTAAAAAGTCGGGCTATGAGCTGCCGACCTATGACGCCGACGAACTCGCCACCTGGATGGTCCGGGGCGCCAGTCGCCTCGACCTCACGCTGTATCTCGAGACCTTCGCCCACACCGTCGGCGTTCTGCAGTCGGCCGACGCACTGCACCGCGTGGCCGCCGAGTGTGCCGAAGATCTGGCCGCCGACGGAATCGTTTATGCCGAGGTGCGATTTGCGCCCGAGCTCCATGTCGAAAATGGGCTGTCGCTCGACCAAGTGGTCGAGGCCGTCGTCGCGGGGTTCAACGAGGGCAGTAACGAAAAAAACATCCGCGTCGGAACACTTGTAACGGCGATGCGCCACGCCGCCCGCTCGGTGGAGATTGCAGAACTCGCCGTTCGCCACCGCGACAACGGGGTCGTCGGCTTCGATATCGCAGGTGCCGAGGCCGGCAATCCACCCACCCGACACCTTGATGCCTTCCAGTACATCCAACGAGAGAATTTCCACTTCACCATCCACGCTGGCGAGGCCTATGGTCCGCCCTCGATCTGGGAAGCGATCCAGTACTGCGGCGCCGAACGACTCGGCCACGGGGTGCGCATCATCGACGATATTTCGCTCAACGACGACGGCACCTATGAGCTCGGGCGGCTCGCGTCATTCGTTCGCGATCGCCGGATACCTCTCGAAGTCTGCCCCACCTCAAACGTGCACACGGGCGCAGCCAAGTCGATCGATACCCACCCGATTGGGGCGTTGGCAGACTTGACCTTCCGGGTCACAATGAACACCGATAACCGACTCATGAGCGCCACGACCCTCACCGACGAGTTCGTCACGACGGCCCAAGCATTTGACTGGGGTTGGAAGACGGTCCGGTGGATGACCACCAACGCGATGAAAAGCGCGTTCATCGCGTTCGATGAGCGCCTCGAAATCATTGAGGGCAAGATCAAGCCGTACTACGCCGAGCACTACGGCGTCTAAGCGGATAACGCCGATCTCGTTCGACCAGCTACTCCGACCCGAGATCAGCGGCTAGCCCGTCGTATGCCTCGCGCAACGGCTCTGGCAGATCGCTTGCTTCGATGCCGTCGAGATCAGATCGAGCGCCATCAGGGTCACCCTGAATGTTGCGAGCGAATGCGCGGTACAGCCGTATCACAACTGACTCAGGTTCGAGTGCAACTGCCTGATCGAGCAGGTCGAGCCCTTGGCGCCCCACGTTTGGATCAGCAGCTACGACATCAGCATTGCCGCCAAGCAAGTTCCCTTTGCCGACGAGCGCGACAAGGTTGTCGCCGTCGCGTTGCAACACGGCGGTGAACACCCGCACAGCGAGTTCGGCGTCAAGCGACACCAGCACCCCGCCGGCTTGCGCGATGTCATCGAGCTCGGCGACGATTTGATCGAGGTCAACTGGCATGCCGCGCTCGCCGAACCGCTCGACAATTTGACCGCCAGCCACCGAGGCCCGAAGCCCCGAACCATCGACAAGACTTTGAATCTCGTCGGGCACTTCAAGGTCATCGAGCGCCGCAAGCTCCAGGGCCGCCTCGTCAAAGCGTTGGGCCCGGTCGAGCAAGATGGCTCGAAAAACGCGGGCGTCAGGGAACTTGTCATCGACCGCGATGGCTTCTTCGAGGCTCACCAAGCCAGACGGCACATCGCCGAGTTGGGCCGTAAGCCAGCCTTTATAGGTCAGCGCCTCAGTGTTGGCAGGCGAGATGTCGAGCACCTCTTCGTAGGTCTCGACCGCCTCAGGCCACTGCCCCTCGCGTGTCAGCGTGTCAGCTTCGGCCAACAGACCTGTCGACGATTGACGAATGTCGCCCGATAGCGAATCGGCAGGAGACCGAAAGCCCGAAGCCCTGGCCAGTAACAGCCCTGCAAGGACTGCCACGACAACAACCAGAGTAATCGTGACTATCCGTTGCACTGTCGACAGCCTGTTGTCGACCTCACCAGCAGCGGCTCGTTGCTCATCGAGGGCTCGCGTGACTTCAGCTAAACGTGTCGTGTAGCTATTGGAGAGTGCGATGTAATCGCCATCTGCCATATCGCCAGCGGCGCGTTCGGCGTCGAGGTCATCGAGCGAACGCAACAAGAATCTCTGCTCGCGTTCGAGCACAGCAAGCACATCGGGATCACAGTCGGCTCGACTATGCGTGATCACGATCCGCGTTGTTTCCGCAGCTCAGAAACCAGTGCCCGATCAGCCTCGGTGGCTTGCACGGTCTGAGCGCCGTCACCGCGCCAACGATGCAAGGCCAACCCGACCGCAGCGACACCGAATGCGGCTGCAACAACTGGCACGATCCACACCAAACCAGTGAACCCACCGGCGTCGGGGGTGAGCACGACTGAACGCCCGAACCGATCGATGTAGATCTGACGAATCTCGTCATCAGATTGACCACTGGCCACGCGTTCGCGAATATCGGCTCGGATCTCGCGGGCGATCGTGACATCGGACTCAGCAACCGATTGGCCACGACATTGCGGACACCTAATCGTGCCGGCGAGCTGCGCTACTCGCTCACCGTCGGTCGAAGGGCCGGTGTCGCCGCTTGCGGCGATGATCAACACCGCCACACCTGCGATCGCCATGAGAGCCCATGACAACCAGCGCCACTGCGCCGCAAACGGCGATCGGGAACCAGTGCTCGCCGAGTCGTGCTTGTTGACCGGTTCAGTCACCGTCGCCGCCCGATGCGGTTTCAATCGCCGCGTCAAGTTCGTCAGCAGTCACGCCACTCGATCCAACCCACTTGCGAATGACTCGGCCGCTCGGAGCGACGAGCAGGGTTTCGGGTACGCCGGTCACGCCGTAGTCAATGTGGATCGAGCCGGTGTCCTCGACCAATGCTGGCCACTCACCGCCGAGCTCGGCAAAGAACTCGATAGCCCGCTCCTCGGTGTCACCAAACATCACTGCGACCAGCTTGACGTTGTCGTCCTCGTGACGATCAGCAAACGTGACCAACTCGGGGTGCTCAACTCGACAGCCAACGCACCACGATGCAAAGAAGTTGATGACGACCCAGTTGCCTCGTTCTTCGAACAGATCGAACTGCTCGCCGGCCAACGTCTCGCCGCTCAGCGGTGGCGCCACCTTGCCAACAATCTCAAAGTTCACCGACGAGCTGCGACCCGTCTCGCTGGTAGCCAACAACAGCACGAAACCAGCGATCGCGAGCGCTAGCACGCCAGCGACAACCAGCGCTGGACGACGCATCACGACCGCAGCGGTTCTTCGACGGCTCCTGCTGGTGCCGACACGGGATCTATTGGTCGTCGATGAAGCCGATGCGGGAACGCCGAGAAGACGGTGCCGACTGCGACAAGCACCCCGCCAATCCACAGCCACGAGATAAGCGGCTGAACGGTCACCCGGATCACGACCGACGAGCTATCAGGCAGCGCGATCAACGCGACCTGGGTGTCACGGGTGAAACTGCCAGCCGTGTCAGGCGTGCCGATCGTGATACCGACGACGAACTGGTTGATCGCGGGCCGCAGCGTCTCGCCATCGATGTCGATAAGCGCGGCCGTTACGATTTTCTCGGGCCGGTCATCGATCTCGAGACCGTCGAAGCGCAGGTTCATGTCGGCGAACACGACGCTCTCACCCTGTTCAAGCGTGAACTCGGACTGACGCAGATAGCTATTGCTGGCGGCAAACGCGACCGCTACCAGAATCACACCAAGATGCACGATCATGCCGCCGTTTGTTCGGCCAACGAGCCCTCTCCAACCGCTCCGGCGCGTGGCCAGAGCAATCTGTCGCAGGGCTGCGCCTCCGGCGAAACCCGCCAGCCCGAACGCAATCATCGGCGTCAAGCCGCGGCCGCCGAGCAGCACCGCGAGAACCATCGCCGCAATGCCCATCCAGGCCGGCCACTCAAGCCGTTTGCGCAGTAGCTCACCGCTGGCCTTGCGCCATGGCAGCACGGGAGCAACGGCCATCAGAAACAGCATGACCATACCCACCGGCATCGTCATGCGCTCGAAGTACGGCACACCAACGCTGATGCGTTCGTCGCGCAGAGCTTCAACGATGAGCGGGAACACGGTTCCAAGCAGGATCACGAAAGCGAACATCGCAAAGACCAGGTTGTTCGCAAGGAAGGCACCCTCGCGGCTGAGTGGCGAGTCAATGCGGCCCGGAGCCCGAAGACGATCGCCGCGCCAGGCAATGAGGCCGATCACCACGGCGCTCACGAAGCCAAAGAAGCCTAAGAACAGCGGCCCGACCGCTCCCTCACTGAAAGCGTGCACCGATTCAAGGACCCCCGAACGGGTGATGAACGTGCCCAAAATCGTCAAGGCAAACGTGCTGCACAGCAGCGAAAGGTTCCACACCCGAAGCATGCCTCGGCGCTCTTGAATCATGACTGAATGCAGATAGGCCGTACCCGTGAGCCATGGCAGAAACGACACGTTCTCGACGGGGTCCCAGCCCCAATAGCCGCCCCAACCAAGCACGTCGTAGCTCCACCATGCACCAGCGACGATGCCAAGCGTCAAGAAGCCCCAAGCGAACAGCGTCCAGCGGCGGGTCTCGACGAGCCAGCCCTCGCCAACTCGACCAGTTACAAGAGCAGCGACCGCAAATGCGAATGGCACGGTGAATCCGACATAGCCCAGATAGAGCAGCGGCGGATGGGCTGCCATCAACGGATGGTTCTGCAGCAGCGGGTTTGGGCCAGGCCCGTCGATGAAGTCAGCGGGCAGCGTGACCCGCTGGAAGGGATCAGCGGGCCCGAGCATCAGTGCAAAGAAGAACGTGCAGACAGCCAGCATCACCACGATCGCCCACGTGACCAGCGGATCTGCGACGCGATCACGGAACTTGGTCAACACGACAGCGAGGTAGCCGCCAAGCACAAGGCCCCACAGCACGATCGTTCCCTCGAGTGCGGCCCACGCGGTCGAAAAGTTGTACAGCGCTGGCGTGCGCGAGCTTCCGTTCTCAAAGACGAACCGGGTCGTGAAGTCACGGGTGATCAATGCCCGCTCGAGCATCACGAAACTGACGATCGACCCGATCACTACCAGCCACGCAACTCGAATACCCGAGCGCCGAAGCTGTGCGTCGCCGGTGCGCAGAGCGACCAGCAATGCGATCGACGCAATCACTGACGCGGTGAACGCAATCACCACCGATGCATCACCTAGCGCAACATTCATGGCTCGGGGACGAAACCTCCGCGTTCAGCGTCGCTCAGTCGACCCGAGTTGTCGTTGCGGTACTCGTTGTCGTGCTTGACGATCATCTCGGTGCTGGCGAAGTGCCAACCGTCATTGGCGCCATCTGTGACCTGCTCAACGCCGACGGGCAATCCTCGCTGCCATTGACCTTCGAGCACTACTGGCACGTTCGGTTGGAAAAGCGCTGCCGGGTCACCGACATGCACCACGTCGATTGTCGCGCCCTCGAACCTTACCGGGAAGACCACAGCGGCTTCGACGCCGCCAGCCCGTTCAACTTCGATTGAGGTTGGCGCTCCGAACGGGGTGCCCTGCAACCGGAACCGTTGCTCTTCGAGCTCGGTGCGCCGCTCGATCGCCTCATCAGCGTTGTAGAAGAACAACGCCGTGTCGCCAAGCGTCTGAAAGAGAACGAAGCCCAACGCCGCGATCACGGCCAGCACTAACAACGACGGCACCACTCGTCGACGCGAAGCCGGGCCTGCAACATCTTCTGGGGTCGAACGGGGGGTCAGGTCGAGATCGTCTGACCCGCCAGCCCCAATATCGGTGGCGCCCGAGTCGATCGGTTCAGTCATCAGCGGTCATCCACCGTTGGCGATCTGGCGGCACGGTCTTGGCCAGCGAACGACCACGGCGCACGAGCGAGGCCGCGTAGACCCCAACGGCACCCAACGTGATGCCCCAACCAGCAATGAGGTAGCCAACATGGGTCATTGGTCGCCGCCCTTGGTCAGTCCGGGGTGGTCCACGGATTCATCGACCCCGGTGCCAGTCATGGCCTGAGCTCGTCGCTGCATAATCGCGGCATCGAGACCCACGGTCTCTGCCTGGTGCTCAAGCCAGCCAATGCGGAACCGGTGCACCATCAGCCACACAAAGATCAGCCCAAAGACAACAAAGCCAATGATCAAAGAAAGCAGCGTGAGATCTTCAATCTTCATTTCGGTGAGGGTCGACTTCTGGTGCAACGTGCGGTTTTCCCACCATTCGACCGAGCGGTTCACGATCGGAATGTTGATCATGCCAACGATGCCAACGACTGCGCTACGCCGGGCTCGAGTCTCAGCGACCGGCATCGCTCGACGGTACGCGAGATAGCCCAGGTACACGAGGAACAGCATTAGCGATGTCATGAGCCGCACGTCGCCCCACTCCCACCAGGTGTTCCAGATCGGTCGGCCCCAGATCATTCCCGTGATGAGCGTGAGGCCAGCAAACAACACACCAACCTCGGCTGCCGCGGCCGCGGTGATATCCCACCATGTCGCCGATGCCGACCCTTTGAGTAGGACCATCACGCCGCCGAGCGCAGTGATCGAAAAGGCGAGATACGGAAGGATCGCAACCGGCACGTGCACGTACAGAAGCCGAACTGCATCGAACTGGCCAATGACAATATTGGTGTCAGGGTCGAGGCGCTGGTCGGGTTCGCTCAACACGAACGCAAACACCAGCAGGACCGCCACACCAATCAGTGCCGCAACGCCGAGCCACCGCGTGGTGGGCGACGCGGTGCCCGAAAAGTCAGCGGGTGGTTGACCCTGAGACACAGGGGCGGATTGATTCGTAATCGTCATGCGTCTTCGAGCACCACGCCATAGGCGATGCCGCCGACCAGTCCGTATAACAAGGCGAAACAAGCAAGCAACGCGCACCAAGACCAGCCGTTGACGGCGGTTGCGCCCATGGCGTCACCAAAGGCCCGGGTCGCTGCCACAAGCACCGGCGCGAGGATCGGCAATAGAAGCATCGGCAGAATCGTGTCTCTTACCCCGCTACCCACAGCCAGCACGCCATAGAGGCTACCGGCCGCGGCAATGGCGAGGGTCGCGGCCAGCGCAGAGGTGACGAGTAACACAACCTCGTCGACCGAGGAGCGGTAAAAGACAATCACTCCCCCGAGCATCGCAGTCTCAATTGCGATCAGCTGTGCCGCAACCGCAACTGCTTTGCCGACGAAAACCTTCCACCCAGCGGCGCCCGACAGCCGCAACGCCTCGAATGCCGATGCTGCGGTCTCAACCGACACCGATCGTTGGATCGCAAGAATCGACGCAAACAAAACCGTGACCCAAAACAGGCCCGGCGTGAACGAGCGCAGCGTCGAACGATCGGCATCGAGTGCCAAGCCGAACAAGATCAGCACGATCATCGCAAACGGAAGCACCTGGGTAATGACGACCCGAGACCGCAGCTCGATACGCACATCTTTGCGCACGATCGCTGCTATCTCATGCATCGGTCTCGACCTCGCGGCTCATGCATCGGTCTCGACCTCGCGGCTCATGCATCGGTGGCGACCTCGCGGCTCATGCATCGGTCTCGACCTCGCGGCTCATGCATCGGTCTCGACCTCGCTGCGGTGAACGATGCCGCCAGCGACAGTGATCACGTGCGAGGCCATCGGGCGCACACGATCGAGCTCATGCGATGCCACGATCACCGTGGCGCCTGCATCTACCGCATCGACAATGAGCTTGTCGACGACACCTCGCCCCGCCTGGTCAAGACCAGCGTGGGGCTCATCAAGCAACCACAACCGTGGTCGCCGCATCGCGACAGCAGCAAGCGCGGCCCGGCGGCGCTGGCCAGTTGAAAGCGTCGAGACGGGTTGATGCGCGATGCTCGCGATTTCGAGCCGACCCAGCACTGCATCAAGAGCAGTGCGACGGTCGCCGGTTCCGCGAGTGGTCTGGTGCCCAGACATTTCAGACCAGAACTGCAAATTCTCAACAATCGTGAGATCGTCATAGAGCATCGATGATGGCGCCATCATTCCTACTGCCGCACGTACCTGGCGGCGCTGGGTAACCACGTCGAGACCGAGCACCCTTGCCCGGCCCGACTTCAGTGGCACCAACCCGGCCAACAACCGCAAGAGCGTTGTCTTGCCAGCGCCGTTCGGCCCCTGCACCAGGCTCACCGAACCCGTCGGGAGCGTTAGGTCGAGCTGAGCGAGCGCGGGAAAGCCGTTGAGCACGACAACTGCCTGTTCTACCTCGACGGCGTGCTCCATGTGAGCTGTCCCAGCTTGGTCGCTACGAATCGTGACGCCAGCGTAAGGGCTACGTCGCTGAGCGGCGCTGCGGCCCGAATTGCCGCGTGGCCCGCGCCCACAATTGACAGCGAAGCGTCCATACTTAGCGGATGCGATTGGCACGGGTACTAGGCGCAATTGGGCGCGCTCTCATCAGCGCAGGAGTCATCGTGCTTCTGTTCGTCGGCTATCAACTGTGGGGCACGGGGTTCCAGCACTCGCAGGCGCAAGGCAGCCTCGAAGATGACTTTCTTGAACTTCTCGACTCTGACGTCGCGGGAGAAGCCGATCTGGCTTCCACCGAAGTTGAGCCCGAAGTCGACGATGCCGACGTCGAAGACACCGATACCGATACTGCCGCGACAACCGAGGTAGTTGAAGACGAACCTGAGCCAGAAGAAATCGACTACTCCCCCGAGTTTCTCGATGCCCTGTACCCCGAGGCCGGCGACAGTCTGGCCCGCATCGTCATTCCCGATATCAACGTCGATCAAATCGTCGTCGCTGGCGTATCAGTAGAAGACCTTCGCAAAGGTCCCGGTCACTACGGCAGCACGCCGAACCCGGGCATGGGCGGCAACTCGGCTATCGCTGGCCATCGCACAACCTACGGCGCGCCGTTCCACCGGGTAGATGAGCTTCAGCCCGGCGCCGAGATCGTGGTGCAGACCATTCAGGGCACCTTCACCTACGTCGTGCGGGGCAATATGGGCGATGACGGCGTCGAACGGGGTTACTTCATCGTGAGCCCAAGCGATACTTGGGTACTTGGTCAAGAGAGCGGCGAGAATCTCCTCACTCTCACCGCATGTCACCCCAAGTACAGCGCACGTGAACGAATCATTGTGCAGGCCGAGTTGGTTGGCGAACCAGCACCAACCGTGGACCGCGGCGAAGATGTCGACCTCGCGCCTGTCGAGCTCGATGCGGGCGCCGAAGATGAGCGGGCTCAGGGCGAAGAGATCGAGACCGCTGAGACAGCAAGCGACATCGACTCGGTAATGAGCGACGAAGTGGCGGCTGACGACGACCCAAGCGTCGACGCAGACGGCAACCCGCTCGACACCGACGCAGCAGCCGAAGTCGACAGCGCGGTAGAAACCGACGCCAGCGAGGTAGCCGAGAGCGATAGCGCAGCGCCCGAATCCATCGAGGTAGCACAAGACAATGGCGGCGTCGGTGACGGCGCGACTGATGACAGCGTCGATCGCTCGACTGACGACATCGAGCTCACGGCTGCTCAGGGGCCGCTCAGCGAGAACGACGATTTCGGCGAAGGCCTCAATGGCGACCGCACCAAAATTCGACCCGCAATCATGTGGGGTGTTGCTGGCGGGGCCATCTGGCTGGCCGCGTGGTTTATCGGCCACCGCCTAAACCGCAAATGGACCCTCTACGCCTTTGCAGTAGTGCCGTTCCTGCCGGTGCTCTGGTCGGTCTTTGTGAATATTGATCAAGCCCTGCCCAGCTACTAGACCTCGGGCCCGGACTCACACCTTCTACCTGGCCCGCAATACTGGACCCATGGGTTCCAAGAGTCTCGCTCTCGTCGTCGCCGTGCTGGCGTTTATCGCGGGGTGCTCGAACGGTGACGACACCGAGCTGGTCGACCTCACCGACCTCATCGAACCGGCCGAGCCCACTGCGATTGTCTTCGACCAGAGCAATCCACCTCAACTCGCCGGTGTCTCAATCGATGCTCGCGAGATCGAGGCCGGCCAATGCTTCAACCAATACCAGTTCCGCGATGCGTCAGACTTCGTGCAGAACGTCACCTCGATCGTTGGATGCAACGGCCCTCATGACCATGAGGCGTACTTCCGTACCGAGTTCCCGGCCGGCGAAACGGCGACGTACCCGCTCGACGACGAGCTTGAACGATGGGCCGACGCCCGCTGCCTTGAGGAGTTCGAGGCGTTCGTCGGGCTCGAGTACGTTCTGTCAGCCCTCGAGATCGGCGCGATCGTGCCGACATTCGAAGACTGGACTGCTGACGAAGAGCGAGCGGTTGTGTGCTACGTGTTCCCAGACGAAGGTGGTCGTCTGCTCGCTCCGGTGCGCAACAGCGGCATCTGAGCGACGCAAGGTTGCCGTAGCCTGCACTGATGGGTGATGAGCATGCCTACCGTCTGACCCAATTCAGTCACGGCGCTGGTTGAGGCTGCAAGCTCGCGCCGAGCGAGCTGGCCCACGTGTTGAGCCAACTACCCGCAAACACTGCCCCCGAACTCCTCGTCGGAGCCGAGACCGGTGACGATGCCGCCATCTGGCAACTCGACGACAGTCGAGCATTGGTCTCGACCGCAGACTTCATCACACCGGTCGTCGACGATGCTCGCGCATGGGGGCGTATCGCGGCGGCGAACGCCGTCAGCGATGTTTACGCAATGGGCGGCACGCCGCTGTTTGCGCTGAACTTGGTCGGCTGGAACACCGATGCGCTTCCGACGGAGCTGCTGGGCGAAGTCCTGCTCGGCGGAAGCGATATCGCGACGCTCGGAGGTTTCGCGGTGGTTGGCGGCCACACGATCGATGATCCCGAACCGAAGTACGGCATGGCCGTAACCGGCATGGCGCACCCCGATCACATCATGACGAACGCGGGGCTTCGTGATGGCCAGGATCTCATCCTCACCAAGCCGCTCGGCGTCGGCATCATCACTACTGCCATCAAGGCCGGCCTCGCCGACGATGACACCGCCGCCGCCGCGGTCGCGTCAATGCAGCACCTGAACGCAAAGGCTTCGACCTTGGCTGTCGCCCGCGGCGTGACCGGATGTACCGATGTCACCGGCTTCGGACTGCTTGGGCACCTCGGTCGTATGACGGTCGAATCCGGGGTACGAGCCTCGGTCGCGTTTGACGCGCTGCCATTGTTGGCGAACACCCTCGAGTTGGCCAATCAGTCAATGGTGCCTGGTGGCACTCGTCGCAATCTTGAGGGCAACGCCGCATTTCTCGACCCGGGCAGTCATCCCGAGATCAACCAGCTCATCGTCGCGGACGCCCAAACCTCTGGGGGTCTAGTCTTTGGCGTTGACCCCGCTCACAGCGACGAGCTGCTCGCAACTCTTGTCGCGAGTGGTCACACTGCGGCTCGCATCGGAACGACAAAGACCAGCAGCGACCCTGGCATTTCATTGATCTGACATGGCCGATCGCTCGGCTGTAGAGCTGTACGTCGACGCGTCGCTTGCCAGGCAGTGGGTGCGACTCGCTTGGGCCATCATTTCGCTGCTAGGTACACCGCCATGTCTGACGACGAACCACTCCAACGTTCGATTGGCGAGAATCTGTTTGGGGTTGCGCTCGGCGCTTTGCACTAGTTTCGAGCACGAGCGCCCGTATTGGGCCCAGCAATAGGAGCGACGCCATGGCTGCAGAAATGATCGAGTTTCCCGTCAACGGAACTAACGCTGGCGGGTATCTGGCAACGCCAGCGAGCGGAAGCGGGCCCGGCATAATCGTGCTGCAGGAATGGTGGGGGCTTGTGCCACAGATCAAGGCAGTGTGCGATCGTCTTGCCGAAGCCGGCTTCACGGCTCTAGCCCCTGACCTGTACCACGGCGAGATGGCCGAGCACACCGAGATGGACAAAGCCGGCCACCTCATGACGAACTTGCCTGCGGATCGAGCGGCCAAAGACATGATCGGCGCTGTTGACGCACTGCTCGCTCACGACGCATGCACGAGTAACACGGTCGGGGTAACGGGCTTCTGCATGGGCGGCATGCTCACGCTTCGCTTGTGCGCAATCGCCGGCGACAAGATCAGCGCCGCAGCACCGTTCTATGGGGCCCCACTGGGTGACGATTCGATTGACTGGTCTGGGCTGAGCGCCCGCATCGAAGGCCACTTCGCCGAGACTGACGACTTCTTTCCGCCCGACGCCTGCGAGGCTCTGGCCAGCAGCTTGCGTGAACTCGGGAACGACGTTGTGTTTCACATCTACCCCGGCACCGGCCACGGATTCACGAACGAAGAGAATCCCATGGGGCAATGGAACGAGACCGCGACCGAGACTGCGTGGGCCCGCACGCTTGAGTTGCTGGGTACCGTCAGCTGACGTGAGCACGTCTGCAACCGATCGATTTCGCGCCGCCGCAGCCCACGTCGGTCTTGAACCAGTCGTTGAACGATTCCCCACCGACACGCGCACGGCTCAGCAGGCGGCCGACGCCCTTGGTTGCGACCTCGGCCAGATCGTCAAGTCACTCATCTTCAAAGCTGACGACGCCGTCGTGCTGGTCTTGGCCTCAGGCTCGAATCGAGTAGACGAAAGACGAGCAGCTGCCTTCTTCAACGTCGAAAGGCTCGGTCGAGCTAGTGCCGAAGAAGCCCGAACAGCCACAGGGTTTGCAATCGGTGGCATACCTCCGTGCGGTCATCTCGAGCGGCTGGAAGCCGTAATCGATCAAGACTTGATGCAATGGGACCAGATTTGGGCCGCGGCGGGTGCTCCTGACGCAGTGTTTCGTCTGACCCCGGCTGAACTTGTGCGAGTAACCAGTGCCACAATTGCCCAGGTCGCGACTGAATGAATGCCGCCCAGCGAACGAATGCCCACTTGAGCACGACAAGGACAACTCAATGAATGTGACCGACGCCGTCAAGGCTCGCAAGACCACGCGCGACTTCCTGGCTGACCCGATCGATGATGCCGTGATCGCAGAGCTACTTACCACCGCGTCGCGGGCCCCCTCGGGTGGCAACCTGCAACCTTGGCGAATCTGGGTTATCAACGGCGAATCAATGCAAGCGTTTCGCCAACACATGGCTGGCGCCGAGCGCCCAACCGAGATGGAATACGACGTGTATCCGCCCAAGTTGTGGGACCCATACCGCACTCGTCGCTTCAGCGTCGGCGAGCAGATGTATGCAACCCTTGGCATCGAACGAGAGGACAAGGCTGGCCGGCTCGCTCAGTTCGCCCGCAACATGGACTTCTTCGGCGCGCCGGCGTCGCTCTTCTGCTTCATCGACCGAGGCATGGGCCCGCCCCAGTGGTCTGACCTTGGCATGTTCCTCCAGACCTTCATGCTGTTGGCCGAAGAAGCTGGCTACCAGACGTGCCCGCAAGAGGCATGGTCCGCAGCCCACACGCAGGTGCGCAGCTTCACCGGCGCCCCCGAAGAACTGATGCTCTTTTGTGGCGTAGCAATCGGCAAAGCAAATCCTGATGCTGCGATCAACTCGCTCGTGTCTGAACGAGCGCCGATCGAAGAGTTCGCAACTTTCCTGTGAGCACCTCGCCGATGAATATCAACGATCTGCCCCTCGCCCTGACCTACGACGATGTGCTGCTGGTGCCGCAACTGTCTCGCATTCGATCTCGATCGCAGGTGAGCGTCGCTTCTGAGCTGACAAACACCCTCGACCTCAAAACTCCAGTCCTGGCAGCAAACATGGACACCGTCTGCGGTTGGGAGATGGCCGCAACGATGGCCGAGCTCGGCGGCATAGGCATCATTCACCGGTTCCTTCCAATCGCCGATCAGCAAGCTGGCGTTCGCAAGGCAGCCGAGGCCAGCGAGGGCGGGCTGATTGGCGTCGCCATCGGCACCGACCATGACATGATCGAACGGACCAAAGCCTGCGCGAGCGCCGGGGCCCGGGTCGTCGTGCTCGACATCGCGCACGGCCATGCCGAACACGCACTCGACGGCGTGAAGCGTCTCAAAGATGAGTGCCCTGAGGTACAGGTCATCGCTGGCAACGTCGCAACCGCCGAGGGCGCAGTCGACCTCGCTGAGGTTGGCGCCGACGCAATCAAGGTAGGCGTAGGTCCGGGTGGCGTGTGCACCACTCGCCTCGTGGCTGGTGTCGGCGTTCCACAGCTGACCGCCGTCAGCGAAGCCGCTCGCAGCGGTTGCGGGGTTCCAATCATCGCCGACGGCGGAATTCGTACATCGGGCGATATTGCGAAGGCGCTAGCGGTCGGTGCGCACAGCGTGATGATCGGTTCGATGTTTGCAGGCACCAAAGAAGCGCCAGGCGACGTCGAACAGACCGATCGTGGCTTGTTCAAGCGAGTTCGGGGCATGGCTTCGCGCGAGGCAGCAGAAATGCGAGCGGCCCGATCTGGCGAGGTACTCGATGATGAATACTTTGAACATCGAGCGGCCGAAGGCGTTGAAGGACTCGTGCCGTATCGCGGTTCGGTCGTGCTGCTCGTCAACGAGCTGATGGCAGGCCTCAAGAGCGCGATGTCGTATCAGAACGCTGCGACGTTGGCTGAGTTTCGTGCGAACGCTCGCCTCGTGCGCATCACGGGCGCAGGCCTAAACGAGAACCACCCCCACGCGACCACGTAGTCAGCTCCCGAGGTTCATGACCTCGTTGCGATCGCCGATGTAGTTGCCGGCCTTGACCTGATAGCGCTCGGTCGACAACGGCTGGTCCCCTGTCGCCACCGCTGCCACTTGTTTGCGGAACACATGACGGAACATCATGATGCCCTTATCGGAGCCCGCGAGGTGTTCCTCTGAGTGTGAGGTGATGGCACCTTGACCGACCTGAGCCTCGAAGTCGCCGGGGAACTGTTGATGCTCGGCCTCGCTCAGCTCAGGCCAGATCTTGCCGTCGTAGAGAGCTCGGGGCCGGGCGGCGCCGACAGGTCGTTTCACCAGTGTGAAGATCTTGGTTTCGGTCCGCGAGATTGGCAGCGTCCACGCAACCGAGGTCGCTGGTCCTTCGACTTCGACGAATGGCGTCGCGACAATGCGCACGTTCGGCATGACCACTTCGGTCACCCGGTGGAAGAACCGGCCGTCTTCGAGCACCCGATCTTGGTGGGACTTCACGCCAAGATCGGTGAAGTGCCAGGTGACTGCGGGCATCGCTGACATCTCGGCCACAAACTGGTTACCGGAAAACCCGGCGTGCAGCACAAACACATGGAAGGGGTCCATGACGTTTTCGTGGGTTTGGAACCAGTTGCACGGCGTTGGGTCGCCTTCGAGGCCGATGTTGGAGTCATCGGCGACGATCTCCCAACCGTCTGCGACATCGTCGAAGATGTCGTAGGTCGGGAACGTAGGCTTATGCTCGGGCGGGCCGAGATACGCGAACAACATGCCGTGGTACTCATGCAACGGGTACCACGGTTGGCGGTAGCGCTCTTTGTGTCGTCCGCCGCCGACTTCGACCGGCATGTCAAGGCAGCGACCCTCGACGTCGAAGAGCCACCCGTGATAACAGCAGCGAATACCTTCGGCCTCGACCTTGCCGTAGTAGAGCGTCGTGCCCCGGTGACAGCACCGCGGATACATCAGGCCGGGTCGACCTGCGCCGTCTCGGAACAGAATCAAATCTTCGCCCAGAATGCGCACCGCTCGCGGCGTGGGGCCGGCATCGCCAGCGATTGCGAATGGATGCCAGTAACGACGCAGCATCTCACCTGTGGGGGTGCCAGCTTCGACTTCGATCAGCTCTGGATCAAACTCAGCATGCGCCAGCCCATATGCCGTGCCCGTGTCGATGGTTACCGGCGTCTCTGTTGACTCCACATCGACATTGTCGCGCACTCAGCGGCCGCGCTGTGTAGCGTTTGCGGCCCTGATGCCTGCGAGCACACGACTCGGTGTCAGCGGGAACTCGTTGAACCACACCCCGGTCGCGTCATGAACTGCCGCTACAACCGCTGGCGCATAGGTAATGAACGGCATTTCGGCAACGCCGCGGGCACCGAACGGACCCAATGGGTCGGCGAGCTCAAGCACCACGCTGTCGACGGCAACCGGCACATCGCCAATGCCGGGAATCAGGTACGACGAGAACCGCGGATTCGAGATCATGCCGTCGACAACCTGAAGGTTTTCACTCAAGACATAGCCATGAGCCTGAACAATTGCCCCTTCGATCTGGCCGCGCACGAGTTCAGGACTGATCGAGCGACCGACATCGTGGGTCGAGACCACTCGGTCGACCTTGATGTGACCAGTCTCGACATCGACTGTCACCTCGACCGCTTGGGCCATGTACCCGTAGCTGAAGTTCGGCTGGCCCTGCCCGGTCTCGGGGTCGAGCGCCTCGGTTGGCGGCGGGGTGTATCGCACGTGGCCAATTGCAGGTCGGTCGCCGTCGACCCAACTCTTCGCGGCTGCGGCCGCGGCGTCAACGATCGAATTGCCTGCCATAAAGGTCAAGCGGCTCGCAGATGCGCTGCCAGAGTCTCCAGAGTTCGCGGTGTCGCTGAAGTGGCCGGTTATCTGATCGAGTCCGACGCCGGTCGATTCGGCGGTCAGTTGCAGAAAAGCCTGGTGAGCCCCCTGACCAACCTCAGCCCCGGCGTGATAAAGGTCGGCCGATGTGGGTTGATCGCCCTCGCCGTGCAGGTGTATCTCAGCCTCGCAGCGCTCGGGAAATCCGAACGAGAAACCTACATTCTTCATGCCTGCCGCAAACCCGCGGCCCCGACGCAGTGCCGCCGGGTCGGCCGGAAGCGTCGCAAACGGCGACCATGGCTCGGCAGGGGCGAGCGGGGCGTCAAAGCCTGCTGCGGTCGCGCAGGCGTCGACCACTTGAGGCGCCGAGACCCCGGCAGGCAGTTCGGCACCGGTAACACCGATACTGCCTTCGTCAAATAGATTCTTTCGCCGCAGCTCAACCGGGTCGATGCCCAACGCTTCGGCCAGTCGGTTCATTTGCATTTCGGCTGCGAACGCACCTTGGGGCCCACCAAATCCGCGGAACGCTCCGCCCGGCGGGCTTGTGGTGTAGAGCACCTGCGAGTCAACCCGAACGTTGGGCACGTGGTAGGGCCCGACCGCACTAAGGTGCGCGTTGCCCAATACCTTGTTTGACGTGCAGTTGTAGCCCCCTGCATCGAGCTCAATGCGCACGTCGGCAGCCACCAACCGCCCATCGGCATCAGCACCGAGCCGAGCCCAGATCTCGCCACGGTGGCGCTTGTGGTGTCCAACGATCGACTCTTCACGGCTCCAGATGCAGTGCACGGCCCGGTCGAGACCGAGCGCAGCGACCTTGCGGGCTGCGACCGCAAGCACAATCTGCAACGACATGTCTTCGCGGCCACCAAATGCCCCACCGATCGCTGGGTACATGACGCGAACTTCGTCGATATCGATGCCGAGGGCGTGGGCAATCTGATGCTGATCTTCGTGGGTCCACTGGCCTGCGACTTCGACCGTCACGCGGCCCAGCTCGTCAATCCACGCCGTTGCAGCCTCTGGCTGCAGGTACGCGTGCTCTTGGTACGGGACCTTGTACGTGCCTTCGACGATCGCCGCAGCCGTTTCGAACGCAGCGTCGACCTCTCCTTGGCGCAGTCGCATCTCGTAGTAGGTGTTCGTGCCGTCTTCTGGGTGCACGAGCACGTCGTTGGTTCGAGCGGCCGCGAGATCGGGGACCAACGCAAGTGGTTCCCACTCGACTTCGAGCGCGGCGGTTGCTCTGGCCGCGGCGTCGTCGCTCTCGGCGATGATGACGCATAAGTGGTCGGCCTCCCACCGGCTTACATTGGTCGCCGCTGCGACATTGTCGGTGTTGGCCACGCCGACAAAGACGGGCTGATCGAATTTGGTCAACCCGTACTCATTCACCGGAACGTCACCACTGGTAACAACGGTGACGACGCCATCTATTGCCTCGGCCTTGGTCACATCAAACTTCAGCAGCCGCGCATGAGCCTGACCGGTGAAGACGACTTTCGCTACCAGCGCATTGGCAGGCGCTCGGTCACCCGGATAGGTAGCCGCACCCGTCGTTTTGGCGTCGGCGTCGAACCGCGGCGGCGACGATCCGACGCTCATATCGTAGTTCTCGTTGGGCCTGCGGCGAGTGCGGCCTCAACGGCGGCAACGATCGGGTAGTACCCCGTGCACCGGCACAGATTTCCTGCGAGCGCGCACTCGATTTCAGACCGGTCGGGAAGCTCATTGCTACGTGAATCTGCGCTATCGACGCCAGTGAACTCATCGAGCAGCGACGTTGCCGCCATGACGAAGCCCGGGATGCAGTAGCCGCACTGCACTGCGAAGTGCTCAACAAAGGATTGCTGCATCGCGTGCAGCGCTGGGCCGCCAGCGAGACCTTCGATCGTTGTGATCTCTGACCCGTCCGCCTGGGCTGCGGGCACGAGGCAGCTCATCACCGCCGCTCCATCGAGATGCACGGTGCACGCGCCGCATTCACCTTCGGCGCAGCCTTCTTTGGTACCAGTTCCAGCATTCGAGCGCAGCCAATCGAGAAGCGTGACCGAAGCGGCACCGCTTGCAGCCACTGGTTGGCCGTTGAGCTGCACCGCGATCTCCGCAGCGTCGTCGATGGTCTGGTGACGGACCGCCTGGCGTTGGGCTGGCGCCGCCGACAACGTCGCCACATTGCGTGGCCACATTTCGGCTTGTCGGTCATCGGCCAGGGCCGTCAGCGAGCGCTGCATCATGGTCGCCACGATGTCGCGCCGGTAGCTGGCTGGCGCTCGCAGGTCGTCGATCGCAGCGATGCTGTCGGCCGTCATGTCTGCGATCTCTGCGATGGTTGGCGGGTCGAGACGACGACCAACGAGTGCGGCGCCAACCTCACTCGCCAGCACCACTGTTGGAGCGACGCTACCCAGCGCAATGCGAGCCCATCGAACGCCCAGATCATCGTCGAGACCAACTGTCACGGCCAGATGTACCACCGATATGGCTTGCGCTTTGCGAAGGCCGGCCTTGACCCAGATGCCGCGGTCAGCACCGCCGAGCATCGGCACCACAATGTCGGTGACGAGCTCGTCGGCTGCGCAGACGGTCGATCGGAATCCATCGAAAAACTCGCTGACCGGCACGCTGCGCCCGTGAACTGTTCCGTCGACAGAGCGTGAGAGTTGCACACTCGCACCAAGCGCCATCAAGGCTGAAATCGTGTCGTTCGCCGGGCTGGCGGTGACAAGGTTGCCGGCAATCGTGGCTCGGTTGCGCAGCTGCGGCGATCCAACCTCGAGGCACGCCTGAGCGAGCGGCAATGCCCGTGCAACGAGTCGACCATCCGCGACCACGTCGTTGTGACGAACGCCGCCGCCGAGCAGAATTTCGTGCTCACCACCACGAACTTCGATCCGGTCAAAGCCCTCGATTGCTGTCAGGTCGATGAGCTCGACCGGCGGGCCGGCTGTGCCACGAGCAAGATCAAGCAACAGGTCGGTGCCGCCCGCGACAGGGCGGGCGTCAGGTCGTTCGCTGCGCAGGGCAAGCGCCTCGGCGATCGTTGCCGGGCGGTACAGCGATGCCACGCTGCGCCCATTGGCCTGCACCCAGTGAGGCTCGAACGACGATGGGCTCATGTTCGGTGCACTCCACTGAAGATCACCACTGCGTGTTCACGACCTGATGCCGTGTGCAGTGTTTCGGTGTGCTCGATGAGACCCGCTAACCCTGCGGTGCCCGTCGAGCACACGTTGAGACCAGTCACGTCTCGCGCCGTGGTGAAGGCACCATGAATTGCTTGCTCCGATGCGACCAGCGGCACTGCACCAGAGGCGTGGGTTTGGCGCAGCAACGCAAGCCAGTCATAGGTCACGTCGTCGAGAATTCCCGTCGCGAAACTCGACGGATCGATCCATGGCGTCATGTATTCGTCTGGTGCTTCAGCGGCGGCGACGAAGTCGAAATCAGGCGACAGTCGTTTCCATGCTCGAGCTAGTGGAGCGCATCCCTCGGCCTGCACCGGATAGACGCGGCGGCCGGGCAATGCCATGGCGACCGAGGTGGCTAGCGCTCCCCCGCCAACCTGCACGTACAACGCGTCGCACGTCGGTGCTTGCTCAGCAATCTCCCACCCAAGAGTACGGCCACCATCAAAGGTCGTTGGCGTGTCGGTGCCTTGCACGCTAAACGAGCGCGCACCGTCGTCAACCGCCTCGCGAAATCGGTGATAGCACGGGTCGCCGACCTCGCCTTCTCGGCGCTCGCACTGTGTGAGACGGGCACCGAGCTCGCCGAGCGCATCGACGGTCACCTGATCGGCCCAGGTCGGCACGAAAACGTCAACGGCAATGTCGAGGGCTCGGGCCACGGTTGCCGCACCGAGCGCAGCGTTGCCGCAGCTGGCGATTGCCAGTCGCTCAGGCAACTGCTCACCACGCAGCGCTGCGATCAACAGATGCAGGGCTACGCCAAACAGGTGCCGGGCCTTGTGCGAACCAGCGACGTTGTCGACCTCGCTCTTGATCGTCAGCTCGACATCGAGCCCGAGCGCCGATGCGAGCTCAGCGCCGTCGATAACTGGCGTTACCGCAAAACCGACCCCGGCGACCTCGACCACGCGTTCGTTAAGGCGTTCGACCAGGTCAACGAATTCGGCGTCGGTGAGGTCGCCGGCCTCGACGCCCGCATAGGCATCGAGGCGCTCGCGGTAGCGCACAAATGGGTTCTGTTCACCAGCGAGTGAGGTCATCACCGTCACGCCCGTGACGCCCGTGACGCCATCGCGGTGAGTGCATCACCATCGAGGCGACACGGAATCCAGTCTCGGCGAATGCCGGAGCCAATGGCCTCATAGAAGTCGATCGAGGGCTGGTTCCAATCGAGAACCTGCCAGTCGAGCCTGGCGCAACCTTTTTCGACGGCGACGGCCGCTAAACGAGACAACAACGCGGCTCCGAATCCGCTGCCGCGATGGTCGGGCAAGACAAAGAGATCCTCGAGGTAGATGCCAGGCAGTCCGCTCCAGGTGGAAAAGCTCTGGAAGTACAAGGCAAAGCCGACCGGCGTGCCGGCAAATTCACCGATCAAACACTCGAACGGCGGCTGGTCAGACTGCAGCTGCGCCCGTAAAGACGAAACGGTCGCTTCGACAATCTCGACCGGCTCCCTTTCGTAGACGGCTAGCGCAACGATGAACTGATGGATGACCTGAGCATCATCAGATGTTGCGGACCGGATACTGAACGACATCGCGTAATCGTACGTGATCGCCTGAAGCTCGAACCCACTAACGACCAGTAACGCGCAACGGCGCCCCGCAGCAGCAGGGCGCCATCACATCACACTCGTCGGTTTTCTCCAGGCGCTAGCTCCAGGGATCGTCGTCGCTTGACGCATTGAGATACGTCTCGCGAGTCGGCCGGTGATACGGCTTGGTCAGCGGGAATCGACGCTTGAGGTCCTTAGCTTGGGAGACCCATTCGTCACGCTCGATGCGACCAGGGAACGCATCGATGGCTTCGGTCACCTTTGCGACGTCACCCTTGTTGAATGCAGCGAGCTGCTCCCACGTCTGGATGCCAAAGCTGTTCAACATACTTTCCATCTTCGGCCCGATGCCGTTAACAACCTTGAGGTCGTCTTTGTGGTCAGCGCCTGGTGTGCCGAGCTTGGTCGTGCCCTTTGACCACTCTGAGACGATCGCTCGCCCAGACTTGTCGGTACGTTGGCGCTTCGCCGGCGCACGTTTCTTTGGCGCAGCGTCGACTGGCAAGTGGCCGTTCTTGATGATCGCTTGAGCTTGAGACACCCATTCGTCTCGCTCAATGCGGCCGGGGAACGCATCGATTGCCTCGGTCACCGTGGCGACGTCGCTTTTGGTGAAGATTGCCAGCTGTTCCCATGTCTCGATGCCAAAGCTGTTCAAGACGCTTTCCATCTTGGGGCCGATGCCGCTAACAACCTTGAGGTCGTCTTTGTGGTCAGCGCCCGGCATGCCGAGCTTGGTAGTGCCTTTCTGCCAGGAACCGGACTTGAGCGCAGCAAGCGAACTCACACCGGTACCAGCTGACTTCTTAGCTGCTGGCTTTGGAGCGGCCGGCGCTGGACGACTACGAGCTTTGGCGAGATCGGCCTGGAGCTTGGCGTTTGCGGCGTTGGCCTGATCGAGATCGGCCTGCAACTTCGCAGCGGCCGCTTGCGACGCGCGAAGCGCGTCGAGTTCGGCCTGCAACCTGGTGTTGTTGGCCCCGGCCCGGTCGAGGTCAGCCTGCAACTTGGCGTTGGCGCCAGCCGCAGCGTTGGCCGCTTTGAGATCAGCCTGCAACTTGGCCTGGGCAGCGTTGGCAGCGTCGAGGTCAGCCTGCAACTTGGCGTTTGCGGCAGCCGCAGCGTTGGCCGCTTTGAGGTCAGCCTGCAACTTGGCCTGGGCAGCGTTGGCAGCGTCAAGGTCAGCCTGCAACTTGGCGTTGGCGCCAGCCGCAGCGTTGGCCGCGTCGAGATCAGCCTGCAACTTGGCCTGGGCAGCGTTGGCAGCGTCGAGGTCAGCCTGCAACTTGGCGTTGGCGCCAGCCGCAGCCTGGGCAGCGTCGAGGTCAGCCTGCAACTTGCTACCCGCAGCTTGAGCGGCGTCGAGGTCGGCTTGCAGTTTCGCCTGCGCCCTTTTGGCAGCGTCACGTTCGGCCTGCAGTTGGGCACCCGTCTTGCGAGCCGAATCGAGATCACCGGCAAGCGATGCCGCCTTGGCGGTCTCTGATTCGAGTCCGGCGAGCCGGTTTGAACTTGCTTGTAGGTCGCCCTGCAACTTGGCGTTGGTCGATAATGTCTCATCGAGATCGCCTTGTAGCTTGGCGTTCGCCGCCTTGGCAGCGTCGAGTTCAGCCTGCAATGCATCGTTGGCGGCTTGGCCGCTCTGCACGTCGCCTTGCAGTTTGGCGGAAGCCGCTTTGGCAGCATCAACGTCAGACTGCAGCCCAGCGACTTTGCCAGCCTCGGGTTCGAGAGCAGCGATGCGCTGGCTGTGACCATCGAGATCACCTTGCAGCGCATCCCGAGCCGCATTCGCACCCTGAAGATCACCTTGCAATGCATCCCGAGCCGCATTCGCAGCATCAAGGTCGCCGTGCAATGCATCCCGAGCCGCATTCGCAGCATCAAGGTCGCTCTGCAATGCATCCCGAGCCGCATTCGCAGCATCAAGGTCGCCCTGCAAAGCAGCCCTAGCCGCATTCGCAGCGTCAAGGTCGCCCTGCAAACCAGCGGTCGCGGCCTTGGCTCCGTCAAGGTCACCTTGCAGCGATGTGCGAGCGGCCATGGCCCGTTCAAGGTCGCCTTGCAACGAGGCGGAAAGGCCCTGGGCCTGGGATGCATCGGCTTCGATCGCCGCGAGGCGGCTCGTGCTCGAATCCAGATCAGCCTGCAACGAGGTGCGAGCGGCATGAGCCCCATCGATTTCACCCTGCAGAGCCGCACGAGCCGCATTCGCAGCATCAAGATCGCCTTGCAGCGCAGCCCTAGCCGCATTCGCAGCATCGAGATCGCTCTGCAAAGCAGCAGTCGCCGCATTCGCGCCCTCAAGATCATCTTGCAGCGAAGCCCGAGCAACATTTGCCGCATCGAGATCGCTCTGCAGCGTCGCCGACAGGCCGTGTGCCGCTGAGGAATCGCTTTCGAGCGACGCAAGCTTGGTCACATTGGTATCGAGGTCGCCTTGCAACGACGCCCGTGCTGCGTTAGCGCCGTCTAGGTCACTCTGCAATGCGGCGCGGGCTGCATTTGCGGCGTCGAGATCAGCTTGGAGGGCAGCCTGTGCGGCCTTCGAAGCGTCGAGGTCAGCTTGGAGGGCAGCGTGTGCGGCCTTCGAAGCGTCGAGGTCAGCTTGGACTGTGGATGCCAGGCCTTGCGCTTGTGAAGCGTTGCTTTCGATGCTCGCGACTCGAGAAACCGATGCATCGAGGTCACCTTGCAGACGGGCACGATCAGCGTTGGCAGCATCAAGGTCAGCTTGCAGTGCAGCTCGCGCCGCGGCCTCGGTGTCGTAGTTGCCACGCAATGAGACCTGGGCTGCGTTCGCGGCATCGAGGTCACCTTGCAGTGCGAGCCGCGAGCTACGTAGCTGTTGTAGTTCGCGGCTGTAGGTCGATTCTTGTTCGACGAGGCGGTTGTACTCGCCGACTTTTACGCCTCTGCGGCGCCAGCGCCATAGAAGCCAGCCGAGGAAGAGGCCCAGGAGAGCGGCAATGAGGAAGGGAAGTCCGAATTCTCGGAGAAATAGTGGCATTAGATAAGTCCTTTCAGGCGGGGCGGATCGAGCTAGGAGTGGGCAGGGGCACGTGCGGGGTGGTCGGGTTCATGATCATCCTGTAAACGTTGGAGCGCGTTGCTCAATCACGTCGACCTCACCGGTTCCGGCGAGTCCGAGGCGATCAGCCGTTGATTGATCTTTGGCAAGTACTCGATAGGTCAGCGCGTCGTCTATGAGCTCAGCGTTGCCTTCGAGCAAGTTGTCGCCGAACTGGCCAACGAGTGCGGCAAGGTCGCCCACGAGCGCATCGTTGCCGTCGGCATCTCGAGAGCCGTCGACTTCGAGATTGTCGACGACGTTCTCTGCGCCGACCTTGGCAGTTGCTGCATCGACGAGCGCTTGTCGTTGTTCCTCGGAGTCGACGGCCCCGGCCAGCGTGATGATGCGACCGTCGAAGTCAGCCGCAGCGTTAAGAGCGACTATGACGGGTACGGCCGTCGGCTCGGGCGTTGCGGTCGGCTCGGGTTCGGGCGTAGCCGTTGGCGCTGGAACTGGCGTCGCCGTCGGTGCAGGCACCGGCGTTGGTGTCGGATCTGGAGCGGGTGCGGGCACAGCGGCCACAGCTGCCGCCGCAGTCACGCCAGCTACGTCGACGTCGTACACGCCAGGATCTTCGTCAGGGTCAATGCCATTGTCTTCAAGACATGCTCGATTGTCAGAGCCGTTGTCGATGACTTGTCGCACCAAGGCCGGTGTCAGACCTGCGCGAAGCTCGCCGTCGACGTCGACGTCTCGGTAGCTCCAGTCCAGTTCGAGGTCGTTGCCATCGATGTCTTCGCACGCAAGGTGAACGAGCGCCCGTTCGTGTAGCTGGTCTTCCATGTGATCCCAGGCCCACCAGCCTCCGAAGCCGGCCAGTGCAACAAGAGGCAGCAGGCCGAGCCATCGTTTGCGCCACGGAAACTTTCCGCGAGCGTTGGGCGGCAGGAAGCGAGTCCAGCCCGATACCTTGCGGCGACTCGCGGCGCCGGTCAATGCCGTACCCGAAGCCTTACCCGACACGGTCTGCACACCAGATGCCGCTGCTGTTGCGGCGCCCTTCGCGCCAGCGGCTGCACCACCGACCTTTCCTGTTGCTTTGCGGGTCAGGTCGCTAGTTTTGCCGACCTGCCCTTTGGCTGCGTCTCGTCCCGCCTGCAATTTCTTCGAGCGCTTGCGCCTCTTCTCTGCCACATGGTCTCCTAAATGGGACGAGACGAAGGGTCCAGCGAGGCAGTTCAAGTGCCGAGTGGCGGGCCCCTCGATGCTTCGGTGAAGCGAACGAATCCCTCTTTAGTGTCGTTTTGACAGCTGAATTTGTCGCGTGCTGATCTCAAAATTTGGAGACGCAAGTGCTATAGCGTTACACGAGCGCCGCCACGCCGGCCCACGTTTGCGGGACAGCACCGCCGCCCTCGCCGGTGTCGGGATGCCAATATTCGGCCCAACCCGATGTGGCGGCCCCTTGGCGCAGCCCGTCAGAGATTCGCTCGCCAACATCAGTCGCACCACCGGCAGAACCTCGTGCGGCGGCCACCCACAACAAGTACGAAAGTTGTGGCCACGTCGAGCCCCGCCAGTACGTAAGTGGTTCACGAGCTGGTTCGTCGCGGTGGATGCCTGCGGGCCCGTAG